>Ga0180438_10003646_pt1 | contig 23025 bp, 22 predicted proteins | sample SS_ome_12_FD_132455 | JGI IMG/M metagenome (GOLD analysis project Ga0180438, IMG submission 132455) | Hypersaline lake sediment archaeal communities from the Salton Sea, California, USA - SS_3_D_2 metaG | ecosystem: Environmental > Aquatic > Non-marine Saline and Alkaline > Hypersaline >...
CCCCTGGGCTGCCAGAGGTACGAGTACGCCGCCCGGTGCGCCGAGATGCTGGGAGACAACCCGATGAGAATCGCCGACCTCTACCTGAGCGCGGCCTGGACCGCGCAGGAAGAGGGACAAGGCCCGGAGGAGACCCAGTACCGGGGGCGGGCGATCCGGTTCCTGGAGCATGCGCTCGAGACTCCGGGCCTCGTGGCCGCCTCCGAGCGGGCGACCACAACGTACCTGATCGGCGAGCTCTACCGCAGGATCGGCCGCCGCGACGACGCCGCCCGATGGCTCGGACGCGTCACGCAGGAAATCGTGGACCCCAAGGGCCAGGCCTGGATTCTCTCGCTCGCCAAGCAGCAGAAGGTCTCTCCCCGAGAAGTGATTGACCTACCCCACTTCCCCGAGCGAGCCTGACCCTGCCGGCGGTTCGCCAGCCGCACACGGTCGGCCTGAGCGAGGTTCGGTAGACGCCCGCAGGTCGGCGCGAATCAGGGTTCTCCATTCGCGCCCGGAGATCTACCTACTATCTTATTTGTGAATAGTTAGTTACGAATCTACGATGAAGCTATTTCTAGGCTGCGTGCGGCGCAAACATCGGTCCTGCGCGCCGCCAGGACCGAAGACGCAAGAAGCCCTCGGCGCGTCCCCCGAGGCCTTCCCCACTCCCCCTCTATACATAGCGGGTATCCGGGCCTTGAGGTTGTTGACCCCCGCCATAACGGCCGTAGCGCCGAGGGCAACTCGGGTTTCTCTGCCCCTCCCCACACCTCCCACGAACCCGGGACCATGCTAGGTCGGTCGATCTCGCAGAGTCAAGAGGAATCTTTCCCGCGCCGCCCCTTTCCTGCGCCCGATGCCTTCGGGTGGACGGACGGAGATGTGCAAGGGGAGGCTGTCATTCGGCCAACAGGGCGTCCACGAAGGCCTCCGGCCGGAAGGGCTCGAGATCATCCAACCCCTCGCCGAGGCCCACGAACTGGACATCGAGTCCCAGCTCCTCGCGGATGGCCAGCACCATGCCGGCCTTGGCCGTCCCGTCCAGCTTGGCCACCACGAGTCCGGTGGGCGAAACGGCATCCTTGAACATCCGGGCCTGGGAGAGCGCGTTCTGGCCCGTGGTGGCGTCGAGAACCAGGAGGACTTCGTCCGGGGCGCCCGGCCGCTGCTTGGACAGGACGCGGTGGATCTTCTTCAGCTCTTCCATCAGATTGTGCTTGGTGTGGAGCCTGCCGGCGGTGTCAACCAGGAGCACGTCGACGGCGCGCGCCTCTGCCGCCTTCAGCGCGTCGAAGGCCACGGCGGCCGGGTCGGCCCCCGGGCGCTGGCGCACCAGATCGACGCCGGCGCGCTCGGCCCACACCTCCAGCTGTTCCGCGGCCGCCGCCCGGAAGGTGTCGGCCGCCGCCACCAGGACGCGCCGGCCCGCGGCCCGGTGCCGGGCCGCCAGCTTGGCCAGGGTCGTGGTCTTGCCCACGCCGTTGACCCCCACCAGAACCACAACCCAGGGCTGTCCGGGGCGCGGGGCGGGCTCGCCGGGTTCGTCCCCCAGGATCTCGAGGAGCGAGGCGCGGAGCTCGCGGCGGATGTCGTCCGAGCCGCTCGCACCGGCGACCCTCAGCCGCTCCAGGATCCGCTCGGTCGCGGCCACGCCCACGTCGGCCTCGATCAGGATCGCCTCGAGGGTCTCCAGCGTCCCGTCGTCGAGACCGGACGCCCCGGCGACGGACCGGACCCGGCCCCAGAAGCTCTGGCGGGCTTTGCCCAGGCGATCACGGAGTTCTGTAAACGAAAGCCCCATCTGCCACCGAGAGCCCGCGGGACTACGCCGCCCGATTCCTGAGGTCCACCGAGACGATCCTCGACACGCCCGCCTCGGACATGGTCACGCCGTAGAGACAATCGCAGACCTCCATGGTCCGCTTGTTGTGCGTGATCATCACGAACTGCGTTCTCTCCTTGAGCCGTTTCAGGAGAGCGGCGAACTTCAGCACGTTGACGTCGTCGAGCGCGGCGTCCACCTCGTCGAGGATGCAGAAGGCACTGGGTTTGACCAGGTACAGGGCAACCAGGAAGGCGATGGCCGTCAAGGAGCGTTCCCCCCCCGAGAGCATGGTCACGTGGCGCTCGAGCTTCCCCTTCGGCCTGGCCACGATGGAGACCCCCGAGCGAAGCGGATCGTCGGGGTCGTCGAGGCGCAGGTCGGCCTCCCCCTCCTCGAACAGGGTGGCGAAGGTCTCGACGAACTTCTGCCGGATTTCCTCCAACGCCTCCCGGAACCGCTTCCGCGCGGTGCGGTGGATCTGGACGATGGCCTTCTCCAGCGAATCCTTGGCGGACACCAGGTCCTCACGCTGCGCCGACAGGAAGTCGAGTCGCTGCTTCTCCTCCTCGTACTCCTCCAGCGCCACCAGGTTGACCGGCCCGATCCCCCTGAGCCCCTGCCGGACTTCCTCGACGGCCCCGGCCGTGACCTCTTCCTCCCCGGGCGCCACTCCCACCGAATCGAGCTCCACCTCGTACTTCTCGCGGATCTGATCCCGGATGGACCTCTCCGAGGCCCCCAGCCCGGCGGCCTCCATCTCCATCTGGTGGATGCGCTCCGAGAGCTGCTCCAGCTCGTCGCGCCTCTGTCGGAGGGCCGAACGGAGCGCGCTCTCCGTTCCCTGGAACTCCACGCCGCCCGCCCTCAACCGGTCTCGAACGGCTCGCTTCTCCGCGACCTTCGAGGAGACCGACTTGACTTCATCCGCCATCCTCCCGAGGGCCGCCTCGCATCGGCCGATCTGCGACTCGGCCTCGGCCATCTCCCTGGTTCGCTGCTGGATCTGGCTCCGCACCCGCTCGGTTTCCTGCTCCAGCGCGGAGGCTCGCTGGGCGAGCCTCGCCTCGTCCTCTTCGAGCGCCTCGATCGCGGCGCCCAGCGCCGACAACCGCGCCGTCTTCTCCCTGTACGTCTCCTCGAGGCTCTGAACCCGGCGCTCCATGGCGGCGGCGGCCGTGCTCGCCTCGTCCTCCTCACCGGTCAGGCAGCCGACGTCCCCGGTCATCTGGCTTCGATCCTGCTCGATCTGACGGATCTCGGCCTCGAGCCGGCCCAGCTGCGTGCCCAACATCTCCCGGCTGCGGTCGCACTGCGTCAGCTCCGCCTCGTGGAGCGCGCGCCTTCGCTGGCACTCGGCGAGGTTCTCCCTCCTGTCGTCGAGCGCCATGCTGAGGACCTGGGAGATTTCCGAGAGCCGCTCGCGAACCCGGAGGGCCTTGCCTTCGAACTGGCGGATTTCATCCAACAGCGCGCGGACCTCCCGGGTCTGCTCCTCGGTTCTGTCGATCTCGCTCCGCCGACCGACGACCCCCGGGTCGCCCTGGGGCCTCCGTCCACCCACGAGCCGGCCGGGCATCGAGACGGACTCGCCCTCCATGCTGACGAAGCTCACCCCGCGGTAGCGCGGCTCCCGGGACAGGCGGAGCGCCGTGTCGAGCGAATCGGTGAACACGGTTCCACCGAGCAGGAAGCGCGCCACGGGCCGCATCTCCTCCTCACACGTCACGTGATCCACCGCCCGGCCCACAACACCGGGCTCGGCGTCCAGGTCCCTCGGGATGCCGTCGCCGTTGGTTCCCTCCAGGGTGTCCAGGGCCAGGAAGCCCGCTACCCCCCCCTGCTCTTCCCTCAGGAACTCGACCAGCGCCTGGGCCGTCTCCAGGTCGGGCGTCACCAGGCATTGCAGGGACGAGGAGATCGCGGTCTCGACGGCGGCGCGGTACTCGGGCCGGCGGGACACCACGAGGTCCGCCACGATACCCTGCACCTGCTCCCTCTTCTCCGAGAGCACGGTGCGAACACCGGCCTCGTAGCCCTCGAGGTTCTCCTCCAGCCTTCTCAGGAAACCCAGCTTCTCCTCCAGCGAGTCCAGCTTGGACGTCAGCGACACACTCCGGGAACTGATCTTGGCCAGGCGATCCCCGTGTTTCTTGTGGCCCTCCTCCAACCGAACCTGCCGAGACTCCAGGCGCCGGACGTCCCGGTCGAGTCTCCGCGTCTCCTCATCCAGAGAGGTCAGATCCTGCTCCATCTCCTCCATGCGGGTCGCCAGATCCGACACCTGCTGGAGGATTGCCTTTCTCTCCTCGAACAGGCGCTCCAGATTCTTGGCCAGGCCGCCGAGCTCGTTGGACCGGCGCACCCGGCTCTCGAAGACCCTCAGCGCGTGATTGCGCTTCTCGCCCAGAAGATCCCGCCACTCCCCGAGCTGTTTCTCCAGCTCGGCCACTTCCGCCTCGAGGGTCCGGCGCTCGGCCACGGCGCCGCGGCGTCTGCCCTCCACGGCGACCCGCTCCACCGACGCGTTTTCCCTCTCCGCCTGAATCCGGTTGAACCGCTCCTCGAGCGCCGCCTTCTCCTCTCCGGCGCGGCTCAACAGCGCGCGCGTTCCATTGAGCCGTTCCCGGAGGACCAGGGATTCCCCCTCCAGGGCCTCCGTTTCCTTTTCGGCGTCGTTCAAGTTCTCCTGGGCCTCGGCCAACGCCTTCTGATGCTCCAGGCGGGCCAGGCCCAGCTTCTCCAGATCCGCCTCGACTCCGGCCATGGCGCCCTGGCACGCCTCCCGTCGGGTCCGGAGGTCGGCCATGGCCTTCGCGATGTCCGACGCCCTCTCCCGGAGCGAGCGCACCTCCTGGACGGCTCGGGTCGATTCGAGGGTCCGCAGCCTCTCGGTGAGCCGCCGGTAGCGCCTGGCCTTCCCCATCTGGTACTGGAGACTCCGCACGCGCTTCTCGAGCTCCCGGATCACGTCCTCCAGACGGACTAGATCCTGGTCGGTCAGATGCAGTTTGCGGCGTGCGGACTCCTCCCGGTCTTTGTACTTCGAGATCCCGGCCGCCTCCTCGATGAAGTTGCGGCGCGCTCCGCTCCTCTCCTCCAGAACCTCCTCGATCATCTCGCGTTCGATGAGCGAGTAGGTGTTCGATCCCACACCCGTGTCCAGGAAGAGGTCCTTGATGTCCTTCAGTCTGCACGGCTTCCGGTTGAGGAAGTACTCACTCTCCGCCGAGCGGAAGACCCGGCGGGTCACGCAGACCTCGTCGTAGGGGATGGGCAGGATGCCCGAGGCTCCCGCGATCGTCAGCGACACCTCGGCCATCCCGAGGGGTTTGCGGCCTTCGCTCCCGTTGAAGATTACGTCCTCCATCGTTCGCCCCCGCAGCTGCCGTGCACTCTGCTCCCCCAGGACCCAGCGGATGGCATCCGCCAGGTTGGTCTTGCCGCAGCCGTTCGGCCCGACGATGGCCGTCATGCCCGTGTCGAACTCGACCTCGAGCTTCTCCGGGAACGACTTGAACCCACAAACCTCGACCTTCTTCAGGTACATGGGACCGTCCATCTCCTTCCTACTTGGCCGACATCTCCCGCCTCACGACCTTCGCGTACTCGAACCCCTCCTGCTCCCGCAGCTGCCGGCTGAGCTCTACCGCTTCGTCCCTCGTGGACAGTCTTCCCACCGTCACCCGGTACCAGCGTCCCCGGCTTCCCAGATCGACCTCGGCCACGTCCGTCTCGTAGCCGCGCGACTCGAGCGAGCGGGCGTCGGCCTCGGCTCGCCGGAGCGACCGGTAGGAGCTCACGTGCACCGCGAACGCCGCCGGCGGCTCGTCCGCGTCCGCCCGGCCGCCGTCCGGCGCGCCCAGGACCGGTTGCGTCGGCTCGGGCTCGACACGGCGAACCTCCGCGGCCGCTACCTCCGCGGCCCGGCTCGCCGTCCCTCCCTCGACCACCGGCGGCTTGTGAAGGAGGGCTTCGCTGCGCACGGCAACGGGTCCCGCCTGAGGCGGACCCGTCGGTGCCCGCCCGTCCTGCAGGATCCCCAGCCAGACGATCACGACGGCGGCCGCCGCCGCGATGCTCCCCGCAACCAGGGGCCACCGGCTCGCGCGCGATCGCCTGCGGGGCGCCGCGACGGGCGCCGGCGCCGCCGGAACCTCGACGGATTTCTCTCGCACGGGCTCTCCGGGCGGGGGAGGCTGGGGAGCCGGCGTCGTCTCCTCCCCCCGCACCTCGATCCACCCCAGCGAGGAACTCCACCCGTCCGCCGGCGTCTCCCCCCCGGCCACGACGCCCACCCACCCGTCGACCATATCCACCAGTGGGTGGCGCGCGGCCCCCTCGACAGGCACCACCCCGCAGAGAAGAGAAACGTCGTGCCGCCGCCGGAGTTCCGCCACGAAGTCCTTCATTCCCTCCCCGGCCAAGACCGTCTGGGTCTCCGGAGAGCCGGCCCCCGCGGGAATCAGGGTCAGCCCGCGTGTGGAGGTCTCCCGTTCGATGGCCTTCCACGATGCGCCGAACAGGAGATGATCGCCGAGTCCCTCTTCGCGCTCGCCCGCCCGAGGGTCGGCCAGGGCCGGAGCGCCGAGGAAGAGATCCACGATCGCGACGCGGCGTCCCTCGCCCGCCCAGGCAGAGGCCAGCGCGAGGGTCGCGCGAGCCAGCTCCGCGGGGCGGGTCGAACCCGTGACCAGGACGACCGCGGCCGCCTCCGCCCCCCGCCTCTCCGCTACCACATCCCAGAGGCGTTGCCCCGCCTCGCCCGCCCCCGCGGAGCCTTCCTCCACCGAGAGCGGCTTCCCCTCTTCGGCGCGGCGAGCGACGACCTCACCCAGCTTCGGTGGAGCCCCCCGTTCGCCGTCCTGATCCCCTGCTTTCAACGGACCCCGTCCTTCCCGCTCTCTGTCCCGGCGCTCCCCCGCCCGAGCACGCGCCGGATCGACTCGACGACGACCCGGTCCTCCCCGGCGAGAAGCGTCCTGGGGTCGATGAGCACCCGGTCGTCTTTGATCCGCGCCACGACGGCGGGTTCTCCCGCCCGCAGACCGGCGGCCAGATCCTCGGCCGTCCGCGCCCTCGGCGCCAGACAGACCAGCACCGTGGGCAGAGCGACGTCGGGCGAAGCACCGCCCCCGACCTCCGACCACCCCGGCTCGACACTGACGCCCGCGCGATCAGCCATGTCCTCCAGGGCTCGCGCCATGTCCCGCGCGGATTTCTCCAGTTCTTCGGCCGACCTCGCAATCAGACGGAGTGTGGGGATTTCCCCGACGGCCCCCCGGGGGTCCCTGTACGCAACGAGCGTCGCCTCCATCCCCGCCAGGTTCATCTTGTCGATCCTGACCGCGCGCGCCACGGGGGATCGGCGCGCCTTGTCGATCACGTCCCGCCGCCCCACCAGGATCCCCGCCTGTGTCCCCCCCAGCAGCTTGTCTCCGCTGAAGGTCACGACGTCTGCGCCAGCCTCGACCGACTCCTGCGGCGTAGGTTCGTGTCCAAGTCCGAGCTCCGACGTGTCGATCAGAGCTCCGCTGCCGAGGTCTTCCACCACCGGCACCCCGTGGCGTGCACCCAGCTCGACCAGATCCCGGAGCGGAACCTGAGACACGAACCCCGACATCACGAAGTTGCTCAGGTGGACCTTCAGCAGCATGGCCGTGTCCGGGCCGATCGCCGCCCCGTAGTCATGGACCGAGGTCCGGTTGGTGGTGCCGACCTCCACCAGGCGAGCCCCGGAGGCTGTGAGCACTTCCGGCAGGCGGAACGAACCGCCGATCTCGATCAGCTCACCGCGGGAACAGATCACCTCGCGCCCGCGCGCCAGCGTGTAGGCGATGAGCATCACGGCCCCCGCGTTGTTGTTGACCACGAACGCAGCCTCGGCTCCCGTGATCTCACAGAGCAGGGTCTCGACGTGCATCTGGCGGGTCGTCCGCGCGCCGGTCGCGAGGTCGTACTCCAGGTTGCCGTACCGCGTCGCGGCGCCGGAGACCGCCGCCGCCGCCCGCTCGCTGAGCGCAGACCGACCCAGGTTCGTGTGGACCACCACTCCGGTTGCGTTGACCACCCACCGGTAGCTCGGTTCGCTCTTCCGCCGAGCGCGCTCGACCACGGCCGCTGCGATGGCGTCGTGCGACCCCACAAGATCCCCGTGTTTCGAGGACCCTGCGGCGAGAACCCGGCGGCGAATCCCCGCCAGGACTTCCCGTGCCGCCTGCACGACAATCGAGCGCGGATACTCACTCTGTGCATCTCGAACAACCGGGTGCTGCAGAAGAAGTTCCACAGCAGGCAGGGAACGCAGCTCGTCTTTTTCCTTGCCGGACATCGGGTTGCTCCATCGCCAGGCCCGACACAACCTCTCCCGGGCAAACGTAACTGCAGGCCACGGTACCAGATATGGTGTTTGGCGTCAACACGTTTTCCAGATCCTGTGGGCGGATTCCTTTTGCTCCGGCCTCAAGCGTTTCGTCCTTGAGCAACGGGGCGGGGCAAGACGTCCGGCACGCGCGGGAAGGAGGCGTGAAGCCGTGGAGGAAGGTAACCGCGGATTCCCAAGGCCGGGTCTCCGCCGAGCTCTTGAGGTCAGGCTCCGGAACGAGTTTCGACCTCGGCGCCGGGACGGGGGAACCACAGCCCCGTGGGGACAGGGGTACCGGCGGTGTCGGCCTTGAGCACCTCCTGGGGACGGACCCTGGCGATGAACTCAACACCTGAAGCCGTGGTCTTGAGGATGACGCCGCTCTTGACTCCGTTGCGGTTGGCGTCGAGCGAGAGGGTCCCGGTGAGTCCCCGGAACCCCCGCGTTGAGTTGACCGCGTTCTTGAGACTCTCTCGGCTCTGGTCGGACGACCGCTCGAGCGCGTCCGCCACCAGGCAGACCGCGTCGTAGCCCAGGGCGGCGAGCGAATGGGGCGCGTACCCATACTTCGCCCGGTAGCACTCCACGAACTCGGTCACGGCCTTCACGGGCTCATCGGCCGCAAAATGTGCGGCGAAGTAGTCGCCCGCCCGTCCCGCCCGGGGCTTGTCGACCAACCGGGGCACATCCCACCCGTCCCCGCCCAAGACCGGGACATCTAACCCTCGCTCCCTCGCCTCGTCGAGAAACCGGGAGACCTCCACGCAGTACCCGGGTAGGAAGACGGCATCCGGCTGCGCGGCCACCACGGTGGCCGCCAGCGCGCCGAAGTCCTTCTGCCCGGCCCGGTACTCGCCCGAGAGGACCACCTCTCCCCCCATCCTCTCGACGGCCCGTGCGAAGCGTTCGGCCAAGTCCAGGCTGTAGTCGGCACCCGCCTCGGCGACGACGGCGAAGGAGCGAGCTCTCAGGAACTCCAGCGCGAAGTGCGCGATCATGCGGCTCTGGAATTCATTCGTGAAACAGACACGGGAAACGTACTCACCGGCCCGGGTCACCTCTCCCAGGGTGGCGGCCGGAAGCACGAGCGGGATCCGGCGCTCCTGGGCGGCGGGGCCGGCGGCCCGCGCGTTGTCGCTGTCCAGGGGACCCACGATGGCGACCACGCCTTTGCGATCCAGGTCCGAGATGGCCTCGAGCGTGCCCTCCGGTCGGCTCCGGTTGTTCGCTACCAGAAGGTCGATCCTCCGCCCGTCGACGCCCCCGCGGCGGTTGATCGTCTCCACCGCCGAGAGGATCCCGTTCAGCGCGTCCCGACCGTAGGAGACCCGTTCCCCGCTCAGGGGAAGCACGGCCCCGACCTTGATCGAGGGAGGCGCGCTCTCCTCCCGAGAGCATCCCCTGTCCACACCGAGGAATCCGGGAAGCGTCGCGAGCAGGGCGGCCAGACACAGGCTATGCCGAGCGAGTCCACAGTGCCTCATGGCTCCTTCGCCCCCCCCGAGTGCGCCGACGAGAAGGCCGGACCCGAGGGGCCGTTCGGCCCACGGGGCCCGGCGCGCGCAGACTAGAGCGAAAGGTTTCCAAAGTCCTCTGGATCCATGCCCTCGAGGAAATCCCTCAGGCGCTGGGCCGAGTCCTGCGGATCGGCCTTCCTGCCCTTGATCCTGAACAGGTCCTCCGCCACGTAGATGGGCGCGCCCATGCGGAGGGCCAGGGCGATCGAATCACTGGGACGAGCGTCGATGCTGATAATCTCGTTCTCCCGGCCTAGCACGATCTTGGCGAAGAAGGTGTTCTCCCTGAGCTCGGTCACGGCCACCTTCTCGAGGGATGTCTTCATACCCTCGATGACGGTCTTCATCAGGTCGTGGGTCAGGGGGCGCTCGAATTTCTTGCCGGCCAGCTGCATGGCGATCGCCCCGGCCTCGGCGTGACCGATCCAGATCGGCAGCGACCGCCTGCCGCCGACCTCCTGCAGGACGACGACCGGGCTCTGGGCGTTCTCGTCCATCATCAGACCACTGACGCGCGTCTCGACCATGTTCGCCTCGCTCATTGTGCTCCGGCCTCCGATCCCACGGCGCCCTCGGGAAGATCGATCTCGTCGAGCGAGACGTCGCCCTTGCCCAGGTTCTCCAGCATCCACTTCGCGGAATCGCAGAGGTCGCAGTCGGGGTACTTGGCGACCACGGTTGCGAACGCGATCCTCGCCCGCGCGTAGTTCCCCAACTCCTCCGAGTAGGTGAATCCGATCATGAACTGGGCCTCGTACGCGCGAGGGTCGTCGGGGTACGTCTCAAGAACCCGCTCGTAGAGACGGATCCGGTCCTTCGGCGAAGAGACCTTCTGAGCCTCCTCGAACAGTTCTTCGACCGTCTTCGTCCTGTACTGCTCCCCGAACTGCTGGACGTTCAGTTGCTCGCTGAGGTCCAGGAACATCAGGTCATACATCTCCGCCGCCCGGCGGTCCGTTTCCCGTTGCTCGATCTGCGGCCGGACGTCGTCCAGCGCCAACAGCGCCCCCGGGTACACCTCCTCGGCCTTCAGGACGTGGTAGCCCATCCCGGTCTTGACCACCGGGCTGATCTCCCCCTCGGACAGCCGCACGGCCGCCGAAACCAGGTTGGGCGCGTCACCCAGGTACGGCACCTTGTGCCCCGGGCTGAGGTATCCGGGGATCAGGCCGCCCGCGTCACTGGTCCTCTCGTCCTTCGAGTAGTTCTCGGCAAGTTGGGAGAAGTCACGACCCATCTCGGCCAGCCCGCGCACCCGCTCGGCTTCCGCCTCGGTCTCGGTCATCACGTGCCGGACCCGCACCCGCGGTTGGGCCCGGAATTCCTCGATGTGCGACCGGTAGTACTCTTCCACTTCCGCGGCCGAGGGTTTCGCCTTCTCCCGGATCTCCCTGCGGTAGTAGGCCCTCAGCATTGCGTTGCGGCGGACCCGATCCACCTCCTCGACGACATCCGGGTCATTCTCGTAGCCCGCTCTGTCCGCAGCCTGGAAGAACACCTCCTCCTGGATCATCTTGTCCAGGAGCGTGCGGCGTCCGTCCTCGCCCTCGTACTGGGCTCTCGCCAGGCCCGACATCGCCTTGAGGCGCGCTTCTAAGTCCGACTCCCGCATCTCCCGCCGGCCCACCTTCGCAACCAGGGGATCGTCCTGGGGCTCCTCCGACCCGCATCCCAGGATCCCAGCACAGAAAAACAAACCAACGATCGGGCCCAGTAACGGCCAACGCATCCCGGAACCTCCTCCTATTCCCTGACCACCCAGACCTTGATCCTGGCCTGGACATCCTGAAATATCCGGACTACCACCGTGTATACGCCCAGAGCCTTCAGAGGTTCCTCGAGTACGATCTTCCGCTTGTCCACGTCGAATCCCTGCGCGCGCAGAGCACTGCTGATGTCCTGCGCCGTGATCGACCCGAACAGGCGGTCGTCCTCTCCGGCCGGGACCGCGATCGTGCACGAAACACCCGCGAGCTTGCCCGAGAGCCGCTCCGCCTCCCGGCGGAGCTTGTTGTCGCGGACCACCCGCAGCCTCTCCTCCTCCTCGAACCACTTGCGGTTGCCGGGGGTCGCCCGGACGGCCTTGCCCTGGGGAATGAGGTAGTTCCGGCCGTACCCGTCGCTCACCTTCACCGTCTCGCCGCGCGAGCCGAGGGGCTTCACATGATCGAGAAGAATCACATCCATCCGCTGCCTCCACTGTATCCTGCGGTACGTCAGACCCGGGTCCGGCCCGGACCCAGCCGCCTTCTGAAATCGACCCACGTGTCCAAGAAACCCGTCGCGATGGCGGCCAATCCCGACAGCGGTTGGAGGAACACCAGGCCCACGATCCAGACCAGCGCCTGGCCCAACCGCGGGACTCGCCTCGTCTCGAGCCAGTGATGGAGAACCGCCAGCCCCTGGACCAGGTACACCAACCCCACCACGACGAGGACGTTGTGGCCGGCCGCCGACGCCCACTCCACGCGGGACACCTCGAGCGCAAGCCCGGCGGCCAACACCCACGCGAACCGCTCCCCCACCGCCCAGGTCCGCAGCGGGGCGACCGGCCGCAGGGCCGCCCCGAAACGGGGGAACAGCCACTGGCCGAGCCGGTACACGACGAACGAGACGGCCACGGCGAACACGACGCCCACGGCCGGCGTCACCACCCAAAGCAGCTCGGCGGCGCGAAGGGCCAGGTCTCGAGCCCGGGCCAGGTCCTCGGGCGACGTGCCCAGGGTGGAGTTCACCCGAACCGCCCGCGCCACGGCGACCTCGATTTCACTCAAGAAGGCTTCCCGGATCTCGACCCGCGAGACGAGCGCCGCCTGGATGGCCGAGAGTCCCACCAGGGGGACCGATGCCAGGGCCACGCTCAGTCGCGCGGCCCAACCACGGGCGCTGGCCCAACCGAGGATCGTACCGGTCAAGCCCCACACGATGGTGGCCGTCACCGCCTCGCCCGAACCCAGGACCCCACCCACACCGAGACCCACGCCGGCGCCCACGAGGCTGCCGACCACCCCGCAGCGGATCCTGAGCCAGGCGAAGAGCAGGGGCGCCATGATCATGGCCGGAAACCCCATCCCGAGACCGGCCGCGGCCGCTCCGGCCCCCAGCCCGACACCGACGGTGGGTCCCCAACCGGCCCTCGGGACCGTGTCCGCAGGTCTCCCCCAGCGCTCGAGTCGCCCGGGTCCGTCTGCGCCGCCCAAGACTCCAGGAATCATCCGATCTCCCCCGGTCGCAGCCTCGTCTGGAGAGGCCCACACGGGCGGGTACCTCCTCGGAGCGGCCGAGTCCGTCCGCGTTAGCGAACCTGCTCGATCGTAAACGGGATGATCCCCAGATGACGCGCGCGCTTGACGGCCCGCGTCACCCGACGCTGATGCCGGGCGCACGTTCCCGAGATCCGCCGCGGCACGATCTTCCCCCGCTCGGTGAGAAACCGGAGTAGTTTCTTGTCGTTCTTGTAGTCAATCGTCATCGTCGGGTCCGCACAGAACTTGCAGACCTTGCGCGACCCTCTACGATCACCGCGTGCCACTGCCCCGTACCTCCTCCTGCTTTGGGCCTCCTCGTTCTCTCTCTTCCCGGGACGACGCGCCTCCGCTAGAACGGGACATCGTCCATACCTGCATCCGCCGGCTGCCCCTCGGGCTGTTTCTCTTCGGGCGTGGGCCTCGCCGAGCTCTCTCCGCCGGACTCCTGGAAGGTCTTCTCGAGGAGCTGGAATCGGTCCGCGCGGATCTCGATCACCGTGCGCTTCCTGCCGTCCTCGGTCTCCCAGGACCGACTCTGGAGCCTGCCTTCGACCAACAGCGGCGCTCCCCGTCGCACCCGATCCCTGGCCAACTCGGCCCATCGCTGCCAGGCCACGATGTTGACGAACGCCGTCTCGTCGCGCCATTCCCCACTCTGGTCCCGGAAGCGACGAGTGCTTCCGATCCCGAAGTTCGCCACCGCCGTGCCAGCCGGCGTATAGCGCAGCTCGGCATCCCGGGTGGCGTATCCCGTGATGAGGACCTTGTTGAGTGAAGGGAGTCGGATTTCTGCCATCTCGCCTCCTCCGCTGATCCGCGATCCACCCAGGCTAGTCCGAGGTCTTCAGGACCAGATGTCTCAGGACCGACTCGTTCAGACGACACGCCCGATCCAACCCTTCGATCAGACCCGGCTGCGCCATGAAGCGGACCATCGTGTAGTGGCCCTCGGACTTGCCGCGGATTTCGTAGGCGATCTTCCTTCGACCCCAGCGCTGGATTTCCTTGACCTCTCCCTCCCCCTCCGCGACCACGCGCGTCAGCTTCTCGATCTGCTCGTCGACCTCCTGGTCGCCGAGCGAGGGATCCAGAACGATGACCGACTCATACAACCGCTGCATTCAACACCCTCCCAGTTCCGTCTTCGCTGAGTTCTCGTCGTCCAGCACCCGGCCGTTGAACTCGGCCATGGCCTGCTCGACAGATCCGCAGATTGCAGCTTCCACCGCGTCCGCCGCCCTCGGGACCACCCGCGCGACGACCGCCTCGACCTCGGCGCTCATGCGCCCGAGGACAAAATCGGCGGCGTCCACACCCTCCGGCGGGCGCCCCACGCCCACCCTGAGACGCGGATACTCCTCGGACGCGAGAGCTTCGGCCACCGACACCAGACCTCTGTGGCCCCCGTCCCCACCCGAGGGTCGCAGCCGGATCCTTCCCAGGGGAAGGTCGATGCAGTCGCACACGACCAGCACGTTTCCAGGAACCAGAGCGAACCGCTCGACCAGGCGACCCAGGGCCCTCCCGGATTCGTTCATGAAGGTGTCCGGCTTGGCCAGAAGGACGTCGTGACCGCCGACCGCGCCCGATCCCAACTGGCACACATCCCCGAAGGGTTCGAGGCGCCACCCCCAGCGGGCGCTCAGACAATCGGCCACCCAGAATCCCGCGTTGTGCCTCGTCCGGGCGTACACGGCTCCGGGATTCCCCAGCCCCAGGACCAGGCGCACGGCTCATCATTCCTTCGGCTCGGACGACTCCGCGGTGGCAGGGGCTTCTTCCTCCTTCGGCTCCTCGCCCTCCTCGGCGGCCTCCTCGACCGCAGGCTTGACCTCCTCGATCTTCGTCGGTCTCGCCACCGTCGCCACCGCCGTGTCCTCCCCGGCCAGGATCGTCACACCCTCCACCCGAAGGTCGGAGACGTGGAGCGACTGCCCGATGTCCAGGCCGGACACATCCACCCGGATCTCGTCGGGCATCTGGTCCGGCAGACATTGGATCTCCAGCTCGCGCGTCAGCAGCTCGAGCACGCCGCCGCTGGTCTTGACGCCCACCGGTTCACCGACCAGGACCACCGGAACGCTGAGATGCATCTTCTTCTTCAGCGAGACCCGCTGCAGGTCCACGTGAAGCATCTCGTCCCTGGCGGGATGCATCTGGATTTCCCTGAGAAGCACCAGACTCTTGGCGGCCTTCCCGTTCTCGATCTCGAGATCCAACAGGTGGCTGCCACGTCCGGCCGTCCGGAAGAGGGCGTCGAGCTGGCGCGCCTCGATCGCGAGCGCTTCGTTCTCACCGCCCTCGCCGTACAGCACGGCGGGGATCCACCCGCCTCGCCTAAGCTGGCGGGCCAGACCCTTGCCCGACCCCTCTCTCTTCTTCGCCTTCAGCGCGTAGTGTGCCATACCCACTCCATCAAAAAGGGTTTCACATGAACCTCACGAATCGTGCGCGTCGAAGAGCGAACTCACCGACTCGCTCCGATGAATCCTCAGGATCGTCTCGCCCAGCAGCTCGGCCACCGACAGAACCCGGATCTTCCGGAACGGAGGGCGCCGGCTGACCCGGATGGTGTTGGTGACGGCCATCTCCTTGATGGGCGCCGCGTCCATCCTCTCCAGGGCGTCCCCCGAGAACACGCCGTGCGTGCACGCGGCGAAGACGTCTTTGGCCCCGCCGTCCTTCAGCACCCGGACCGCCTCGCAGATCGTGCCCCCCGTGCTCACCAGGTCGTCGATCATGAACACGTTCTTCCCGCGAACATCGCCGATGACGTCCAGTGCCTCGCTCTGGTCGGGTCCGAGCCTCCGCTTGTGAATCAGAGCCAGCGGCAGGCCCATCCGCGCGGCGAACGCCCGAGCCATCCTCGTTCCCCCCAGGTCCGGCGGGACCACCACCGCGTCCTCTACGGCGAGTTCTCCGAAGTAGCGCCTGAGCACGGGGCCTGCGAAGAGGTGGTCCAGGGGGATGTCGAAGAACCCCTGGATCTGGGACGCGTGGAGGTCCATCGTCAGGACACGGTCCGCGCCCGCCTCGGTGATCAGGTTGGCCATCAGCTTGGCCGCGATGGAAACCCTCGGCTGGTCCTTGCGATCCTGGCGGGCATAGCCGAAGTAGGGAATGACGGCCGTGACCCGCTGGGCCGAGGCCCGCTTGGCCGCGTCCAGCATGAGCAGCAGCTCGAGGACGTTGGACGCCGGGGAGTGCGTCGGCTGGATGATGAAAACATCCACGCCGCGAACGTTCTCGTTGAACTTGACGAAAATCTCGCCGTCCTCGAAGCTGGAAACCTCAACATCTCCCAGACTGACGCCGACGTAGTCGGCAATCTCCTCCGAGAGCGGCCGATTGGCCGTCCCCGAGAACACCTTGAGCTCCTGCCCCATCCACTTCCCCCGATCTCGTATCCCTGGTCCCAGCACGCTCAGATGGCTGGGGCGGGAGGATTCGAACCTCCGAATGCAGGATCCAAAATCCTGTGTCTTACCACTTGACGACGCCCCAACCCTCGTCGAGCACCTCAGGAGTCCTCGAGAGTCGCCGGCAAGCGGGAGTCTAGGGCAGCGCCTCCCGCCGGGGTTCTTCTGAAGGACCCTTCGCCTCTTGAGGCCGGTTCTCCAGTTGCCTTCTGTATTCCGACAGCACGTGCCCTTCGATCATGCGGCGCGTCTCATTGTTGATGGGATGGGCGATGTCCTGGTACGTGCCGTCGGGCTTCTTCCTGCTCGGCATGGCGACGAACATGCCGTTGGGACCCTGGATCACTTTGAGGCCCCGCACGACGAAGCAGCCGTCGAGCGTGATACAGGCGAAAGCCTTCAGCCTCTCATCGTCCTTCAGGGACAGCCTAACCTCGGTGACCTCCATCCTGGCCTCACCACCTCTTCAGCGGGCAGGCACGGCTCAAGTGGCAACCCGGCTAGAACAAGAACGGCATCGAGACACACCAACCCCTTGGTCCGAATCCGATTGCGCTTCGGATCCGACTCCCTCGGAGCGTCCCCTGTGAACCTACAGCAGCTCTAAGCCCTTCCTCGCAGGTTCGGTCACGAAAGACCGGACCCCCTGCTTGCTCAACCACGCGCTCAGCGCGGATGCGGTCTCTTGGGATTCAGAGACCGCCAAAAGGGTAGGCCCACTGCCCGAAAGAACCACCCCCAATGCGTCTCGGCGCAGCATCTCGCCTTTGAGATCATCCAACTCCGGATAGGCCCCGAATACCACACGCTCAAAACGATTGAACAGTCCCCCGGCCACGGCCCGAGCATCGCCCTGGCGGAGTCCTGCCAGAATCATGGTAAGGAACTCCCTATCTCTTGTCAACGGCAATTTCAGCCGCCCGTAGGCCCACCGCGTTTCGACGCGAACGTCCGGGCAGGCCAACACGATCCAGCACGGGGGCAAAGCCGGCAGCGGCTCCAGGTCGGTCCCCCGCCCCCCGGCCAGTCGGGTGCCTCCCTCCAGGAAAAACGGGACATCGGACCCGACCTCGGCCGCCAGACGGGCCAGATCCGGCCTCCCGCCCCTCATCGCCGACAGACCCGCCAGGACGCCGGCCGCGTTCGCACTGCCGCCCCCCAACCCGGCCGCCACGGGGATCCTCTTGCCGATGCGCACCCGGAGCCCGTCGGGCCCGCCCGCGTGCAGGCGGAACCGACGCCAGGCCCGGGCGACCAGATTGCTCTCGTCGGTGGGCACGCCCGGGGCGTCGCACACAACCTCGATGCCCGACGGTCGTTCCTCGATCTCCAGGTCGTCCGCCAGGGTGACCGACTGCATCACCGAGACGACGTCATGGTAGCCGTCCGCCCGGCGCCCCAGGACTTCCAGGTAGAGATTCACCTTGGCCAGGGTTCGGATTCTGACGCACGCGGCCATCATTCACCGGGGTGGGCTAGAAGCGATAGAGGACGACGCCCGCCACCAGCAGCCAGAGAAGGACGTCGATCGCCAGCGGCAGGTCGGTCAGGATCAGCTCGGAAGGATTCCCCCCCTCCTCCTTCCGCCACAGCAGGTAGAGGTACCGGAACAGGCCGTACACCACGAACGGTACGGTGTAGAGCAGGTTTCGAGTCTCGAACTTCTCGATGGTCCCGGGCCAGATCGTGTAGATCGCGTAGGCGATGGCCGTCGAGGCCGTGACGACCGAGATCAGCTGATCCAGGAGAGCCGTCGAGTAGTCGTGGAGCGACCGCCGGTGGTCCCCGGCGTTCACCTCCAGGAGCGACAGCTCGTGCCGCCGCTTCCCGAGCGCCAGCAGGAGCGACAGGAAGAGCGTGCAGACCAGAAGCCAGGGCGAGAGAATCACCGACGGGTCGAGGGACTTGAGTGCCTCCACGCCCCCGATGGCCCTCAGGACGAAGCCGACGGCGATGCTCATCACGTCCAGAAGGACCAGCTGTTTGAGCCGGAGCGAGTAGCCCAGGTTCAGGAGCAGGTAGGCCAGGCTGACCGCTCCGAAACTGACCCCCAGGACGAGGAAGGACAGCGCGATCCCGACCCCCGAGAACAGCACCGCCGCCGCCACCGCGGAGGCCGGCGACACCTTGCCCGACGCCAGCGGCCGGTTCCTCTTGCGCGGATGCCGCCGGTCGGCCTCGATGTCGATCAGGTCGTTGACGAGATAGACACTCCCGGAGAGGGCGCAGAAAACCAGGAAGGCGAGCCCGGCGGTCAGCATCATCTGGGTGTCGAACAGATGTTTGGAGAACAGGAGCCCGGCGAAGACCACCAGGTTCTTGGTCCACTGGCCGGGCCGCATCGTCAGCAGGATGTGCTTCATGCCCTAGTCCGCCCTCTCCTCCCCCGCCAGGATGTCTTTGATCTTGGTCACCATGAGATCGATGGCGACCCGGTTGTAGCCTCCCTCGGGAATCACGACGTGCGCATGCCGCTTGGACGGCTCGACGAACTGCAGGTGCATGGGCCGGACCACCTCGAGGTACTGTTTGACGACCGAATCGGCCGTACGGTTGCGGTCGCGCACGTCCCGCCTCAATCGCCGGATGAACCGAATATCGGCGTCGGTGTCGATGAAGATCCGGATGTCCATCATGTCCCTGAGCGCCGCATCCTCCAGCACCAGGATCCCTTCGAGCAACACAATTCTGGCCGACTCGATCCTCTGGGTCTTCTCCAGACGCGTGTGCGTTGTGTAGTCGTAGATCGGGGCATCGATAGGCCCGCCCCGCCTGAGCCTGCGCAGGTGCTCGAGGAGCAGCGTGTTCTCGAAGGCCGAGGGATGATCGTAGTTCAACGACTCCCGTTCCCGCATGGAGAGACGAGAGCGATCCAGGTAGTAGGAGTCGTGGTGGAGCAGCACGACGTCGTCGTCCTTGAAGTGCTCCATCACACGCTTGGCCACCGTGGTCTTTCCCGACCCGGTTCCTCCGGCTACGCCGATGATGAGGATGCGACGGTCTCCGTCCGCCACGCCTAGCTCCTCGAGATGAGGACCACGCCGAAGCAGACGACGAGCGTCCCCAGCACTCGGACGAGCGTCACCTGCTCATGGAAGATGAAGCGCGAGAGGATCACGACGGCCACGTACCCGATGCTGACCATCGGGTAAGCGAAGCTGAGCTCCACTCGTGAGAGGACGACGAGCCAGCCCAGCGCGCTGACCGCGTAGAGCAGGAACCCGGCGGTCACGTACGGCTGCGTCAGCGCGCGCGCCAGGGAGACCGCCAGGTCTCCAAATCCGCCGGTGACCATCTTGACATTGTTCATCCCGTGTTTCATCGACAGCTGTCCCAGCACGCCCAGCAATACCGCGCCAAAGATCAGCATCAAGCTCCTGGCAAGATCACCCTTCAACAGAGACCTCCACGCCTAGAGGGTTGGTCTTCTCGTTCCAGCGCCCCCACTTCTTCAGCATCGACGATATCAAACCGAACGTCCGTCGGCAACGGCTTTGTCCCGCCCGATCGCTTGGGACCGCCCCCAGAAAGCAGGTGGAGAACCGTAAGCCACAGGATCCTGAGATCCAGCACCACGGACCAGTTCTCGACGTAGAAGATGTCGTACTCCGTTCGCTCCTCGATCGACGTGTTTCCCCTGAGCCCGTGCACCTGGGCCCATCCCGTCATCCCCGACTTCACGCGATGCCGGTCCAAATACCGCGGGACGGCCCCCTCGAACTGGCGCACGAACGGTTCCCGCTCCGGCCTGGGACCGACCAGGGTCATGTCGCCGACGAGCACGTTCACCAGCTGGGGCAGCTCGTCCAGGGTCAGACGCCGCAGGTGCTGGCCCACCCGGGTGGCGCGGGCGTCCTTCCGCTCGGCCCAGACCGGCCCGGTCCTGTCTTCGGCACCGTGGCGCATGGACCTGAACTTGTACATCACGAAGGTGCGCCCGTCCCGGCCCACGCGCCGCTGCCGGTAGATCACGGGTCCCGGTGAGTCAACCCGGATGAGGACGGCCACGACCGCCATGAGCGGCGACAGGACGACGAGCCCGATTGCGGAGATGACGACGTCCAGCACGCGCTTGGCGACCCGGTCGAGCGGCCGGAGGGGAAACTCCCTGAGACCGATGAGGGGGATACCGTCGATCTCGCTCACGCGCGCCGACCGGCTCATGAGCCCGACCAGGTCCGGGATGAACCGCACCTCGATTCCCTGACCGTCGACCCGCGCGACCAGGTCCGTCAGGCGCTCGTGCGCGTCCTGGGGAAGGGCAACCAGCACGCCATCCAGGTTCGCGTCCCGGCAGATCCGCCGCAGGTCTTCGATCCCGCCCAGGTACTGTGCCCCGGGGGCGCGATCCGGATCCTCCGGACGCCCCACCCACCCAACCAGGTGGTAGCCGAGCGATGGGCGCCCCTCCACCGCGTCGTACAGCCGCCAGGCCGTCCGTCCCCAGCCGACGAGGGCCACCCGGCTGCCCCCCCACCCCCTCCGCTGGGCCGACTCGATCGCAAACCGGACCCCCGCGCGCCCGGCCCCCACCAGAAAGGCCGACAACGCCCAGGCCTGGAAGAACAGGAGCCTGGAGAAGGAGACGTCACGGTAGAGGAAGGTGGCCGCCATACCCACTACGGCGGCCGCGGTCACGGCCTCGAGAACGAGGACCAGTTCCCGCCCGAGGGACCGACCCGACCGCGCGCGGTAGAGCCCGAAGGCGTGCAGGCTGAGCAGGAGGACCAGCAGCTGGAAGCCGAAGGCGGGGACGTGAACGTGGAGTGGCGGAATCCCCTTGGGCGCCGCGAACAGGCCCGATTCGAACCTGAGCCAGTAGGAGAGTCGGAGGGCCAGCGTGACGAGACCGGCATCGACCAGGAACGGCAACCAGGCCACGAGGACGGCCGAACGTCGGGTCATGGGATTCCTCTTGCGCTCACACGAGACCGGCCGGGACGCGCCCGGCCTCCGTCAGGTACCGGGAGATGGCCTCGGCCATCTCCCGGCGGTAGCGTTCCCGCCCGAAGGTGAGCGCGTGCTCGCGAAGGCTGGCCGGCTCGACCGCCATCCTCTCCAACGCGCGTACGGCGTCGGCCACGGCACCTGGCGTCTGTTCGTCGAAGAAGATCCCCGTGGGCTCTGGGGCGCGCCGGCCACTGTCCCCCGGGCGGATCCCCCGGACGCTCTCGAGGACGCCTCCCCTGCCGTAGGCCACAACGGGCGTACCGCAGGCCTGGGCCTCGAGCGGGGCGATCCCGAAATCCTCCACCCCGGCGAAGACCAGGGCCCGACTCCGCCGATAGTACTCCCGAAGGGTCTCCGGCGCAACCCATCCTTTGAACTCGACCCACTCGGGCGCCCGCTCCCGAAGCCTGGATTCCTCCGGACCCCGCCCCACCACCCACAACCGCCGACGAAGGCGCTGAAAGGCCTCGACGACCAGGTCCACCCGCTTGTAGGGAACCAGGGCGCTCACTACCAGGTAGACATCCTCCCGCTCTCCGCCGGGCGTGAAGAACTCGGTGTCCACGGGCGGGTAGATGACGACCGCCTCGCGTCCGTAGTAGCGGTGGATCCGATCGGCCACGTTCGCCGAGTTGGCGATGAAGTGGTCCACCCGGTCCAGCGTGCGCAGGTCCCACCGCTTCAGGTAGGCCGCGACCGCCCGAAGAAGCGCCTGCGAGAACCGTCCCCCGGGCATGTGGCCGAAGTACTCATCGTAGAAGTCCCACACGTACCGCATCGGCGTGTGGCAGTAGCAGACATGCACGCCTCGGGTCCGTCGGGCCCCCTTCGCCACGCAGTGCGACGTGCTCACGATGAGATCGTACGCGTCCAGGTCGAACGCCTCCACGGCCCGGGGGAAGAGGGCCAGGTAGACCTGGTGGCGACGCCGAGAGCCGGGCAGGTGCTGGATGAACGACGTCCGGATGGGCATCCGCTCGATCGTATCCGAGACGGACCCCGGGTGGTGGACGAGAGTGAAGACCTCGGCCTCGGGGAACATCTCGCAGAGGACCTCGAGGCATTTTTCGCCACCCCGCATACCCGTCAGCCAGTCCTGAACCAGTGCGACCCTCATTCGACCCAGACACCCCCCATGAGGTTCAGCAGTTCCTCCCGCCAGGCGGCGATCCACCGATCCCAGCCGAACGTCTCCTCGGCCCGGGTTCGTCCCGCCTCCCCGAGGCGGGCGCGCTCGGCCGGCGAACGGAGGAGGCCGGCCAGCCGTCCGACCATGGCGCCCACCTCACCGGGGTCCACGAGACAGCCGGTCCGCCCTTCCTCGACGATTTCTGCGACGCCTCCACCCGAGAAGGCCACCACGGGCACGCCGCTTGCCATCGCCTCGAGCACGACGGTGGGCAGGGAATCCGACGCCACCGAGGTGAAGGCCAGCGCGCTCAACCGGTCGAAGACCGCCCCGAGGTCATCGCGGTACCCGAGAATCTCCACCCTCGAGTCGAGTCCCCGTTCGCGCACCCTCCGGCGAACCTCATCGGCGAAGGGTTCATTCCGCGGATCCACGGCGCCCACGATCACGAACTCGACCCCGGGCACCTCGGAGGCAAGCGCGGCGGCCACGTCCACGAAGACGTCGGGCCCCTTCGAGGGAATCAGGCGTCCGATCCAGCCTACCCTCGGGACCGGGTCCGAAGCGCGCGTGCGCGCCGAGTCGGCG
>Ga0180438_10003647_pt1 | contig 23024 bp, 27 predicted proteins | sample SS_ome_12_FD_132455 | JGI IMG/M metagenome (GOLD analysis project Ga0180438, IMG submission 132455) | Hypersaline lake sediment archaeal communities from the Salton Sea, California, USA - SS_3_D_2 metaG | ecosystem: Environmental > Aquatic > Non-marine Saline and Alkaline > Hypersaline >...
AGGGGGTTGCAGTCAAAACCTTGCATTTGGGACTTGAGTTTCCTCGTCAACCTATCATATATTTATTGCATTATCAATAAGTTATTGCAGATTTTTAAGTTTATCAGGCGACCCTAAATAAATTACAAGGATCTCAGATTCAAACGTTGGGACAGCAGTGGTAATATACACATCTTTATAAGCGTTTAGAATCTGCCTCCTCTGTGTCTCTTTTTTTGTCTTCGGTATTTTATCCTTCCACCTTTTCTGCTAATGCCAAATGGTGAATCAATTTTAAAAAAGTTATCAATCGTTTTTTTAACTTCGTGTAAGAACAATCCACCTTTTTCTATCGCTCGTTGTTTCCTTTCAGTACTCGAAAATATTTGTCCGGTGTGAGGCTTGGGTTGTTTTAAAAGATAAGGGATTGAAGACTCTCTTTTTACAACATGAACTTCATTTTCAGAAATATGATGGATTGCACTTTCTGGACATTCATCAATACATTGGCGGCATTCATTGCACCTGATTTGGTCGATAAATGCTTTATTCTGTATGATTGAAATCGCCTGGATTGGACATACAGAAACGCAAAGGCCACAACCCTTACATTTTTCACTATCAACCAACACAGACATTTCTAATTTCTTATCTCAAGATGGAATGTGTGTTTTTTCCGTCCAGAAAATAATTCAAGACATCCAGTAAGTTCTGGGTAGGTTTTTCAATTCCGCCTTTACCCCTGATTCCTCTTCTCTGACCTCTTCCAATATCCAAGCTGCCGCCCATCCCTTTCGCTTTTGGCATCCTTGAACCTCCTTTTTTGAGAAGAAGACGTTATAAAAAATTTCTTACAAAAGGCTCTTTAGTGAACTTTTACTTCCATAATTCTCTTAACTATATTCATAAATGCCTTATTCGCTTCCGAATTAAGCCGAGTGGCGATGAATGATGTCCCTTCATCTTCGTCAGCCTTCGCCAAACAATCGGCATGTCGAAATTCTGGAGGAGGAAAGACATGAATACAAATTTGATATTTTTAGCAGGTCTGTTTCTACAGACATTTTTTCCTTCTGTATGAATACTGAGGTTGTTCCATTATCACAGTTTCTTTTTTTTCCCCTCGAGCTCTCTAATTTTTTTTTCTATTCGAGCGAGTTCATCTTCAAGAAGTTTAGCTTCAGCCTTTAAAAGGCTGATTTCCTGTTCAGGATTCAATATAGCTGCACCCCAAGGATCATCAATACTCCGGAATCCAGGTATCGGGGAGTCAGTAACTGCTTGTGGCAATAGATATCCTCGAAATGGAGAGAATCCGAAGTGATTCCACTTAAAGCCACTCCCAAAACCTCTCCCCCATCCGTATCCGCAGCCTGGTCCTGGATACCCATAACTCAGGTAAGGATATCCCGCACCATAGCCCAATCTGTGACTAGTCATAATAGTTCTCACCTTTTCCGTAAATATATAAAGCAAGAAGTATGCCATTCAAATCGGTCCGATTATTTGTTTCATTTTCAATCTGTTAGATAATCAATGATTTAAATTGACTTTGTTATTCAGAAGAATTCATAAAAATTGCTAAATAGAAATTCGAATTTTTTCTAGAATTATCCCAATGTAAAAGTTTCATACAGATACGAGTAAATCTAAATGCTGAAATTATGTTAGATATCTTGGTCATTACTTAATGGCATGCTTCTTGCCATATTTATAAATACTCTGGCATGGATTCAGAATAGACGGTAAAAAATTGTTTTCGGATTAAATTATATATTTGAAGAAGTAGAAATACTTCCCCAATAGAACGAAGATTCATGGCAGATTTGATGAAAAATGAGTTGAGTGAGCGAAAAAGATGAGGAGAAGAGGAGAGGGTAAGATGAGTGCGCCGAGCAAGGCTTGCCTTATCCAGTTGATGACGTCAGCGCTCTACTCGACCGAATGAACCAATCATTCTTAATATGCCTTATTCAATTATATGGGTGAAGTCCTAATTTCTCATTTCTGCGAGGACAGAATTCCAATTACTTGCTCTTCTCAAATTTGCTAATTATAAATTTCGTAGTTTTCCAAAATTTATAGAAAAACGTATGCATCTGTTTATTATCAGTAAGGTTAACTTATTGAAAATGAAGCACCTATTCGAGTTATTCTATTCTGGCATGCTTCTTGCGTAAAACAATTATTAGAAAGAAAGAATAAATGTTTGTTGGAGATGGGCCTCAACCAACCAGATTTATATCTTTGTCATTGATTAAGTGCCAGCACAGAAATAAACCTGGAAAGGTTTGAAATAAAGGGGAGGTGTAACAAATGCTTAAGACAAATTTAGAGCACATCCAAACGAGAGAACAGCTTAAAAGGCTAATTGAGAACAACGAAAAAGCCATTGTCTGTTGTGGAAGAATGGGATCTATGTGTACACCGGTATATGACATATTTGAGGTTTTGCAGGAAAAATACCCTGATATTCAAATTCGGGATATGGATTTTGATATTCCTGCCGCTCAAATGATTAAAGGCTTACCGGAGTGTCAAAAATTCTGGGGGTTGCCGTTCACAATTTATTATCGCAACGGCAAGGTGGTAAAAGCCACTTCCAGTATACAAACGGCAAAACAAATAAAGAGCGTTATCAAGGATGTTTTCGCGTAATTCTTATTAAAAATATAGCAATGATGTTGAGGGATAAAATATGGAAAAATTTGATGTGATCATCATCGGAGCTGGGCCTGCAGGCCTGACAGCAGCTATCTACACATCAAGAGCAGCTCTTTCAACTTTAATAATAGATGAGGCTTCTGCCGGCGGTCAAGTGAAGACCACGCACCGGGTAGCGAATTACCCTGGCTTCGTCGAGCCAATTGCCGGGCACGAGTTGGCAGGTAATATGCGAAAGCAAGCAGATAAATATGGCGCCGAGTTCAAGTTGGCTGCAGATATCAACGCCCTTCACCTCACCGACCGGGAAAAATGGGTAGAACTTGACGATGAAGACAAGTACACTGCGGAATTTGTGATTATAGCCACTGGTTCATCTCCCCGATTGCTGAACATTCCGGGAGAACAGGAGTATAAAGGAATCGGAGTGTCTTATTGCGCCACTTGTGACGGCGAATTCTATAAAGATAAAGATATTTTTGTGGTAGGTGGTGGAAACAGCGCCATGGAAGAATCTTTACTGCTTTTACAATTTGTAAAATCCATTACCGTCATTCATCAATTTGATGAGCTACAAGCAGAAAAAATTACGGCGGATAAAGTCACTACAAATCCGAAGGTGAATATTCTTTGGTCGCACGAACCACGCGCTTTCTACAAAAATGGAAACAGGATGGTCGTAGAAGTGGAGAATCTTAAAACAAATAAACGTATTAGATTAGAGCGTGATGGCATTTTTATATTTGTTGGACTTGTGCCTAACAGCACGTTCTTAAAAAATACTCCGATACAACTGACAGAACATGGGTATATTGTTACGAATCCACAAATGGAAACCAATATCAAAGGTGTGTATGCAGCAGGGGATGTGCTCAATAAAAAACACAGACAGATTACTACTGCGGTTAGCGAAGGAACCATTGCGGCATTAGAAGTCATCCATAGTGCATAAGTTAAATGAGTTAATGTTAGAGGGATTGACATTGAGGAGTGATTGAATGAAGGATTATTGCCCTGAGGATCAATTCAAGTCGATTAATACATGATCACAGATATTAAGAGATCCTTGATTTATCAAATTGATGAGAACCATTTTGAACTTGTTGAATTAAAATATGTTACGAGTTATGTGAGAGGCTCTCTTAGAAAAAATGGAGGCTATTAAATCTTTGTACGACTTTATGAAGACTTTTACGTTTGCCTTTGCTTGATACTAGAGCTTCAAGTCTAGGATTAATGCAAAAGGAGATAATTAGAATGGATAAAAATTATGGACAACCCCAAATGAGCAAACGGAATCTTGATGAAGTTCATAGCTGTGTTGTTGGATACCTCAAAAAGGCAATGGAAATTCTCGAAGAGACGGCAGAAGAGTGTGAAGGCTTTAAAATGAGGTATTTTATTCCAGGAACTTTGGGATTTAGGATTAAACAGATAACTCAGAGTCTGAGGATCATAATCAAAGAAGTTGTTTCTGTTATTGATCAAGCAAAAATGAGAGAACAAAGGAAATAAAAATGGAAACTCTTTCTAATAGGAGCGAAGTAAAATCGAGCATAAAGAAAGAGGATATTGGGTGGTTAGAAAGGGCAACATCCGAGAAAGCAGTTGAATAATTCTTAAATAAATCAAGCCTGGGAAGAATTGCCAAAAAAGATGTATTCATAGATTTCATTGGACCTTGCGGAGAATCAGTGAAACTTCGTCTGTGTTAGAAAAGGCTGTATTGAGGATGTAGAGTTTCCGTATGAGAGGAAAATAGCCCAAGAATCAAGATGAGAAACACAAAATGATTGATTGCTAATAATCTACAATGGATAAAGTAAGGAAATATTGGAGAAACAAGAAGTAAGGAGGCAAGCAAAAGATTTTAATTCAAGGAGCTGGAATTGAGACTTGTTTTGGTCGGATGGAAGTAATTGTGAAAATGTAGAAGATGAATCTCTTCCTCTTTGTCGATTTTTCCTCTTCGCCTATTCTTCTTTGAGAAGTAAAATAGAGCAGGGAAGTCTGCTTACAATTTTGTCTACGTCTGAACTACAGAAAAAGTGTTCCAAATGCCCTTCCTTATGAGCGAGCATGATGACTAGGTCAATGTGATTCCTGTTTATCGCGTCTAATATCTCATCGACGGGCTTTCCCCTTCCTACGTATTCATTCACAAGAATCCCTTGGCTTTTCTCCAAATTCATGATGTTTTGAAATTCCCTTTTTGTTTTCTTCTCGGTTTTTCAAAATCTTGTCGCCTGGGAAAAATTTGGAATCCCCATTCCTCAATTCCTAAAGGATTCGGAATCAAGTGCAAAATATGGAGTCTTGCTTTGAATTTTTTGGCCAAAGATATTCCAAGACGAATGGGATGATGACAGCCTTGAAGTGCTTTATTAAAGACAAGAATGCGGTTAAAGCCGTTCATGAGGTTCTGGATCTTTATCTCTGGATTTTTTGCTTAGCAAATATGAGAGGGATGACTCCAGCGTCTCTGCAGAGATGGGTTTATCGATGAGGTCATGAACTCCTATCTGCCTGGCTTCTGATTGTACGTTTTTATCTTTATAGGCTGTAATCAATATTTGTAATGATTTCGGCTGCAATGCCTGGACTTTTTTTAGAAATTTTAAGCCGTTCATTCCAGGGAGGCGGCAATCTGCAATTACGACATCAAAGTTGTTTTTACCAACTTCTTCTAAACCCTCTTCAGCTGTCTCTAGAGCAATAATGGAGCAGCCTTCTTCTTGAAAATACATCGTTAATGAGTTACGTATCCATTGATCATCATCAATAAGGAGAATTTTTGCCTTTTTCATTTGAGAATAAACCGAATCGATACCGTGAAGATCACCGGCCGGGGCCTTCCATCATATATCATGGGCTCATAAATCCATTTCCGTACTGCATCAATCGCCGCCTGATCCAATAGGGTTTCGGATCTTAAAACTTTCACTTTTTGAACCCTTCCATAAATATCAGTCATGGCTTCCAGGATCACCGTTCCTTGGACTCGAGCTTGGCGGGCAATCTCAGGGTAAATCGGCTCAACTTTTTTTATCAGCTTGGGCGGCCTAATCTCTCCAACTGCCCGGATAGGCACTTCTTGGACTTCTCCCACAATTCCACCGAGCACACCACCGAGCACACCACCGACAACACCGCCTTCGACACCGCCCTCGACTCCTCCTTCGATGCCGATATCAATAAGTTCCTCTTCAGAAATCTCATCCGGTATTTCCACCGGAGCGACCAGTTGCCCTGGTTGAATCGTCGACTTAGCCTGAATGGGTTTATCCGGGTTTTTTGTGTTTTTGCGTGTGCGTCTTTTGGCTGGTGGCGGAGGAGGCGGCGGCGGAGGCGCTAAAAAAACACTATATACCTCAATTTCGGGCATATTGTGTACCGAAAGAATGGGTGTTACCAGCATCATCATAATCACGGCTCCATGTACAGATAAGGCAGCTAGAAAAGAGAGTATCTGTCTTGGTCTTCCAAGATTTGCTCCTTTTTTTATGAAAGTTTCTTTAAACATTGGCTTAACCTTAACTTTTCTTAATCTGTTTTCACTTATATGTGCAAAAAACATGCCATTGATTTTTGGGACCTGTTTATGCTTTTTATGAGGGGAATTTCTTGAAAGACAAACAGGATTGTATGTCCATCGATACTAAAATTGGCAAAATTACGAATCTATATAAAAATTTCAAAGACTCATTCAGTAGTGTTGTGTTCTGTTTGATTTTTGTCAAAGATTGATGGCCGGATTATTAAAGATAGAACCTTATATCGATTTCAGGCCGAAACGCTAAATTGCTCAGTGTCTGACAGATTGTTAGGGTGATATACATACCATTTTTTTATAGCATCTACAGTTGCGTTTATGACAGGATAGGCGATGGGGGATGCGGACAAGAGGGGATGAGTGCCTATTTGAAGATTGTTGATATCCATATCGGTCATTTTGTTGAGTATCATCACTGAAAGCATGTTCACCAGCTCTCCTACAGAATCCCCACCATACATCTGTGCTCCTAAAAGCGTATGCGAATAGCGAGAAAATATCAGTTTCACGTGCAGCTTGGAGGCGCCGGGAAGTTTTCCTGGATGTCGATCGATCGCTGTTGTTTGTCCCACGGTATAATCCAAATTCATCTTCCTTGCTTTTTGCTCAGTCAGTCCACTTGTACCGAAGGCAATGTTGCCGATCTTTGTGGAGAAGGACCCCAGGACACCAAGAAATTTTCGCATGACTTTTATCTCAAACAAATTGCAGCCGACCAAACGACCCTCTGCCATGGCGGTAGAGGCCAGCATGACATCGGAGAAATCGCCTGTAAAGAAATCATACTTGGCCGCACAATCCCCGATAGCAAAAATATCCTTCTCAAGGGTGCGGAGATATTCATTAACCCAAATTCCATTACGTGGATGAGCGGCCAATCCAAAGTTGCTGGCAAGAATAACATTAGGCTTTGCCCCAGTGGAAATAATGACCATATCCGCCTCTATTTCCTCTCCGCTACTGAGCTTAGCTCCTGTCGCTGCTGTACTGCCCAGAATAGTATCCACTTTAGAGTTGACATGAATCCCAACTCCTGATTCCTCCAATTGCTCTTTCGCCTTATTTCCAAACTCAGGGTCCATGGTAAAGGGGAGAAGCGCTTCCTGCATCTCGACTAAATGTACGGTTCTACCCCCCCTTCTAAGTTCATCTGCCATTTCAATCCCTATGTAGCCGCCGCCGATTATCACAAGCTTTTCTGACTTGGTCGCATATTTCTTCATTTCTTCGAGGTAGTCTTTATCCTTTTTCACAATAAACACACCCTGCTTTTCTCTGCCTTCTATCGGAGGGACTATCGGAGATGAGCCAAGGGCTAAAACCAACTTGTCAAAAGCTATCTCGTTTCCACTTTTTAAAGTCAGCGTTTTTCCGTCTTTGCCAATAACCTCATCGATAATCAAGTTAGCTCCGCATTGAGTTATTAGCTCATCAGGCAAGATATCTTCACCTACTGAGTCAAGAGAATGCATGACATACGGTATTCCGCAGGGGATTAAAGCAATTTTTTCTTTACGTATAATAGCAATGCTTTTATCCGGGTAGGTGTTATGTGCAGAGATGGCACAGGTTATCCCTGCTGGCCCTCCTCCAATTATTACGACGTCATAGTTGTTCATTCAATACTCTCCTCATCTTGTCTTCACATAAATTTTTGGTTATCAACTGTCATAACCAATCTTAAGCAATATTTATGCCACACCCCCCTTTAGACTATAAGTTATTCAATTTCAAATTCTTAGAAGACAATTGTAATCCCTTCGGTCTTCTTCTCTTTCGAGAGTTAGAAAATCTTCTAAAAAACGAAGTAGAATTCTAAATAGGCCCTCAGGGCTGTAGTATTTGCGTATTCAATATAATCGTATTTACCATGCTATTCTTATTTATAGTGATAGGCCAATTTTTTTCATATCTTTCAGTTAGGGAGCTCTATACACGTGTACATGCCAATTTTTTTCAGATCAATTGGGAAAATATCAAAGCTATTTGTCGAAGATTTCAAAAGAACTTCAGACTGAAATTTGGCTTAGTTTTTGATATTTAGTTTTTTTCTGTGATACCTGAAGGTATGGTGATTTATATTTAGAAGCCGGGCAGCTTCGCTTTCATTCCCGACAGATATCTCTAAGGCTTTCGTAATAAAATATCTCTCGACCGATTCATGAACTGAGGGAAAGTCAATCCCAGTAGGGGGGAAGGGGGGAAACTTAATATCAAGTCCGCCTTGTTCTTGGACAGTTCTAGATTTAATGGAGCCAAGAGCTAGATCCTCTTCAGTAATTTCCGGTTCGGTTCCGGTTAGGATTCCTCTTTCCACTAAATTTTTTAACTCTCTGACATTGCCGGTCCAATGATGTTCTTCCATAGCTCTTTTTGCATCCATGGTAAAACCTTTGAAGTTCTTCTCGAATTTTTGATTAAACCCAAAAAGAAAATGCTTAGCAAGGGAGAGGATATCACTGCGGCGTTCGTTCAGTGAAGGAACCTGAACTTTTATCACTCCCAATCGAAAAAAGAGATCCATCCGAAATCCGCCGTGTTTGACCATTTCGTCAATGTTTTTATTGGTCGCCGAGACAACTCTTGTTTGGACATGCAATTTTTTTGTGCCCCCGACTCTATAGAATTCTCCGGCTTCCAGAAAACGTAGGAGTTTTGCCTGGGCTTCGAGACTCAGATCGCCTACTTCATCTAAAAACAATGTCCCTGAGGCTGCTTCCTCGATCAAGCCTTTTTTCCCTGAAGCCTTGGCGCCGCTGAAGGCACCCTTTTCATATCCGAAGAGTTCACTTTCAATAAGATCTTTGGGAATGGCCGCGCAATTCACCGTGACAAAGGGACCTTTGAAGTTGGGGCTTCTGAAGTGAATAGCACTTGCTATTAATTCCTTCCCTGTTCCAGTCTCTCCTATAATAAAGATAGGAGTGTCAGGACTTTTAGAGACTTTGTGAAGAAAGTCCATCATATTTTGAATGGCATCACTTTCGCCGATAAAACAGGGAACATTTTCTTGAAGATATCTTTCTTGCAGGATCTGCACCTCTTTTCTTAATCGAATTGTGTCAAGGGCGTTTTTAATGGTCGACTCTAAACCATCCATAAAAATGGGTTTGACAACATAATCATGTGCTCCTGATTTCATGGCGGAGATCACCGTGTCGATATCCTCATAGGCTGTAATCATAATCACGAGAATATCTGGATTCACTTTCTTAATCTCTGAGAGGGCTTCAATGCCGTTCATACCTGGTAGTCCGATATCGAGCAGAATGAGATCGGGAGGACTTTTAGCCAACTTGTTTAGTAAATCTTCTGCATTTCCAAACGTCCTAAGATTATATTCTTGCCCTAATGCATCCGAGATACCATTTCTGATGAATCGATCATCATCGACCAAATATATCGTGTATCTTACCATCTAGTTTTTTCCCTTCTTTATGGGAATTCTAAGTTTGAACTCGGCTCCGCCCCATTTGCTTGTACCGACATCGATAGATCCGCCGTGATCTGTAACAATTCTATGAGATATGCTAAGGCCTATTCCAGAGCTGTCACTTTTAGAGGTATAAAATGGATCAAAAATTTTAGTTCTTAAATGGAACGGCACTCCCGGTCCAGAATCAGATACATTTATCTCAATGAAATCATTCGCCTTGGATGACACGATTTCGATTTTCTTTTCCGTCCCCAATTCTTTCATGGCATCCGCAGCGTTTGTGATGAGGTTTAAAAGGACTTCTTCGATAAGGGGAGGATCAATCAAACACAAGGGCATATTTTCTCCAAGGGAGGCATCGATTTTTATATTGCTTTTTCGTAAAGTAACCGACGCAAGCTTCACGGCTTCATCAATCGGCTCATTGATATTGCTCAGAATCAACTTCGGTTCGCCTGGCTTCGAAAAATCCATGACTCTCCGTATGACGGATTCAATTTTATAAGAGGCGGATTTAATCTGTTCTATGATCTCTAATTCTTTGTCTGATGTTTCAATTTTTTTTATGCGCTTCTCTAAGGTGTTCAAGTAAATATTTATTCCTGAAAGCGGATTTCTGATCTCATGAGCAATTCCTGCCGCTAAATGCCCCAGTGATGCCATTTTGTCCTGAATCATTAGAAAGTGTTCCAGTTCCTTGGATCTTGATATGTCCAGCATATTGACAAGAATGGCATCCTCACCTTTATATTTTACCCTGTTCGCACGGCAATCAACCCATTTTATGTCGGGTTTACTTCTGGACTTCCCTTCTGGGAAAAACCTGAATTCCGTTTGGAAAGTATTGGATTCTCTGTTACGAAGCGCCTGATACTTTCGGCGGACCTTATCAACATCGTCCGGATGAATATTATCCATATTAAATGGAACAGTTGTTTTGGCAGGAGGGCCGAAAAGCTTACGCTGTTCTGGATTTCTATAAACTACCTTTCCCTTTTGGATAAAACTGATTCCTACGGGTGAATTTTCAATCAGATCACGGAAACGTTCTTCACTTTCTTTTAGGGCTTTTTCGCTTAGGACACGCTCAGTAATATCAGTGATAAAACCTTCCAATCTGACGAGATCCCCCTCCTTTAAAAATATGCCGATCCCCTGTTCCCAAACCCATTTTTCTTCACCTGAAGCGGTTATAAGTCGATAGACAATTTTAAATGGACTCTTTCTCTTCAGGGCATTTTGAATGCTGTTCCATACGAAGGCCCTATCATCAGCATGGATAAGCTGACTATAAGCTTTCAGCCTATTTTCTATGAGGTCATGAGGTTTGTATCCTATTATCCCCAGACAGCCATCGCTCACATATTCCATTGTCCGGTTCCGATCGTTAAGACAACGGTAGCTCATACCCGGCAGATTGCTCATAATTGTAGAAAGCTTTTGTTCGCTTTCTTGAAGGGCTTTTTCGGCATGCCGGAGGGAGGTGATATCAATCAGTGAGGCAACGCTCTTTTTCGTCCCCGGGATCCTCCCGATTCGACAAAATATGTTCTTTTCGTTTTGGCCTTTATCGATAAATCGAAACTCATATTCTGAGGGGGCGCTTTTTTCATCAGTTCTTATCCTCTGATGAAATTCTAGCATCCTGGCTTTGTCTTCTTCGCTAACAAAATCCGTCCATTTCATACGTCCTTCGATTTCCGGTTTGGAATAACCGCTGAGCTTTTCAAACGGTGTATTAACCATGGAAAAAGTTGTGCCTGCTTCAATGATTACGGTAGCAGCGCCACTATTCTCAAAAACGCCACGATATCTATCTTCTGATTCCTGCAGGAGTTGTTCGGCCCGATTTTTCATTTCCTCCGCGTGGATACTACCTAGTGCAAACGCAATATCTCTGCCGACTTCTTTAATTAGTTTGGTCTCCTCCTTATCCGCAACGAGGTCTTTTGGAGTTGAAACACAGAGTAAACCGAAAATTATCCCTTTGGATTCGAGCTTGGTTGTCAGCGCACCTCTACCACCATAATCCTGTGACAGGACGCAATCTCGACACGTAGACTCCGGATCTTTCGTAAGAATGACATTCTGGCTGGATAGTGCTTTTTCTCCGCATTCAGAAATTCTACTTTTCTTCCATAGTTCGATCATGCTGGTGAACTTGTTTCCTACCCCTGTTTGTGCCGTCTCAATGATTTTTCCCGATTGATCGAATAATACAATCCAGGCGTTATAATATCCGCGATCCTTGACCAGAGTAGTACAGATATCTCCTATTAGCTTTTTTCGGCTTCTCTCTTTGGCGAGTAACCGACTGACATTTCTGAGGGTGCGCAGGACGGTGACGAGGCGGCCGATTTTGTTCTCCTGTGAAATCTTCGTGGCTCCCATTATTTTTTTATTGTATCAGACTATATGTTAGAAATCAGAGACTATTGGCTCAAAATAGGAATCACAGACTGAACTGATTCAGCCCTTTTCCTAATTGAACTTTCTCATGTAGAATTTTCTCTGATTATATGTGACTTTGGTTATTTTTTCTTGTTTTAACAAGCTTCTAACCACATTCCATCCGGCCCCTGCCGTCATCAATAATATTTTTACGGCGTCTTCTCGCATGGGATGAACCGATGTGATTCTCAATAAATCTTCTTCGACGTCTCCTGTACAGGAAAAAGTATTTCCTTCATAGCCGATCAAGTATTCGGTTGGAATGGTATTCTCCTGAAATATCTGGAAGGCGAGGTTGACGCTTTTCTCGCCGGGACCTGTTATTCCTTTTTCAGCGGGCGGTCTAGTGGGTATGGCCAGGTAGCTCATGGATGGTTTTAGTCCGGCAATAAATTTTGCTGTTTTCTGTATTTCTTCACTGCTGTCATTTAAGCCATGAATAAGCATGGTTTCGGTTATCAATTCACCATTATAATCGCCGGCCAACTCGTCTATTCCTGAGAGAATATCTTCAAGCCTGAGCGAACCGTGCGGCCTATTGATCTTACGCCACGTATCATTGTTCACAGTATCAATTTTTGCAGATATCAAATCAGCATTTTTTATTTCGGATCGGACATCGGCCTTCCACAGTAAGGAAGAGTTCGTAATTACTGCTGTCTTGATTCCTAAAGGTTTGAGATTAAGAATCTCACATCCCAGATTGATGTCTAAAGTCGGTTCTCCATCCGGGACAAACGTTAAATAATCTATTGTTTCTTCCTTTTCTTGTGCTTTTTTGCATTTGTTTACTACATCCTGAACGATGGCTTCAGGCCTGTAAAAAAAACTTCTCTCAACCTGCATTTGAGGGGTTCGCCCGACTTGGCAGTACACACACGCATAAGTGCAATATTTTGGAGGAATATTATTGATGCCAAGACTTCTCCCAAGGCGCCTTGACGGGACTGGACCAAAAGCGATCATTTTAAAATCCAGCAGCTATTTCCGAACCATATAAGCTCCGCAGTTTGGGCATTTCGTTTTAGTACAGGGGACTCCCAAATGGTGGGCAGTCTCTTCTCCGCAGCTCGGACATAAACAACTACCGCCAGGACCCGCAGCATAACCGCCTCCCAGTCCGCGCCCTCTCCCGGCGCTCATGGGCCTCTGCCTTCTTGATCTTTGATTTCGAGATCCGAATCTTTCTTGACTTGACATATCACTTGCCTCCTTGTTTGGATCTCTCATTACAAAGTGATATCAGCAAAAAGCATGCCATATTTATTTCTTTGAATTATGCCTCCGCTGTCAAACCCCTTGAATCTTTTTCTTTTTCGTATTTCTTTTAAAATCTATTCCACTTTTTGTCCACCTCTCCCTGGGTGGTATTAATATTTTCTTTGGCAATAGGTATGCGATGATGCCTGTATCGCTTACGGAGGGTGTGTGTGATATTGGGCTGAGGCAATTACAGTGAAATAAGCTTATTGAGATTGTTGATCGAGAGAAGACACTCCCGGATGCAATATGAACGATTATTAATATTTTTTCATAATATCTAGCAAAACTTATAGCTGCCTTTAGCAAAATTTCGAAACCCTTCTGATTTCTAATTGTTGAAACATTGCTGATGTCATGGTCGACTGAATAGAAGCTGAAAATGGAAATTTTGGTTTTACGGATTAACTTGGATTCTGAGATTTGTGACTTTTTCGCGCCAAAGGAGGCGACGTTGGGGATGAGAAAAGACTGCAGAGAAAGAATTATTTGAAGCCAAACTGCACACACTCCAGTATGAGGTCATGAAGATCTATTGCTCTCAAATACGTGGAGATATAATGAATCGCCCGAATTAATCTCAAATCTTAGTGAAATTTCTGTGTGGCTTTATAAAAATCTAAAAAAGATTTAGAGAATCTTCTAATAACCATGTCTTCAGATGATTTATTTTTTTATATTTATTTATTAACTTATTGAAATTAATGAATTTGTAGAGATCTTTAACAATGGCATGCTATTTGCACTATTAATTATGAAAGCAGAGCGTTAGAGAAAAAAAATTCGTAAAAAGAGAATTTAAAAGGAGGTGATGGAGATCTTGTTTGGACTTGGAGCCGCAAGAATCAAGAGAAATCGACGCTATAAAAACCGGATAATATGGATGTATCCCCTGGGTGTTCCTTACTTTGGATTGCCTTTTCATTTATTTACGGAGGAAGAAGAACGAGAATTATTAGAAGAAGAAGCACGAGCCCTCGAGGATCAACTTCTCCTTGTCCGAAAAAGGCTAGCAAGACTGAAACAGCAGGAAGACAAGAATAGCGATTCATTGGATTACATAGCATCCCAAGAATCCGAGTGAGCTAGATGCATCGATTCCAGCCAAGTATTTGGCATAAAGGGGAAAAATATGAAAAGCGATGCCAAAACATGGATAAAGGAAGATGGCGAAGAATTTTTGAGGTCTATTGGTATTCAAAAGGGTGAAGTTGTATTGGATTTTGGGTGTGGAGAGGGTCGCTATACCATACCGGCTGCCAAAGTTGTAGGGAAAGAGGGCAGAATATACGCTGTAGACAAAAATAAACAGGCGTTAGATCAACTTGTTCAGTTTACAGAAAAAAACCTTATAAAGAATATAGAAGTCATGAAAGAAGAATCAAAGACTCAGTTGGAAAGCAATTCGGTCGATTTCGTTTTGTGCTATGACGTTATCCATTATATAAAAAATAGAAAGAGCATCTATCAAGAATTCTATAGAGTTCTAAGATCCAAGGGGATTTTGTCTCTTTATCCAAAGCATCACAAAAATGACTATCCGATGATGGAATTAGCTCATATGGAATTGAAAAGTATCATTAAAGAAGTGGAAAAAGAAGGATTTTCGTTGCAAGATATGTTTTTCAAGAGACTTCTCCATGATGATTATTATAATGACGGCTGCGTAATGAATTTTAGAAAGGGCGAAAAATTGGAATCTCTAATGGGGAGATATGCATTAAACAAGAACGAAATCGTTCCTCCTGTTTCTTTGTTATAAGGCCGGAATGCTGATTTAGGTGTGCCCTTAAATTCAATTAAATTCAATTAAAGTCTGAGAATAGTGACATGAGAGTTTTTTCTTGAGCAACCACGTGACCCCGGCCGACTACGGCAAAAATTCGTTCTCCCTTTTTCAACGCCTTGATCAGCTTCCTAAGCATCATTTGATTTCGATACTCAAAGAGGACTTCATGTATGTGTGTTAAATATTTCCCTTTTTCTTCGTAATAAAAATATGAACATGGTGTATTTTGCCACTCTTTCAACTCGGGAAAGTCATTTTTTATGTATTTATTGAATTCGTGTAGACATTGAGGATGGCCCAGGAGATGTTTAAAGTTTCGAAATCGCCTCAGCAGCTTTTCACCATATTCAGCACCCCTATCATTGTTATGTATTCTTTTTCTAGTTACGGCTTCACGCAAAACGTAATAAGTCTTTATTTGCGAAGCCGGGAAATGCCCCACTAAGAAACGAGTTTGTTGCACCAAGGACGGATCGAGACAACCAAAGGAGACGTTATCAAGTGCGGATAAGAAACGGAGTAATCCCTGCTCACCATATTTGATTATTGCGTCCTCCTTGTCCTTCTTTAGTGGCCATACACTTCCCTCACAGAATGCCACAGTAGGACTGAATTTATCCCATAATTTTTCAATCTCTTTTATCTGGGGATCGTAAGGATCAATGGTATGCAAAGCTCCATAATAGAGAAGACCTCCTTTTTTTGTTTCGGAAGTCCAAATATACGGCTGATTCCTGCGAACCATGCAATAATCTTTTAATGACAGAACATCTCGATATCTGGGTGTTGTGCAAATACTTTGAAAGCAAAAAATAATTGAAATATACAAAAATTGATTTATTCTTGTCTTTAAGGTTTTTGTTCCCGCCCTAACCTGCCATCTCATAGGAAAAACCTCAGCATATTAAATCGAGGCTTCCAAGATTCATTGTTAATGTTACGGAAGACTTTCCGATTTTATTGGGCGTGCAATTTCATGATGGCATTTAACAACATCTTCACAGCGGATTGTCTTTCGGATGATTTTTTTCAGATTTTCGTAATAAGGAATATTTTGGCCGGTATCTTCGAGCTTCATCCTTGATATTAAGGCTAGCTGCGTAAACCAAATCCCCTTTCTTGACCCAAATCTTTCTTGACTTGACATCTCAATCCCCTCCTTGTTTGTAATCTCTCACAACAAAATTATTTCAGCAAAAAGCATGCCATAATTATCTCTTGAATTATGCCCCTTCTGCCAAACTCCCTGAATTTTGGTCTTTTTCTTATTTCTTTTGAAATCTATTTAACTTTTTGTCCATCTCTGCCTGAGTGGTATTAATATTTTTTCATCATATCTAGCAAAATTTATAACGGCTTTTAGTAAAATTTCGAAATATTCCTGATTTCTAATTGTTGAAACATTGCAGAGTCCGGCTATTGCAGCTGAAAGTATATGATTCCTTAAAAAACCTAACAGAAATGAAATGGCATACTTCTTGCTCATACATACAATGAGAAAGCATGTTTTTTTGATTAAAGAAGACACAGGCTTTGACAAGGCTCGATCTAAATAGAATGTTTTTTAAGAAAGTGATACCAAAGTGGGGGTTAGTTCTTATGGGAGGTGGATCTAGAGGATTGGCTCATATCGGAGTGCTGGATGTTCTCCAGAAAAATAGATTGATCCCGGATATTATAGTGGGCACTTCAATGGGAGGTCTTATCGGAGGTCTCTACGCTTCTGGAATGCCATTAGCCCAGTTAAAAAAGATGACATATAACCTCCAAGAGAACAGAGTCATCTCTCGACTGGAACCGGCCCAGGTTGCCCAAAAACAAAACAGACTGCTTGACTACCTCATACTAGGTAGTTATAAAAACCGACTGCTTGATAAATTTGGGCACCATAAAGAGGACCATTTTGAAGGATATTTGAAAGACCTTATTGGAGAAATAGTCATTGAAGATCTGCCCATCAAATTTGCCTGTAACGCTGTTGATCTTATTTCAGGGAAAGAGATAATCTTCAAAACTGGAAAACTCTATAAGGCTATTAGAGCCACAATGTCTTTTCCTCTTTTGTTTGATCCTGCTCCGTACGACAATATGCTGCTTATTGATGGGGGGACTGTGAACAATGCTCCTGTTGATATTGCAAAGAATTTAGGTGCGGACATAACAATTCTTGTGGATGTCCACAGTCCGATGAAAAGAATGCCCAAACGAGGTTCAAAAGCATAGCACAGCTTGTTCAGAGAATGATGGAAGCCATGATGTCAAGGTCGACTGAAGAGAAGCTGAAAATGGCAGATTTGGTTTTACGAGTTAATCTGGATTTTGAGATTTTTGATTTTTCAGCGCCTAAGGAGGTAATTTCAGGAGGCGAAAAGGCTGCAGAGAGAGAATTATTTAAAGTCAATAAGCTACTTCTTGCTGAAAGAAGTCTTTATGAAAAAATATTCACAAGGCTAGGAATAAATGAAAAAGCTCTCTTTACTCATCGTTAAGGATGTCAGAAGAGGAAAAGGAATTGTCTAGAAGGATGGGATCTATGCAAGCAGTTGGAGATTTCAGAAAGATCAGGATGGTTTCCTCTAGAGATAAAAGATCCAATATGATCGAGGGGGTCGAATTCATCATATCAGGCATTTTGCGTTCGGTTTTTCTATTAGCAGCGATTTTCGCCATCATCAACGCCAGGTGTCAGATCCTGAGGTTGAAGCAGATTAAATAGGGAAGTGTGAAGATGTCATACTTTTTCAACTGGTTCTGGACGCCGCTCTCTGTTCTGCTGGCTGTGCTCTGGCTCTGGACGGTATTGCGACTGCGCCGAAAAGCTTCAGCGGCACCAACTTTTGCTCCTGGACTGACCTACCGGCCGGTGGAAGCAGAAGACGTGCTAAAAATAGCCTATACACTAAAGGAGGCAGGCCGCACCTTGGATGAGGCAGAACTGGTCCGTTCTGCAGGTCTTCCGGGAGATTTTTCCAAAGAAGTAGCAGGAGCCCTCATCGCATCTAAATGGGCCGAAGTGAATGCTCAAGGCGTCATGCGTTTAACGAAGACTGGTGAGGACCGTGCCCGCGAACTGATCCGAGCACACCGCCTTTGGGAACGCTATTTGGTGGATCGGAAGGGGATGCCCATGGACGCTATTCATGCCGAGGCCGACCGACACGAGCATGAGATGACACCGCAGGAAATGAAGAGTCTGGATATCGAACTTGGATATCCTGCCTGGGATCCCCACGGGCATGCTATTCCTGCCCATGGGGGCAAGGTGCCCTCCCCCCAGAGCCACCACCTATCCGAAGCTGCAAAACCAGGAAGTCGGTTGCGTATCTTAAGCCTGGACGACGAACCAGCACCTCTGCTGGCTCAATTGATTGCCTTGGGACTGAAGCCAGGTGTAGTTTTAGAGGTGATAGACCAAAAATTCGATCTCTTGAGGGTGCGGCTGGATAACAATATTATCCCCCTTGCCATGGCAGCAGCCAAGCATGTTTCCGCCATACCAGCGCCAGCCCTCGCTGTGCGGCTGGGAGAAATTCCAGTGGGTAGTTGGGTACGAGTCGTGGAGATTGCGGGGAACGGGAAGCATCAACGTCGTATGCTGGATATGGGCTTTGTACCTGGAGCTGAGGTGACAGTGATCCGTAAAGCTCCTCTGAACGATCCGACCGAGTATCGCATCAAGGATACGGCTGTTGCTTTGCGCCAGAAGGACGCGAACAGTATTTTGGTGGAGGAGTTGGGAAATGGGTAGCAAGCGCATGACAGTTGGAATGGCCGGCAACCCAAATTCTGGGAAGAGCTCTATTTTTAATGCTCTCACAGGCAGCAGGCAGCACGTTGGAAACTGGCCTGGCAAGACAATTGAGCGAGCTGAGGGGGTTTTTTATCAGGATAATCGGGAGATTCACCTTGTGGATCTGCCCGGAACTTATAGTCTGGCTGCTCAATCGCCGGAGGAGATCATTGCCCGAGACTATATAATTTCTGAAGAGCCGGATGTGGTGGTTAATGTCGTGGATGCCACCAGCCTGGAACGCAATTTGAACTTGACATTACAGCTTCTCGAACTGACCGATAGAGTAGTCGTGGCTCTTAACCTCATGGACGAAGTCAGGCGACAAGGCTGTGAGATAGATGTGGAAGAGTTGGAGGCGACGTTGGGAGTACCTGTGGTATCTACTGTGGCCACGGAAGGGGAAGGCCTCTCCCGGTTAAAGGCGGCATTGATAGAAGTGGTTGAGGGATACAGAGAGACCCATCCTGCATCTGTGGATTATGGCCTGACAGTCGAGGGGTATGTCAAGAGCCTGGAAGCAGATCTGTTTAAGCTGGGGATTAATGGACGAAGCCGCTGGATAGCTCTCAGGCTTTTAGAGGACGATCCTGAAATTATAGAAGGCTTTAAAAGAGGCAAACTATTGGGCTTTACCTTAAATAAGGATGCTCAATTAGCCTATCCTGAGTCGCGAGAGGCTTTGGTGAGAAGGGCAGCCCGCTTACGAGAAGCGACTCATCCCGACGCTCGTGTTGAGATCGTCCGCCGCCGCTTCGAGTTCGCCCACAATGCTGTGCAGCGGACATTTCGCCGAAAACTGCCTATGGAGCAAAGCCCGACTGAGCGGGCAGACCGCATTATCACCCACAGGGTATGGTCCTGGCCGATCATGCTGGCAATCCTAGTAGTCGTGCTGTGGATTACTATACAGGGGGCTAATGTCCCCTCGGAAATGCTGGGCACCGCCTTTACCTGGCTGGCAGAGGGAGTGCGAGGCTTCTTGGAAAACCTGAATGCTCCCTGGTGGGTGATTGGTTCCCTGGTAGATGGTCTCATCGTTGGTACAGGAACTGTGGTTGCCGTGATGCTCCCGCCGATGATTATCTTTTTTACAGCATTCAGCTTGTTGGAGGACATTGGCTTTATCCCTCGTGTGGCCTTCAATATGGATCGGCTTATGAGGGCGGTGGGGTCCCAAGGAAAACACACAATGGTGGCCATGATGAGCTTCGGCTGCAATGTCACCGGTGTATTTAGCTGCCGTATCATTGAGAATGCCAAAGACCGCATTGTTGCCATCATCACCAGCCCGTTGATTCTCTGTAACGGCAGATTCGGGGCAGGGCTTGCGCTTGTAATCCTTTTCTTCGGTGATCGTGCTCTCACAGTTATGCTGGTCTACCTGGCCATCAGTGTGGGAGCGATGCTTTTTGCAACCTGGGTTTTGAATCGGCTGTTCTTCCGCAGGGAGCCGGGCGGTTTTGTGATGGAGCTCCCACCTTACCGGAAGCCCAAATGGGGACAGGTAATTCGTAGGTCGCTGGTTCATCAAGTTGGTCACACCATGGGCCGTGCAGTGATGATCGCTGCCCCAGCCATGCTAATCATATGGGCTTTGGGCAATCTTCCTCCTGATGTTTCCTTTGAGCAGACGGCTGTCGGTCATATGGTTAGTATGCTGGATCCTCTTGGCCGCCCTTTAGGACTGAACGGCGAGATGCTTACCTCCCTGGTTTTTACACTGCCAGCCAAGGAGATTGTTGTTTCATCGCTCGCGATGACGCATGGTCTGCAGACAACGCTGGCAGATTCGCAGGCCATCTTGAGCCATCTGGCGGGGACTTGGACGCCGCTTGTCGCCTTCTCATTCATCACTTTCTACATGCTCTATCTGCCTTGCCTGGTCACTGTCTGGGCTACATGGAAAGAAACTCGCAGCATTAAGTGGCTGCTAATGAGCCTCTTTGTCTCCATGATGATGGCCAGCATTATAACATTCATAGTGTACCAGGGTGGAAGGTTAGTGGGTTTCTCATAAAATCACGCATTTTGTATTTGTTAAGTTTGCTAAAGGAGAGAATTATGAAGAGTGTGAAGCACCGTGACAATAAAGAACAAAAAAATTTATTAATCTCTTTCCGTAAATCACTCAAAAGTTTTGGTGCTTCGCTTCCTGCTCTGATTGGCGTCATTTTGCTTTTGGGATTGTTCCGAATAAATGTTTCACCCCGGTTGATTTCTTCTATATTCAAGGGAGAACTGTTCGGAGATGCAATAATGGGTTCATTAGTTGGAAGTATTTCAGCTGGCAATCCCCTTACCAGTTACATAATTGGTGCCGAACTATTAAAAGAAGGTGTGAGTCTTTTTGTCGTTACAGCATTCATCATGGCATGGGTTACCGTTGGTGTTATTCAATTTCCTGCGGAAGCAACCATCCTTGGAAAACGATTTGCACTCGCAAGAAATTTAATCAGCTTCATTCTAGCTATACTGGTTTCAATGGCGACAGTCACGGTATTGATGCTAATCAAATGAAAAACAAAGAGAACAAAAAAGAGAGAAATAGAAAGTGGAGTGGTCTCTATTTTTTAGGATTTGTTATTGTTCTGCATATTATTCTTTTTTTATTGAATCCTGAAAATACGTACGATTCCCTCAAAGCAAGCGGGAGTATTCTTATTAAACTGATTCCTGTGTTGTTTTTTGTTGTTCTTTTAATGGGCCTTCTGAATCATTTCTTAAAACCGAAAACCGTATCGAGATATATGGGAAAAGAGTCCGGCATTAAAGGCTGGGCCCTAGCCATATGTACGGGGATATTAAGCCATGGACCTGTGTATATCTGGTACCCGCTATTGAAAGATCTTCGGAAGCAAGGAATGAGAGCGGGCTTGGTAGCGATTTTCCTGTATAATCGAGCCATTAAAATTCCGCTTATACCCGTGATGATCTTTTACTTTGGTATAGAATTTACCATCATATTATCAATCTGGATGGTTACGGCTTCTTTAATCGAGGGAAAAGTTATTGAATTGTTAGGGGATTTTGTATCTTAAATACTTATGTGAATAGAAAATGTCTGGATTAATGTCAGCTATTAACCATGCCATTATGATAACCATTTTTGTGTTTGTTTTGAAATATTTCTTCTGCATGAGACATGATCATCATGTGAGGGGGCAATTTTGGTTATAAAAAAATTTCACTCGTTTCTCCAGATCATTTTGGTATCGTTGCCATTTTTGCCAAAAAAGACTTTGTAAAGCTGATAAAGACAATTTGTTATTCTTAGGTATTTCGTACAGTTTGATGGTCGTCAGACCAGGTTGCAGATCAACTTCTCCTGTTGTCACATTGAAACCCACAAAACCATTTCCCTTGTAAGCCTGTTCCACCCAAGAAGACTCATCCAACTCTTTTATTCTTTTAAGAACTTCCCTTTGACAAAAACACGTGACAATTCCGTTTCCATGCATCATGACTTTTGATTTGCGCATGTTCACCTCTCTGATTATCTTGTATTCCTTCCCTTTGATCGATATAAGTCTTACGTTAAATAGTGCTTTTCTCTTTTTTCCGATCTTATCGATTTCATGTCAGCTAAATTAAATCTGCAAGAAGCATACCAGTACACTATGACTTATCTTCGGATTTCGCATCAACACGCAAAATCAACAAGAGATTATGCCCATCGCTTTCTGATGGCATAAAAAGTGTTCCTTTCAACTAGGCGTGACATTTAGGATTTACTGCTACCTTTTATTATTCTGGAAAGTTTGGATTTTAATTTTCACAAAGAATTGTGTTGGATTACAAATAACTAAAGGTTGTGAAGATCCTATTTAGGAAAATTTCTAAATAGCATTAGAAAAATTCTAATACATTCCTAAATCGTACTAATCATTTAAACACCTTGCAGTCTGATATTTTCATGTTTCCATATTTGAATTCCTGAAAAGCAGGAAGAAAAAATTCAATGGCATACTTTTTGCATGAACTAATGTAAACGCATTAAATAATGTTACATTTGGGCATTGAATATGATAAAATACATTTATGAATTCATCCGATATAACTCATCCAAAGGTAACCAAGGAAAATCTGGTGGCGCTTGCCA
>Ga0180438_10003648_pt1 | contig 23024 bp, 21 predicted proteins | sample SS_ome_12_FD_132455 | JGI IMG/M metagenome (GOLD analysis project Ga0180438, IMG submission 132455) | Hypersaline lake sediment archaeal communities from the Salton Sea, California, USA - SS_3_D_2 metaG | ecosystem: Environmental > Aquatic > Non-marine Saline and Alkaline > Hypersaline >...
GCTGCATCCGCCATCCGGCTCCTGAGCATCTCTTCGATCCTCGAGAGAGTGGTTCGATTCTCTGCCCGGCAGGCGTGGATTGCCGCACCGTCCCCCGCCGCGATCGCCCGCAGCAGCCTTTCCTGAGCCTCGACGCTAAGGAAGGAGAAGTCCACCCGATCATCCCGAGCCAGGCCATCGACCTCCATTAGAAGACGCTCCTGCTCTGCCCGGGGGATCAGTGCCGACAGCCCCTTGATCTTGCTTCGGTAGGCTTCGGCAAGGTCGGCTGAATCGGGTACGGGCACGCGGAGGGTATCGTAGAAATAGGCGGGGTAATCCTGGAACAGCTCCTTTTTTAAACCTTCCAGAATATCCAGATCTCTGGCAGCCAATGGCAGAGACCAAAGCAGGGAATTGATGAACAGGTAGCCGAAGCCCTCCTGTACCGATGTCGAAAGCACCAGGTCACTTGCGGCTGCCAGATCGTCGAGGTTCACGCCCTGCCGCTCGAGCTCCGTACCGATTCCCCACAATCCGGCACAGAGCCGATCGGAAAACAGAACTTCCACCAGGTCCGAGTAGCGCCGTTCGGATGCCGAGATCCCGGGAAGTGTAATCAGGAGGTTCGTTTCCCGTTCCAGGAGAACACAGAGAAGCAGCGCCTCCAGAACATTTTTTCGGCGGATCGTGCGGATCGGGTAGAACAGAAACGGAGCCCGGGCGTCGAAGCGGGGGAACGCAGTGCCGAACAGTCTCTCCAGCATGGGCCGGATCGGTTTGCCCGGCTCGGGATTTGGACCCCGAAAAACCGGATTTTCGAGCAGGAACACGTCCTGCGCCGGGATACCCGCTGCTGCCAGTATCTGCCTGTCCCTGTGGTTGAGAACGGCGTAGCGCACCCAGGGGCTCACCGGGTAGGGATCAAGGCTCAAGGCCGCCTTGAGCATTCTGAGATTGGCGAAGCGGCCGCTTTCGGGGAAGTCGTGGATCTGCAGGATGATACGCTGAGGCCGGCCCGAGTGGATGATCTGCAGCAGAGCCTGGGTGAACACAACGTTCTTACCCAGGTGATAGTTGTGAACCCACCAGAGCGAATCATCGGAGCCGAAGGAGCGCAGCAGCGCCTCGGCCAGCCGATGCGCCTTTCGGGCCACGCTTTTGTTGTCGCGTTCCGACAGTTCAACCGCCTGCTGCAGATAGCCGATTTCCGGTAATTCCGTGCACTTCCCCCCGTGCCCTTCGATGTGCCGGCGAAACTCTCCGGGTATAGCGCCCGCTATCAGCTCGACCGAACGCATCCCGGGAAGACGGGTGTGGAAAGCCTCGATGGCCCGGCGGACCACGGTGCTGACTCCGCCTGTGAGGAAGTGGTAGTGGAAGATTTTCAGATCAACGTGATCGTTCACCCCAGCCGGGCCTCCGGGCTCTATCTTAGCCTGAATGGGGATATCCCCGCCAGTGGAGCGACGGGGCCGGCTTCTCAGGAAATCACTCCAATTCGGGAGGTCACTCCTTGGCGATCAGCAGTGTCTTGGGGTCCAGTTTGAGGTGCAGATCCTCCGGCACCGCCGCATCGTGATCCTTTACCAGCTGAAGATGGATGTGCTTTTCTTCGGGTCTCAGGCAGATCACGATGCTGAAGGCTTCGATCAGGTCTTTGAGCATACCTGGAATCCCCGCCGCATCGTAGCTGGGCCGGTCGTAGCCCAGAGAGACGCTGAACCAGATTTCCAGTCCCTGTTCCGCGGCAAATCCCCTCACCTGTTCGAGCTCGGCCTTGGAAACGGCTGCAAAATCGTAGGCATCCACCACGATAGCGTCGGCGGCGAAGTGACCGTCCCGGATCATCGAGCGCAGACTCCCGATGACCTGGGGCAGTCGAATGCTCGCCTGGTTGAAATTCATGATGATCCGACGGCGAATCATCTCGTCATGAACGGCCATTACCGATTCCAAACTGAACTTCTCTGCAATTTCCCGGAAAATATCTTCGTACCAGTCCACGATGTGGGTGGGGCTGGTGGCAAAGGAAACATGGATTACCTGTTTGCCCTGCAGCAGCTGGTCCGTGGCGATGTGCACCAGGCAGGCGGTCTTGCCCACCCCCTGTCTGGCGGCGATGACACCCAAGTTGCCCTTTCCCAATCCGCCCTGGGTGGAACGCTCGAGAATCCGCAGCGGGCTGCGGTCGTTCAATTCCTGCTTGATCATGGATTATCTCCCGATTTCACTTTCTGGTATTCGGATTTGAGGTTTTCCGCGATGCCGGTGGGAACTTTCACGTACCTGGAAAACTCCATGGTGAACTGGGCCTTTCCCTGAGTGATGGAGCGCAGCACCGTGGAGTAGCCGAACATTTCAGCTAATGGTACCTCCGCGTCGATCCGGGACAGGCTTTCATCTTCACTGGTGCTGACGATCATTCCCCTGCGTTGATTGATGCTGGCGAAAACACCGCCCTGATACTCCGTCGGTCCTTCCACGGAGACCTTCATGATCGGCTCCAGGATTTCCGGGGAAGCCTTGGAGTAGGCACCTCGGAAGGCACCGATTGCGGCCTGCTGGAAGGCCAGATCCGAGGAATCGACGGAGTGGGCCGTTCCGTCGTTGATGCGCACCGTGACGCCCACTATCGGAAAGCCGATCAGAGAGCCTCTGTCCAGGCAGCTGGCAAATCCCTTGTCACAGGCGGGAATGTACTCCGTCGGAATCGCCCCGCCTTTGACTTCATTTATGAACTCGTACTCTCCGCCCGCATTGGGTTCCAGCCGACCGGCAATCCGGGCGAACTGTCCGGCTCCACCGGTTTGCTTCTTATGGGTATAGTCGAAGGCCGCGGCCCGGGAGATGGTTTCCCGGTAGGCGACCTGGGGCATTCCCGTTTCCACCTCGGCTCGATACTCCCGGCGAATCCTCTCCAGGTAGACCTCCAGATGCAGCTCCCCCATGCCGCTGATGATCGTCTGCTTGGATTCCGGATCTATATGGGTTCTGAAGGTGGGATCTTCCTTGGCAAAGCGATTCAGTGCCTTGGAAAGCAGATCCTCCGAGTTCTTTTCCCGGGCCTTGACGGCCAGGGAGATTACCGGCTGGGGGACGTACATGCTGGTCATCGAGTAGTTCAAACTCTTATCGGTAAAGGTGTCTCCGGAGGCGCAGTCGATGCCGAACAGGGCCACGATGTCTCCGCAGCAGGCCTCGCTGATCTCCTCCATCTTTTCGGCATGCATGCGTACCAGCCGGCCGATTCTGAACCTCTGGCGACTGCGGCTGTTGTACAGCTCATCCCCCTTCTTGATGGTTCCCTGATAAATGCGGATGTAGGTGAGCTGGCCGTATTGGCCCTCCTCCAGTTTGAAGGCCAGGGCCACGACAGGCCGATCCGGCTCAGGTTCCAGAGGCACCCGCTGCTCGCCGGAGTCCAAATCCAGAGCGTGGTTGCTCACCTCCCCGGGGGCGGGCAGGTAGTGGACCACCCCGTCCAGCAGCGCCTGCACGCCCATGTTGCGATAAGCCGAACCGAGAAAAACGGGGGTGAGATCCCGGGACAGGGTTCCCCGGCGAACCGCAGCGTAGATCATCTCAGGGGTGGCTTCCCCTTCAAGGTAGGCTTCGGCAAGCTCATCCGAAAACATGCTGGCCCCATCGATCAGCTGTTCCCTCAACTCTTCGGCCTGATCGACCAACTCCGCGGGAATATCTGCGGATATAACCGTCTCATTCATCGGCCCTTGGTAATAGAGGGCCTTCATCTGTACCAGGTCTACGATGCCCTTGAACTCCCCCTCCAGCCCGATCGGCATCTGCATGAGCACGGCATTATGTCCCAGACGTTCCCGGAGCTGCTCTGTCACCCTCAGCGGATTGGCGCCCACCCTGTCGCATTTGTTGACAAAGGCCAGTCGGGGTACCTGGTAGCGCTTCAGCTGGCGATCGACTGTGAGAGTCTGGGACTGTACCCCGCCGACGGCGCAGAGCACCAGAATCGCCCCGTCCAGAACCCGGAGGGCTCGTTCGACTTCTATAGTGAAATCCACGTGGCCCGGCGTGTCGATGATGTTGATCTTGTGCTCTTTCCAGTCCACCTGTGTCGCCGCTGAGGCGATGGTGATTCCCCGTTCCCGTTCCAGCTCCATCGAATCCATCGTAGCCCCGCCGCCGTCCTTTCCGTGGACTTCCTGTACACGGTGGATTTTGCGGCTGTAGTAGAGGATCCTTTCGGTCAGAGTCGTTTTTCCCGCGTCTATATGGGCGCTGATGCCCAGATTCCGCATTTTTTTGTTACCGTCAGCCATAAGCCAGAGTCTTTGTTTTCTCTCGTTGTTTCTGCTATTTTTGGACTCGAAGGAGTATCGAGCACAGGTCTCGCTAAAATAATAAGGGCAGCGGGAAAAGTCAAGGTCCGGTTCTAGGGTAGCGCATCACTGTGTCGTAGACGAAATCCCGAATCTCAGGGTCGATCGATTCGCTTTCGCGCCGGAATCGTTCTGCGATAGCCGTATAATCGAAGGCTCCGTCAGGGAGGAGAACCGGGGTCATCTTCATCCGTCCGGTGACCTCCCCGTCATCGATGCGTTTGTGATCGAAGCCCTTGCCCCGCAGCCAGGTCAGGGCCCGTTCTTCCCTCTCTTTGTCGTAGCACAGCTGAAAACCCGCGATGGCGGTGCCTTCCCGTTCATACCAAACGATCAGGTCGAAGTAGGAATCGGTAAACCACCGTCTTGCACCCTCTCCGGGAACCTGCCGGGGATTGGCAATCTCACTCAGCATGAACGTTTTCCTCCTTACAAATATAGTTCAAAACATCGAAAATTACCGGAATTCCTTCCTGCAGAGCCTCCCACCTTATTCGCCGGGCCCTTGACCGAGTGAGAGTAATTGTGTAATTTTCATGCCGAATACAGCTATATCAGTGAGGTCAATGGCATGTACGCCCTGGTAGAGATAAAAGGAAAACAGTACAAGGCTGCGGAAGGATCGGTTCTCAAGGTGGATCGATTCGACATGGAGCCCGGCAATCAGGTGGAGTTCGACTCGGTGCTTCTCGTTTCGGATGACAAGAATGTCAAGGTAGGCCAGCCCTACCTCAAAGGGGTCAAGGTCAAAGCCGTGGTGGAGGAGCACGGGAAGGACAAGAAAATCCTCGTGTTCAAATACAAGAAGAGGAAGAACTACCGGCGTACGCGGGGTCACCGGCAGCAGTTTTCCCTGCTCCGTGTGGAGGAAATCACGGGTGTTTGATTCCAGAGTGCGTTGATCCAGCTCGAAATACGTTTGGATCACCAGGGAGCTCTTCAAGGATTTTCCGTATCCGGACATGCCGGAAGCGGACCGAGAGGAGAAGACCTGGCCTGCGCTGCGGTGAGCGTTCTGTTCAGAACGGCGGCGCGGGTACTGCAGTTGCAGCCGGATATCCGGATTCGGGGAAGCGCCCCGGACAGCGGTAGGATCGAGCTCGAGATCGAAGAGCTGCCCGCCTTGAAGCGGCAGTGGTTGATCGGTCTAACTGATTTCCTCATCCGGGGTGCCCGGGATCTGCAGGAAGAAAACCCGAAGGCGATTAGCCTGCGAATGATTGAAGGAGAGGCTTGACAATGGCGCATAAAAAAGGGCAGGGCAGTTCGAGGAACGGCAGAGATTCGGCTGCTCAACGACTCGGTGTAAAACGATTTGGCGGTCAGCAGGTAAGGGCCGGGGAAATCCTGGTTCGTCAACGGGGTACTAAATTCCACCCCGGACAAAATGTGGGCCGGGGAAAGGATGATACCCTCTTCGCCCTATCGGAAGGCAAAGTGTTGTTCCACAAAAAACAGGGGAGAAAGCTCGTCAGCATCGAAGCCTAAGCTGTCGTGGAGAGCAGATTCGTCGACGAGACGGTCATCGAGGTGTGCTCCGGGAACGGGGGCGACGGAGCTGTACATTTCCGGAGAGAGAGGTACATCCCCCGGGGCGGTCCCGACGGCGGGGACGGCGGCGACGGCGGGGACGCTCTATTCATAGTGCGTAGCAATCTAAAAACTCTTTCCCATCTCAAAATGAAGCACTCCTTCCGGGGGAAGAACGGACTGCCCGGCGGAGGGCAACGGAAGAGCGGACGTCGTGGAGCCGACGTGGAGGTGCCCGTGCCTCCAGGCACCTTGATCAAAGACGCCGATACCGGAGCCCTGCTGCAGGACATGGCTTGCCGGGCGGAACCCTGGCTGTTCGCCCGGGGCGGGCGAGGGGGTAGGGGAAACTGGCATTTTAGATCCTCCACCCGCCAGGCTCCCCGGTTTGCGGAATCCGGCGGCAAGGGCATCTGCCGCCGACTCCTGGTGGAATTAGCGCTGATTGCCGATGTCGGACTGGTGGGAAAGCCGAATGCGGGCAAATCCACTCTGCTTTCCGTCCTGACCAACTCCCATCCCAGGATCGGCGCCTACCCCTTTACGACCAAGATCCCGAACATAGGCGTTTGCACCGGATACGAGAGGGAGTTCGTGCTGGCCGATATTCCCGGCATTATCGCGGGAGCATCCCACGGCGCCGGTCTGGGCCTGCAGTTTCTGAAGCATGTCACCAGAACGAACCTCGTCTTGTTCCTCATTGATCTTCACGACGAAGATCCTGAAAAATCCTACAAGATGCTGGAAGAGGAGCTGCATGCCTACAGTCCGGATCTCACCACGAAACCAAGATTGGTGGTGGGGACGAAGATGGATCTTGCGGACAGCGGGAACAGGCTGGTCGCGCTCAAAGCTGCCGTGGATGATCAAGCATGCCTCGGGATTTCAGCGGTCAGCGGCTATGGAATAACCGAGTTGAGGGCGAGGCTCGAAAAATTGCTCGGGGCGACGGAAAAACAGTCTTGAGAATCGCTATCCTGGGGGGTACTTTTAATCCCGTGCATAATGGGCATCTGAACATCGCCGGGGAGGTGAAATCCCGATTCGGTTACCAGCGGGTTGTATTCATTCCGGCTAATATTCCCGCGCACAAAAAGATGGAGGTGGAGGTCGGAGCCGATCACCGGCTGAAGATGCTGGAGCTGGCAGTTGCTCCATATCCCGATTTCATAGTTGACGACTGTGAGCTGCGCCGGGGCGGAACCTCCTACACGATCGATACGGTACAGGAGCTGTCTCAAGTTTATCCGATAGAGGGAAAACCCGGACTGATTATCGGTGATGATCTTGTGGAGGATTTCGACTCCTGGAAGAATGTCGATCAGCTGGTGGAGTTGGTAGAGCTGATCGTTGCTCACAGGCAGTCTCAAGAGAAAATAGCTGCCGACTTTACCTGCCGCTACGTAGACAATTCGCTGTTTCCGATCTCTTCATCCCGGATTCGGCAGGAGCTGCAATCGGGGGGCACCCCGGCGGGCCGGGAATCGGTGCGGAACTGGCTGCCGCCGGATGTGTTTGAATATATCCAGCGCCATGATCTGTACCGTTGAAGCAGTGAGGCAGCTGCTGAAGAACACCCTGGGGCAGGAGCGGTTGGCTCACAGTCTCCGAGTCGCTGATTTGGCCTCTGAACTTTGCCTTGCCCGCGGGTTGGAAGCGGAGAAGGGGAGATTGGCGGGCTTGGCTCATGACTGGGCCCGGGAATTACCGCCCGAGCAGGTGCGGAAGCTTGCGCTACGCGACGGCCAAGGTGAATCGATTCTGGAGGCGCGGTACCCGGTGCTTCTCCACGGCCGGGCTGCCGCCGTCGGCCTGAGGGAGAAGCTGGGGATCGAGGATCCGGAAATCCTGGAAGCGGTGGCCTGTCATGTCACCGGTTGTCCCGGTATGGGGCTGCTTGGCAAGATCGTATTCGTGGCGGATTTCCTCGAACCGGGACGAGGTTTTGTATCTGAAGAGATTCGGAAGGCAATGCTGCGGATGGACATCGACGAGATGACGGTCAGAGTATTGGAGGAGATCTTTAGCTATCTTCGCTCGAAACAACGACCGATCGCCCAGCCGGCATTGCAGCTGGCGAAGGAGTTGCGGAGGTCATGGTAAGAAGAAAACGAAAATGGGACAAGAGCATACTACTGCTCATTCTCATTGTATTGGTCGTGGCGGCTGCCGGGATTTTTGGATACTTTCAGCTGCGAACAGACCTGTTCACGGAAAAACTCAAAAGCGGAGAGCCGGTGGCCGTGCTGTTCTGCCTGAGCGGGGATCAGGAGTACGGATTCTTCGAACTGCTGTTGTACCATCCGGATACAAGCCGGGGGGCGATCCTCTATATTCCCGGAAACGTCGGTATGATCATCGAATCGTTGAAGAAGGTCGACAGAATCGATGCGCTGTACGACCGGGGGAATCTTGCCCCGTTGATCGACAAGGTAGAGGAGCTCGTGGCTATCGATATTCCCTTTTTCATCGATCTGCGGGATTCGGAGCTGAGGAATCAGGTCGACCTGCTCGGTGGCCTGGAGCTGTTCATCCCCAATCCGGTAGATACCACCTTTGCCGGACGGCGCATACTCCTGCCCTCGGGCAGCGTGGTGCTGGATGGAGACAAGATCCGCGACTTCATCTCCTACGAGGAGGAGATGGAAAACGAAGTCGATTCTGTGGGCAGAAAGCAGAGGTTTCTTCAGGCCCTGTTGAGGAGCATTGCCGAAAGCGATCTGCTGGAGGAGAAAAGCGCTTATTCGGTATTTCGAGAAAATATGGATACCAATCTGAGCCCCCGCGCCTTGAGCTCGTTCGTTCTCGAGCTGAAAAATCTCAACTATGAGAAGATCGTATTTCAGCGTGTTTTGGGAAGCTCCCGAATCGTGGACGGGAAGGAACTGCTGTTTCCTCATTTTGACGGGCAGCTGCTCAAAGAGATCGTAAAGCAGACAGTGGAAACGATCTCGAGTCAGGAGCCGTTTTCAGAGGATGAATTGACGGTCGCCATCGAGGTGTTGAACGGAACCAGCGTGGGAGGGCTGGCCCGCCGGGCGGCGAATGTCTTCCAAAGTTTCGGCTATGACGTGGTGTCGGTGGCGAATGCAGACAACCCGGACTATCAAAAAACCGTTGTTTTAGACCGCAAGGGGAGGTTGGAGGTAGCCCAACGCGTTGCCGATTTGATACGTTGCCAGCGGGTTTACTCCCGTCTGGAGGAAACGGGTGACATGACGTTGGATGTAACGGTTATACTAGGAACGGACTTCGATGGAAGATACTGTAAGGAATGACGTCCTGGACATCGCCAGGCTCTTGGAGGACCACCGGGCCGAACAGGTCAGAGCCCTCTACATAGGAGAGATGAGCGACTGGACCGATTACTTCATCATCACCACGGTGCGCAGTGTCGCCCACCTGAAAGGATTGCTGCGTCTGCTGAATGAGGTCTTTCTCGAGAAATCCATAACCCCCTTCAGATCCGCCAAAACCCGCAACCGGGAAACCGGCTGGGTTCTCATCGACTGCGGGCGTTTCGTGATCCATCTCATGGACAAGGAGCATAGGGAGTTCTACGAACTGGAAAAGCTGTGGTTTAATAATGAGTTGATTTATTCGTCAAAGTCGTCGTAGTCTAGATCATCCTCGTCGTAATCTTCTTCGAGTTCATCCTCTTCGAACTCTTCCTCCTCTTCTTCGAACTCCTCCTCCTCCTCTTCCTCCTCTTCTTCTTCTTCGAACTCGTCTTCTTCGTAATCTTCCTCTAATTCGTCTTCGAACTCTTCGTCCTCGTCCTCGAATTCATCTTCATCTTCGAAGTCGTCTTCGTAGTCGTCCAACTCGTCTTCATCCTCGTAGAAATCTTCATCACCGTAGTCGTCGAAGTCTTCGTCACTCGCTCTGATATACGAAAGGGGAGAAGTCACGGTCAGCAGCCGGAGTTCTTGAAAACTATGTAGACTCATATCCACCTCGCACGTCGGGAATGTCTTCACCCCAATCTATGATCAAGAATCAGAATATGTCAACTCTTTTTTGAGCAACTTCACGGAATTTTTCTGCACAGCCGGCTCGTCTCGCAATTTTCGAGGCGGACACCGCACATGCCGCCCGTTCATTGACAGCGACGCCGCTTTCTGTGTATATTCCCCGCACGGAAGGAGGGGACTCAGGTGATCCTGAACGCCCCCGCCAAGGTGAACCTGCATCTGGAGATCAGGGATTTGCAGCCTGACGGGTATCATGAAATCCTCTCCATCGTGCAGGCTGTCCCGCTGTTTGACAGGGTTCATATTCGGTCTTTGAAAGAGAAAAACGCCCTGCGTTTTTGTTGCGAGCCTCCAATTGCCGGCCGAAAGAACATCGCCGCTGCAGCAGCCCGGATGTTCAAAACCGCCTGCGGACTGGAAACCGGCGTGGAAGTACGGATCGAAAAGAGGATTCCGGTGGGCGCAGGTTTAGGCGGAGGATCCAGCGATGCGGCGGCCGTGCTGGGTGGACTCAACAAGATGTTTTCTTTTCCCCTGAGCCCGGCCAGGCTGCACGAATTAGCCGCCGAACTGGGAAGCGACGTCTCGTTTTTCCTCCATGGACCCGCCGCTTTGATGTCCGGACGGGGCGACACGGTTGAGGACCTCAAGCCCAGAGGCGATTTCGTGCTTGTCCTGGTGTATCCGGGCATCCCGATTTCCACAGCCGAGGCATACCGGTGGTTTGACGAGGATGAAGAACGTGATCGACGCACCTCCGCCTCCGAAGATCTGAAGGCACAGTTTGAACAAAAATCCCCGGATTCCTGGACTTTTTTCAACTCCTTTCAATCCACGATTGAGAGTCGATATCCCCTCATCAGTGAGATCATGAGGGAATTGAGAAAATCGGGAGCCCGCCTGGCTACCTTATCCGGCAGCGGTTCCTCCGTTGTCGGAGTATTTACCGATATCCGAGCGGCGCGATCCGGATGCAGGCGCATGCGTTCATCGCTTCCCGGCGCGTGGTTGCTCGTACCCTTGCAAAGTGGAGGTTTCGCAGATTAAAATGTAATTGCCCGCGGGGTAAAGGAGGTCAGGAGGTGCACCATGGAGATTACTGACATTCGGATCAAGAAGGTTAGCACCGGGGGTAAGCTAAAAGCGTACGTTACAGTTACCTTTGATGACTGCTTTGTGGTACATAATCTGAAAATCATTTCTGGAAAAGCGGGAACCTTTATTGCGATGCCGAGTCGCAAAACGAAAACGGGGGAGTACAAAGATATTGCCCATCCCATCAATTCGGAGTTTCGCCACCGGATCCAAAGTGAAATCATAAGCGAGTATGAAAAGGTCCAAGACGAGTTGGAGTCGATTGAGGAGGCGGTGCCTTCCGACTCTGATGAGGTAGAATCCGAACAAGAGCAGGGTTGAGGCGGTTAGGTTCCCTGCCACAGGCGGCGGGCGGAACCTAGTTTCTGAGAAATTTTTAGCAACAATTGGGACGTAGGCAAGCGGTAAGCCACCGGTTTTTGGTACCGGCATACGCAGGTTCGAATCCTGCCGTCCCAGGAACGAAGATCGCCAGAAGGAGAGAGAAGATATATGGAGCAGAAAAAACTGACGGCCCATTCCCGAAAAGTATTCGGGAGCGCCGATTCCCGCCGCCAGCGGCGAAACGGAAAGATCCCTGCCGTGATCTACGGGCACGCGGAACCCCAAGGATTACTCATAGATGCCCATGAGTTCAACACGAAATTCATGACGGTCTCCGAGAGCACGATTATCAACCTCCAGGTGGACGGAGACAGCCACGATGTGCTGATTCGAGACTATCAGGAGGACACGATCTCCGGAGACATCACCCACGTGGATTTCTATGAAATCGAGCGCGGGAAAGTTCTGCGCACGAACGTCGGCCTGCACCTGAACGGTGCCGCCGTCGGGATTCGGGAAGGGGGCATCCTGGAAAGTTTCGTGCACGAGCTGGAGGTCGAATGCCTTCCCAAAGATTTGCCTGAGGGTATCGAGGTGGATATCACCGACCTCGAAATCGGGCACTCGATTCACGTTCGTGACATCGAAGCTCCTTCGGGAGTGCAGATTCTGAATTCCCCGGACCAGGTAATCTGTGCGATCGCTTACAAGCGCGTCGAGGTCGAGGAGGTGCCCGAAGAACTCGAGGAGGAGGAAGCTGCTCGAGAAGCGGAGGAAGCCGAAGAAGAGGCTGCAGAGGAGCAGGCCGAGGAGTAAGCCCTGGATCTCACCGTTATCGGATTGGGGAATCCGGGAGACAGGTACAGCGCCACCCGCCACAACGCGGGCTTCAGAACCGTGGATCTTTTGGCTTCGCGATACCGTCGGACTTTCAAGAGACCTTTTCTAAAAAGCTATCTCTTCACCCGAGTCGATCTGGAAGCCGGACGATTGTTCCTGGTAAAGCCCCTTACCTACATGAACAACTCGGGTTCTATTTTCCCGGAGATCCTGGCTCGTACCGGTGCCGATCTCCAGTCGATTCTGGTCGTGTGCGACACCATGGATCTGCCTGTCGGGCAGTGCCGCTTGAAGCGAAAGGGATCGGCAGCCGGGCAGAAAGGACTGGACTCGATAATCCGCCGGCTGGGCCGGCAGGATTTCCCGCGCCTGTACATCGGAATCGGGCGTCCGAATCGTCGAAGCCACGTCGTGGAGTACGTATTATCCGAACCCAGGGGAAAAGAAGCCGATGCTCTCGAGGAGGCGATTCATATAGCTGCGGATTGTGTGATCCGGCTCCAGGATGAGGGGCTGGAGAAGGTGATGAATGTCTTCAACAGAAGATCAGTGGACGGTTGAGCAGAGGGTTCACCAGTACCTGCGGAAAAACGGCATTGCCCCCGGATCGACCGTTCTGGTTGCCCTTTCGGGCGGTCCGGATTCACTCTGCCTGCTCAGCGTGCTCCACCAGCTCCGGGATCGCTATCCCGTAAGCTTGAGGGCCGCCTATCTCGACCACGGGATTCGTACCGTCCCCGAGAGGGAGGCGGAGCTGGAGTTTGTTCGGAGAACCTGCGCCGCCATGGGCATAGAGCTGACCTGGGAGAGACTGCCCCAAGGGCTGCTGGAAAGGCGGTGTGCAGACAACGGTGCAAGCCTGGAGGGGGAAGCTCGTCAGGCCAGATACGCATTTTTGCGGAAAGTAGCGACAAGCAGAGCGTGTAAATACATCGCCTTCGGCCATACGGCGGACGATCAGATTGAGACCGTGGTGATGCGTTTCTTTCAGGGCGCCGGCTTGAGCGGATTGCCGGGTATCCCGCCCGTTCGGGGGGATCTGATCCGGCCCCTGTTCGATTGCACTCGCGCCCAAGTTCTGGACTACCTCTCCGGCCGCGGCCTGGGCTACTTGACGGACTCTACCAATCGGGACAGGCGGTACCTGCGTAATGCGGTGCGCTGGGAGCTGCTGCCGGTGGTGGAGCGGGTCTTCCCGGGATTCCGGGGCAGCGTGCTTTCCCTGTCTAAAAAGCTCGCTTCTTTGCGGGACTACGTTGATCTTGAGAGTCTGCGGCTCCTTGACTGGAAACCGGTGCGGGGGGGATACAGCATCTCGGGAAAAAGGTTCCTGGCCGCTCCCGGTCTGCTGCGCCTGGCTTCAGTCACCAGGCTGATCAACACCCTCGCCCCGGACTCCAAGCGGGTGCCCTACAGGTTCCTCTCTCAGGTCGAAGAGGACGAACTCCTGCTTTCAAGGCGGGTTGTGCTCCGGGGATACGGAATCCGCCTGTACTGGCGCTCAGGATGTCTGATCTTGGCTGCGGATGTTGTCGGACATACCGAAAAAGGTTATTTTATAGAAGAATTAGAGGTCGGCAGGGTATTCATACCAGATGCCGGTTTGTTATTCGAGTTCGGTTCCCTGGTCCGGGACACCGACCGTCTCCTGTTTCGTTCCTCCAGGACCGGGGACAGCATCAGTCTCCAAGGCGGGAGCAAAACGGTCAAAAAATTGTTCGCCCAGTGGCGGGTAGCGAGATCGGAAAGCTGGAAAATTCCGATCGTGGAAACGCCGGCCGGAATCATTGCGGTTCTGGGCAGCCTGTTCGGGTATGAGGATAGTTTTCACTCCGGCCTGCCCCATGAGCAGGGAAAAGCGTTAAAGAGTATGGTTCACAGATACGATGTGGAGGTAGAGTGAACGGCAATAAGAAAGACAACAAGGGGGGACCGGAAGGAGGCCCGCCCCGATTTCAATTCAATAATAGAATTGCCCTGATATCCCTGCTCGTACTCGTGGTTATTTTTATCCTGTTCTTCGTGTACAGTGACCGCGGGTCAAGCCAGGAGATTCCCTACTCGGTATTCCTCAACTACGTGGATCAAGGATTGGTCGAATCGGTGAAGATCGTGGACAACACCGAAGTCCAGGGTACACTGCAGAATCAAACCGGGCAGATGAACACCTTCCGGACCACGATTCCCTACCCCGACGCCACCCTCATGGATAGACTGCTTGAAAAGAACATCCGTGTGACCGGCGGACCCAAAAGCGTATCCCCTTTCAGGATATTTATCGATTTCCTTCCCTGGATTCTCATGATCGTGTTCATCTGGTTCATGTTCCGGCAGGTTCAGGGCAGCGGCAACCGGGCCTTTAACTTCGGCAAGAGCCGGGCCAAGCAATACCTGGATACCGGGAAAAAGATCACCTTTAACGACGTGGCCGGACAGGAGGAGGCCAAGTACGAGCTCCAGGAAGTCGTGGAGTTCTTAAAAAGCCCTCAGAAGTTCGACAAGCTTGGCGCCAAAATTCCCAAAGGGGTACTTCTGGTTGGCATGCCCGGAACCGGAAAAACGCTGATGGCCAAGGCTATTGCCGGTGAGGCGGATGTCTCCTTCTTTCACATGTCCGGTTCCGATTTCGTGGAGATGTTTGTCGGGGTTGGCGCAAGCCGTGTCCGGGATCTGTTTGAGCAGGGCCGAAAGAGCGCGCCCTGTATCCTGTTCATCGACGAGCTGGACGCCGTGGGGCGGGTCCGCGGTGCAGGCTACGGCGGCGGACATGACGAGCGCGAGCAGACGCTGAACCAGATGCTGGTGGAGATGGACGGTTTCGACACCAAGGACGGTGTCATTATCGTGGCGGCGACCAACCGCCCGGATGTGCTGGATCCAGCGCTTCTCAGACCCGGCCGCTTTGACAGGCAGGTGGTGATCGATATGCCCGACACGAGGGAGCGGGAAAAGATCCTCAAGATCCACTGCCGCAACATCCCCCTGGACGCGGATGTTGACCTCAACCGGTTGGCCCGGGCCACTCCTGGATCCTCGGGCGCGGATCTGGCCAATCTGGTAAACGAGGCCGCTCTGTACGGAGCCCGGCGCAACAAGCAAAAGGTGAACATGGAGGATTTCGAGGACGCCCGGGACAAGACGATGATGGGGGTAGCCCGGAAATCCAAGGTCATTCCCCCCAAGGTGCGGAGGATGACCGCCTACCATGAGGCCGGACACGCCCTGCTGCACTACTATCTGAAAAACGCGGATCCTCTGCACAAGGTTACCATCGTACCCCACGGACAGGCCTTGGGCGTCGCCTTTTCCCTTCCCGAATCCGACGCATATTCCCGCAGCGAGGGGTGGCTGCACGACCGCATCACCATCACCATGGGCGGCTATGCCGCCGAAGAGATCATCTTCCAGGAAAACACCACGGGGGCGCAGAACGACATCGATCAGGCAACCGAGATCGCCCGGCGCATGGTGTGCGAGTGGGGGATGTCGAAATCCCTCGGTCCGATCGCCTTCGGACAAAAAGAAGAACCGATTTTCCTGGGCAAGGAAATCGCCCGTCATAGAGACTACTCGGATGAAACGGCCAAGCAGATCGACAAGGAGATCCGGTACATCGTGGAATCCGGCTTGAAAGAGGCCAAGGACCTGCTGACCGAGCACAAGGACCATCTGGAGCTGCTGGCCACTACCCTGGTGGAGAAAGAAACGCTCGACGACGCTCAAATTCGGGAGCTGCTGGGATTGCCGGCCAGAGAGAAGATGGAAGAGTAAAACCGATTCTTTTATGGGGCACGACTAGGGGAATTATGGAACACAGCCGGAGGACACGGCGAATCGGTTGTCTGTCCTCGATCTTTTTGGCGTCTTACCTCCTCTTGGGAACGCAAACCCCTGCCCAGGAAGCATTTAACCGCTCAGCGGAATTCAGGATCGCCCACGGGTACTTTCAGCAGGCTCAGGTACTGTTCCGGGAAGGAAGATACGAGGCTGCGACTGAGATGCTCGAAGTATCTTTGGAATTTTTTCCCGATTACTCGGACGCCGCTTACCTTTCGGCTCAGGTGTACCTCCGGGAGCAGGAAACCACCTGGAGGGCGATCGAGTATCTCGAGAGGGCCGTGCAGTCCGGCACCTGGGCGGAAACTCAAAGCCTGAGCGGGGCGGCGGAGCTGATCCGCGCCTACGTGCGCACCGCCCGCTACCGGGAGGCTCGGCAGTTGTTTTCGGCATTCGAGGAGACCGGTCTGGGTGGCAGAGGCAGTCCCGACCTGAGTGCCCTGTGGGCGCGAACACTCATCGGACTGGGGCAGTCGGCGGAAGCCCAAACCTTTCTCTCCGAAGCTATCCGCCGTTTCCCTCAATCACCGCAAATTTACACGCTCCTCGCAGAGGTACTGGTCCTGCGAGGGAGCCGGAGGGCTGCCGGGGATATCCTGCAACGGGGGATCAAGGAGATCCCTGGAGAGGCGGAGCTCCTGTACAGGCTGGCCGCTCTGGAGAGGGATCCCCAGAAGCGCCGCGAGCTGGTGGAAGCTTATCTGCGGGCCGGAGGGAGCGATCCTGGAGCGGCTTTGCTGGTGATAACCGGAGGAGGCGGGGACCGGCAGCGGCGCTACGTCGATCTGTTCTTCCGGCTCGGGGGAAACACCCGGATCGGCTACCTCGACGAGCTCCTGGACTCGGTTTCCATGCAGGAGATCTCTGAGCGAACCGGGGCGTATACGGGAGCGAGAATCAGGGACGAGAACCGCGACGGATACTACGAGCAGCGGTACGAGTACCAGGAGGGGATCTTGATACGGTGGATCTCCGATCAGGATCAGAATGGAATTGCAGAAGTGATTGTTGATTTCAAAGACGGAATCCCCCGCCATGTGACGCTGCCCGGCGTCGAATACGGGTACGGCGAATACCCCTTTCTGGAATCCGCCGCATTTACCTACGGGAACTCCCGCAGGCAGTACAGGATGGTGCCGTATACGGTCCGCCGGCCGGCCTTTATCTCAGCCTCGGGGTCGCAGTACCTACTGGAGCACCGGCTCGACCTGAACGCCGGCGAGGACTTGATACGGCAGAACGCCTATCAGAGCACGGAGTATCTCGGAAACGAACCGTCGCCCGCGCGCAGGGTTCACCTACTGAAGGGGCGCATCGTCAGAGTCGACGAGATGCCCGATTCTTCGGGCAACTTCACCCGCACGGTTTTTTACGAAGCTTCCCTGCCCGTGGAAGCGATCAGGGATCTGGATGGAGATGGGAATCCCGAGATTCGGGAGCAGTTCCTGAACGGCCGGTTGTGGAAGATCGCGCTGGATCAAGATGGTGACGGAGTGAAAGAGTTCGAACAGGTATTCGAAGGCGATTCCGGGCGAATGTACTGGGATTACAACGGAGACGGAATGTACGACAGCCGGGAGATTGCGGGAGCCGACGGAACGCTGGTCCGCGGATTTTCCTCTCTGCTCAACGGATCCTACGACTTAACAGAATCCGGGGGGGGCTCGAGATGAAGCGCGCTTTAGTCCTCCTCATGGGTCTGGCCGTGGCGGCCTGCTCGAGTACTCCGGGCAACGTTTCCAAAGAGCCGGTACAGGAGCTGGATTCCGTGCGGCTTGATTCGATTCGATCGAAGATCGATGACAACCGCCTGGCCGAGGCGTATCAGGATATCTCCTTCCTGATGCGGGATCCGGAGGATGGCATTCCCAACTCCGAACTGGAGGCACTATCCGAGCTGGCCTGTGAGCGGATCGCGGCCGTATTCCAGGAGCAAATCGATCGGGGAGAGTACAGGGAGGCCTTCAGGCACTACCTATCACTGGCGGGCATAGGGAAAGAGGACCTGGTTCCGGATTGGTCCGTACCTGCGCTTCTGCAAGCTTTGGCACGGTCCAGCTATGAGGCGGGAGAAAAGCCCTTGGCCTTTTACTACGCTCAGCGCGCCCTCGGCGAAGGGGCAGCGGGCCAACAGCTGCTTACACTGCTGCTGGAGCTGTCTCGGGAGCTGGAAAACGCGACCGTGAATGAGATTGCGCGCAGGGAGTTCGAGCAGCAGGAACTCGAATTGCCCGAGCAGGGAGCGGATTCCGAGGTGCGTGTGCCTTCGGTGGATCGGATGGTCACAGGAACCGTGACCATTTGGGTGAATCGGGGAATCAAGATAGAGGGGGGAATGGGCTTTCCCGACAGGGTCATCGGCAGCGGCTTTTTTATCGATGAACGGGGCTACCTGCTCACGAATTACCATGTGGTGGCCAGCGAAGTTGATCCCAAGTACGAGGGATATTCCCGCCTCTACATCCGCCTTTCCGAACGGGTGGAGGATAGGATCCCCGCAAAGGTGGTCGGCTACGACCGGATTTTCGATCTTGCTCTGATCAAGGCCGAGGTCGAGCCCCGCTTTACCTTCTCATACGGTGGCAGCGCCGATCTGAAAGTCGGTGGAAGGATCATCGCCATCGGCTCGCCCGCGGGATTGGAGAATACCGTCACCTCGGGAATCGTTTCCGCTACCGGACGGAGGTTCCTGCAGATGGGGGATGCCATTCAGGTTGACGTACCGATCAACTACGGAAACAGCGGCGGACCGCTTCTGGACGAAAACGGAAAACTCGTCGGGATCGTCTTCGCCGGGATCGAGCAGTTCGAGGGGGTTAACTTTGCCATTCCCTTCGGCTGGGTCGAGAAGATGCTTCCCCGGTTGTACGAGGGAGAAGAAGTAGGACATCCTTGGTTGGGGGCGGCTGTCCAGGAGGTGGAGAAGGGGCTGGAGGTCATCTATACGGTTCCCGAATCTCCGGCGGACAGAGCGGGCTTGAGGGAAGGGGATATCATCGAATCCCTGAATGGAACAAGCTATTCCGAAATCGGGGATATTCAGTCCACACTTCTCGACTTGGACTATCCCGTATTGGTCTGGCTTCGCTGGAGGCGCAACGGAGATACTCTGGAGGGAGCCATAAGTCTGGCCGAACGCCCGTTCAGCCCCATTGAGATGAGTCTGGAAAAAGATCTGCGGGACAATGTGCTCCTGCCCCTGTTCGGCATGAAGATCGAACGAACCAGCCGTTTCCTCTGGAGAGCCAACTACTCGGTGCGCCGGGTTCTCCCGGGTTCCATCGCCGATGATTCAGGTCTGTCCGAGGACGATCCCTTGAGCATCCAGGGGTGGGAACTGGACATGGATAACCGCTTCGCCCTGCTGCGCATCTACGTGAAGAAGAGGAAATCCGGTTTCCTGGAGAGCGTCGTGCAGCTGGCCGCCTATTTGGAGACTGATATTTTCATTTAACTCCGAGAACCCTGCAGCTTGCGCGCGAACTCCCGCAAGCTGCCGCGATTCGTGTTCTGCCTTCGCTTTATAGATTAGTTGTAAAGTAATAATAAATATCCCGCAGACACTACTCGAGTCTCACTCACCGCCGTTTTACGGCCGTGCGGGTCCGCTGCAGGTACAGGGAGAGCAGCCGGACCTGTGCTTCGATTCGAGACAGGTTCTGCGGGCTCAAGGTTCGATCGGGATTTGCTTCGGGAAGAGAAAGATGCAGATACTCCACCGGGGCGAGGGCTTCGGACAGAACCGGTTCGGGCCCGGCGATCGATCGAACAACCTCGAACAGAAGCTCCTGCTCCTGCTCGCAGAAGCGCTGCACCGAAAGAGAGTCGGGCTTTTGACGAATCCCTGACCTCTCAACCGTCCCGGCTTCAGCCGCTTCGGCGCCGGGAACTTCGCCGCACAGGTCGATCAGCTCCGCGAGGGTATCGATCCGGCCCGCACCCACGGGAAGCCCTTCGGCTGACAGATCGAAGCTTCGCGAGCAGTTCGCATTGACCGTGCACAGCTGGCGGGCGTAGGAATGAAGAACCAGGTCGGTCAGCAGCCGTTGTCCCCCCTTGCCGTGCAGCCACAGCCGCGGGCGGGCCAGGAGAATCTGGAAGGCGCTCATACCGCACGGTTGGAGACGGGTGCAGCTCTGGAGCATGTTCAGGTAAAACGGTGCGCCCCGGGCGTGGGTTTGGTTTCTCGGGTAGCTGAAATCCAGACCCGTAAACAGCACCGGCCCCGTGGTGATGGACAGAGCCGCCTCAACGGCGGATACCCCCACGGAGCCCCGCGGAGGCAGAGAGGAAGGAAGCAGAGCGGCGGATTCGAGCCTGTCGAAGAGGGACAGCGGATGAAAGCGGGTCGAAAAGAAGAATAGGTTGGGAAACAGCCGCAGGCTCTGCGGATTCGAAGTCAGATCGCAGAGCAGGGCGATTCGGGAATCTCTGCAGGGGAGAAAATCCTGCAGCGTGTACAGCTGAGCGTCCAGCGTTAAAATCCAATCGGGAAGCAAAGCGGCTGCGGCTAAAACCGGCGCAGCCGTGTCCACGGACATGAGAATCACCTTTTTCCGGATCCTGTGGATCCACTCGAGGCTGCGCTCCAGAGACGGGCCGGCCCCGCAAACCAGAACCGGAAGGTTCGTGGTCAGGTCCGCAATATCCCCCGCTGCGGGCAGGCAGCGGAGGTTGGTGAACAGATTCTTGAGCCAAAGCTCGGTCATGGCCACCAGGGTCAATTTGTTCTGCCAGAAGATGCGGACCTCCTCCTCCACAGCTTCGAGAAGCAACCTGTACGCCCCGCGGTGGAATTGATACCCCCCGCTGAGGTGAAGCGGCACGACCCGGCGAAACCTCCAGGGACCCAGCTGCTGGACGATCGCAGCCGCTTGATCGGGACGCGCCGTTCGAATTATCGTCAGTCCCGGGCCGGATGGCAGCGGTTTCACTTCATCAAGAGCCAGGCGAAAAAGACGCTCATCCGCCTCGATGCAGAGGATGTGACAGGAACGGGGAAGTTTTTCGATCAGCTCGGCTAAACCGTAACCCAACCCCAGGGAGGGGACAAATACAAGACTCCCTGGCTGGATATTGAACCTCTCGACCCTGCGGACAGCTGCTCCCCGCGGGTCCCGGGGGGAATATAGGGTTTTGCCCTTATAAGTAACTGTGTAGCCCCGTCCGGTGTCGACCAGTCGGGGCTCGGCTTCGGTCATTGCCTGGGAAATACGTACTCGTAGAAGGTCGTGTCGAAGTTATCCTGGATAAAATCCGGGTTTAGGAGCATGTTCTGGAGATCCTGCTCCATCGACTGCTGGGCGTAGTAGGTGTAGTAGTCACCCAACAGATCCCGCTCCCGCTGCGGTGCCTCCCGCACATCGTCAAGCCTCAGTACGATTACCTGATCGTCCAGGAGCACTGGAGAAGATACCTCCCCCGGCGCCAGGGAGAAAGCCTGAAGAAAGAACTCCTCACTGTAGGCGGCGGAGGAGAGATTGATCTGTTCCAGGGCAGAGCGCACGGGAGACAGGAAGTAGTAGGACTGATAGTTGATGGGAAAGTAGTCGGTCAATCCGACCGAATAATCCTCCTCCAGCGTAGCGCCGAGAAATCCGACGTCCTCCACCCGCTCGCGGAAACCCTCCGCCAGGCTCAGGGTGTAGTCCTCTACGATTCCCTTCTCATACCTCATCACGTAATCGCGGACGACCTGGCGGGTCTCCTCCATATCGAAATCGGGTTCCAGTGCGGGGGTATCGCAGCGAAAAATCACCCACCCGAAGCGGCTTTCCAGTACCGGGGAGATTTCGGTCTCCTCCAGCTGGAATACCGTTTCCACGGTCGCGCTGTCTTCGAAATCCGCCTCCAGGTCGTAGTAGTAGCGCCAGCCCATGTCGCCGCCCTTCTCCGCGTACACGTCTGCGGAGTGAGCCCGGGCAAGCTCTTCGAAGCTTCCGGTTCGATCGACCAGCTTGTTGCGGATCTCTTTCGCTTCCCGTTCGCTGGACTTGATCAGGATGCGGCTCAGCTTGATCCGCCGAAACCGTTCCCGGTTCTCTTCAGCATAGTTGTCGATCTGCTCCTCCGGATACCTCATGAAGGGGAAGCTGACCAGACTGAAACGCCGCTGCTCCTCGACCATTTGAGCCAGGAATTGCCTTTCCTGCGGGCTTTCCCTCAAGGCCTGGAAAATGTCCTCGAGGACCTGTTCGTGGATCAGCTGCTCCCGGTACAGCTTTTTGTAGGTCAGCCTCTGAGCGCTGGGGGTGGCGTTGTAGCGCTCCACGCTGAACTGCCCGTCTATCGTATAGGGCCCCTGCTTGATCAACGCTTCATTCACCCTGTCCTCGGAGATCCACAAACCGCTGGACTCGGCTTCGGTCAGGATGGCGGTATGCAGCACCGTCTGATCGAAGGCTGTGCGCCAGACCTGATAGGCCTGAACGGAAAGGTCTTCCTGTTCTCCGCTCTGGCGCAGCTGGTCGGCGATGGCGTCCTTGCGTCGGGAGAAGTAGTTGTCGGGGAAAAACTCGATTGGTTGATTCTTGTAGTAGCCGAATATGATTCGACCGCCTCCACCGGCTCGTGAAATCGCCGGACCGCCGATAAAGGTTACAACGATCACGACCAGCAGCACGACGCTGAAGGCGTACAGAAAAGGATGCGTCTGCCGCCGCTTCTGGGTGATGTTTCCATCTTTCTGCTGGTGTCGGCGGGTAGCTCTTCGCATCTCTCTTGATGGCATGGTGTTTCCTTACTTTTTGAGGTTGTTGCGCAGGCTAGAAAATATCACCGAAATCCGGCTAATGTCAACGCAGATCGGCGTGCGCTTATCCCGGCCCGAGGCGGCACAGCCTCGCGATTTTTTGAAGCCCGGGTATTGACACAGATGCATCCGGTGGTAGTATATTAGCCTTGCAAATTGGGGGCGTAGCGAAGTCTGGTTATCGCGCCGGCCTGTCAAGCCGGAGATCGCGGGTTCAAACCCCGTCGCTCCCGTAAAAACCCCGGCGGGGTTTTTTTTTCGGGCTGTGGCGCAGTGGCTAGCGCGCTCGGTTCGGGACCGAGAGGCCGGCGGTTCAAATCCGCCCAGCCCGATATA
>Ga0180438_10003649_pt1 | contig 23017 bp, 16 predicted proteins | sample SS_ome_12_FD_132455 | JGI IMG/M metagenome (GOLD analysis project Ga0180438, IMG submission 132455) | Hypersaline lake sediment archaeal communities from the Salton Sea, California, USA - SS_3_D_2 metaG | ecosystem: Environmental > Aquatic > Non-marine Saline and Alkaline > Hypersaline >...
GCCTTTCCGGAAGAGAAAATTCTAATATATGAAGGAATTCATGGCGATACATATTTTCAAGCTGATGTTGCGCCAAAAAAGAAGGCAGTGCTTGCAGGGCGACTATTAGCTGCAATTCACGGGTCACCTAGGCGTTCAATTGATGCCGAAAGTTATGAAAATCTCATGGCCTTAATGTTGTCAGATTTTCCGATCTCTGCTTTGCGAAGAGAAGCAATTGGTAAGGCGAGTTCGATATATGTTGAGGAAATGAAAGACTCAACGGGTGGAGGAAATATCTTTGGTGATTACCACCAAGGAAATGTAATACTTAGTAGAGAAAAACAAAATACTCATTTGCAAAAAATCTATGTGATTGACCCTGAATACATGATGTTTGCAGATAATTGCCGATGTGAAGATATTGCTAACTTTTTTGTTTTCCAAATCATTGAAGAGTATAAAAATACACGTTCTATTGATGAGACACGATCTGCGCTGCATTTTTTTCTTTTGGGATATAACCAAGTTCTTAGGGACTTTAATCTATCGCTTAAGGAATTATATCCACTAAATATGCCATTGGAATTTCATTTAGCATATCAAATTTTCATAAATATTCGAATGAGGATAAAACGCTCTAGACAAAAATTGAAAGGATCTAAGCAGGTAAATAAACGTTCCGTACAACACTTCATCGCAGAGGTTAAAGAATTGATTTCTCTTGCAGAATTTTTATTAAAAGAACGTCCTCTGACAAGTTGATCTGTTTTTAGGCAAATATACAAATCTGATAACTATCTACATTTCAAAAACCAGCTACATCTATATTTCTTAATCTTTTAAATTATCTAACTAAGCGAAAAATTTTAAGCGATTTTAAAAGGATGAATTGCTAATGTTATGACATCAATATGATTTGCTATGTTGTTTAAGAGTTTATTTCAACTAAATTAGTTTTAAGGGATAATAGTCAATTACCCCACCCTGACGGATGGGGCTTGTTCTGTGAGGAACAAGAGCAATTAGTTGATTAGCCTAAGAGAGGTCGTGGTGAAACACACATGACGATATCTACGTTATCAGCAGAGTTAAAGAACACACCAAAGGATGCTTCTCTAGTCCCTTGCTCTGTAAATGGTGGTTTAAACAGAGAGGAAACTCTCAGTGATCACCATAGAGTACTGACTGATAACCTTGGCGAAGAGAACCGACCTCCTGTAATGCCAGTTAAAGGAGGCGATAGGACTTGAGAGTACCTATCTATGTAGTAAACATGAGGGGGCAACCGCTCATGCCTACCACACAACGCAAAGGAAAGAAATTATTAAAAGAAGGAAAGGCACAGGTTGTCCAGAGATGCCCTTTTACTGTGCAGTTGAACTATGCTACTGGAGAATCTAGGCAACCGATTAAACTCGGAGTGGACATCGGATATACGAACATCGGGTTTAGTGCCAAGACAGAAACGTTAGAAGTCATTAGTGGGACGCTGAACTTACGACATGATGTCTCTAAAAAGCTAGAGGAAAAAAGGAGGCACCGCAGAGCTCGTAGAAGTAGACTAGGGTACAGACCACCTCGATTTAATAACCGAACGCGACCTGAAGGATGGTTAGCCCCCAGTATTCAGCACAAACAAGATTCACATATTCGATTAGTTGATAAACTTGAAACGTTACTTCCGATACCCTTCAAAAAGATAGAGGTGGCAAATTTTGATGAACACAAAATGCAGTATCCAGAAATTTCAGGAATAGAATATCAACAGGGCGAACTTCAAGGCTATGAAGTCAGAGAATATCTACTGGATAAGTGGGGGCGTACATGTGCTTATTGTGGTAAAACAAACGTGCCCTTAGAAGTCGAGCATATCGTCCCGAAAAGCCGAGGCGGGACAGACCGAGTGTCGAATTTGACGTTATCATGCAGGAAATGTAATCTTAAGAAAGGAAATAAGACTGCCGAGGAGTTTGGGTATCCTCACATCCAGCAACAGGCAACGCAACCGCTTAAAGCACCAGCATGTCTGAATACTATTCGCTGGAGGATAGTAGAACAGTTAGGTGCAGAACATACTTACGGATATATCACCAAATACCAGCGGAACAAGTTAGGGCTGGAAAAATCGCATATCAACGATGCGTTTGTTATTGCAGGTGGAACCAATCAAGAACGCTGCCGTCCTTATGAAGTGATGCAAGTCAGGCGTAATAATCGTTCTATACAGAAGAACAGAAGAGGATTCAAACCGTCAATTAGGAGACAGAGGTACCAGTTGCAACCCCACGATGTGGTAACCTATAATGGAAAACGATACAAAGTCAAAGGAGTATTTAATTATGGAACATGGGTACGATTAAGTGATTCAAACGGAAAAGTCGTAAACACCAATATCAAAAACGTGGAGTTGTTGAAATATGGAAAAGGATTGATATTTACGTTTAAAAACAATTAATATACTGCAGTTCATCTCCACCCTATCAGATGGAGTCTTCTTGCGGAGGTTAGATAAAAGCATTGTTGTTCAATGCGCGCGCAATGATTCGAATTGAAAATGATAAAAGATCGAAGGTTTTTCTATTTTTTAGTCTCCTATGTTAATTCAAAAGAAAAAATGGAATATTGAAATGATGACTGATTTCAGCCGCTATATCTTAGTGATTCTGCTGGTGCAACCTTTCCTGCTTGCCAGGCTGGAAATATCGCAGCAGCAATAGCTGCGACAATCGCAATAACAGTAGTCAATACGATTTCGCTCCATGGTACTATAAATACTTCACTAAATGTTGTTCCTCCAGATGCTGCGATCAATCGAACGATCGTTGCCCCTAAGAAGTACCCATCAAGAAGTCCAAGAATGAGACCAATTAGAGCCAGAAATATGGACTCAGTCAGGATAAGTTGAATTACTTTTGCTCTTTTTATGCCTATGGTACGAAGTAATCCTATTTCTCGTCTTCTCTCACTAACTATCTTAATTAGAGTAGTTAATAACGCAAGCAATCCAACGATTATGCTTGCATAACTAATTATATTGAAGAAAACACCTATCTGAGCTGTGCCTTCCTCAATATCCGCTTTGATATCTTGTTTTAGGCTGAACGAAAGTTTATATTCATCTCCCCAAATTGAATCGATCTGATCTGCAACAACTTGCGGGTCGACTTCTGTACCATTTTCATAGCGTTGATCTAGTTTAAGAGTAAATATATTTGCATTTTCTTCAAATCCAAATTCATAGAATCTGTCAATATCAATAATACAAAAGAATCCTGCTTGTGGGGCGCCAATGAAGTTATTAGATATAATCCCTCGAACCTTAAATTCAGTTTTATTTCCTGCTGCTTTAATTTGGACAGGTGTTTTCTGATCTATTCGAATTTTGAGTTCATTTGCTAATTTTTCACTTATTATGCAGGCATTTTCGTTTGGATTTTTGAGTTGTTTGAAGAGTTTAAATGCATCTGTATTGTTTGGTGCAATAATTCGTGTATTGTCGTTCACTATTGCATAATTTGTACTGTTTACTCCAATGAGCAATGAATTAAAATCTTCTTCCCATAATTCAAATTTTGCACCTGCCTGTTGTTGCACTGTAATGGCTGGAACCCATCCCTCACTGGTATTTTCCCAATTAATGCCTTGAATATTTCGCGTGATATTGCCACTGAGATTAGGAGGCGCTCCAACTTGAGATATAATGAACATGTCAGCCTCTAGGTTGTCATCTACAAAATTAAGGATCCCCGCTGTGACCGAGCCTGTAATTGTAGCGACTGTTATGACTAATGATAGAGCTATAGTGAAAATACCAAAAGTTAATGTACTACGAGCAGGTTTTCTCCACAAGTTTCGACTTGCAAGTTCGCTTACGTATTCTAAACCAGGAATGCGTCTAAAGAAGAAATTAAAAAGGCTTCCTACACCTCTCAATATTCCTGCGGTGAAGAGTATTGAGCCAGCTACAAGAATAAAATTTCCAACTAGACCCGTTGCGCGAAGAAACTGTATTTCAATGATACCAGCCATCAACAAAGATACGCCCGCCGACAAGAGACGATATTTCTGCTTTATACCACATATAATTTGGGGAATACCTACAACTAGCATTGCAAGACCAATAGCACTAATGAAACCACTGAGCATTCCGGTCATTTCTATTTCTGGGAAAAACATTACTGTCATGAAAAGAATTATTCCGACAACTAGAAGTATAATTCCTCCAATAATGCATTTTAAACGAGATCTTAACGTGGGCTTTGAAATTGTCCGGGATTCTGGCCTGAGTGCATTTATAATAGCAATTCTTGTAATAGTAATAAGAGGATAAAGTCCCGCAATTATCGTTAGGATAATACCTATAATGAAACCATCTCGAAGAGAAATAGGATCAATAAAAAACTGCCCTGCCTCTCCAAGAACAGTTGGATCAGCTAATTCATCGCTGATAATGGTATTTGTTAAGAATTGAAATAATGCTTGTGATAAACCAATACCAAGCAATATACCAAGCAAACTTCCTGCTATACCGATTGCGAGTATTTCATAAATAAAGAGTCGAAATATTTTCAATTTTTTAAATCCAATTGATCGAAGCACACCGATTTCATATTTACGCTCTGCAAGGGTAATATTGATAGCATTAAATATAAGAAAAACCATTGCTAATAAAACTGTAATACCCGCGAATGATGTTCCAGCATTTAGACCTATAAGAGCACCCTGCGCATTTTCAAGTTGAGTTTGTTTTGGTGAGAATACTTCAAGTTGATCATTTTCTGCCTTTACCACATCCTCAATCCCTCTTTGAACCTCTTCGAATTTATCAGAGAAAGCGGGATCTAATTCAACAATAAGCCTATCGATCTTACCACCAGTCTTAGGGAATAATTTCCGAGCTGCATCAATTGTAACCCACACGCTTAATCCAAAAGACTCATCACGAACCTTGCCAGTTGCTTCAGCAAATGCTGCGATATCAAAAACTCTCGATCTTGAACTTCTGCCGCTTCTATACTTTATTTTAAGTCTATCACCAACTGTAGCATTGACTAAACTGATTTCACCATCATCATTTTCTTCTTCATAAGTAATTCCATCAAGTACTAATTCGCTTACGATGACATTCTGTCCAATTACAAGATCATTAATTGGTTCACCACTCTTATAATCAAATAAGTCACCAAATTCGTTATCATATCTTGGATCTATGCCAATCACTTGCGCTGCAGTGGAATTTCCATCATCGGAAATAGAAAGAATACAAAAACGTTGTAAACGGGGAGCGGCTGATTTTACACCCTCTACCTGTAAAACTTTGTCAAGAATATCTTCATCGAATTCTTCACCATCAATCCTAGAGATTTCAAAGTCAATATTTCCACCTGTAAGCTCGATGATGTCCAAAAAGGTTTCACTTGCATTAGTTGCAGCTGCATCAAAAGCCACATATAATGAAATTGATAAGCTTATTCCAACAACAGTAAGGATATTGCGTGTTTTTCTGCGTCCTAGGTTTCGAATCGCCATTCGAACAAGATCTTGATCTTTTAGTAAGATAACAATTACAATTACAGCAATTATTAGAATTATTAGAAGAATATTACCGCTTATAGCCTGTAATTGCATGAGATCACCATAAAACTATTTTTTATTCAGTATCGCTAACAGAACCAAAACGTTCTTCACATGCTTTTTGAAATTCTTCTTCAGTAAATTTCAATACCTTCTGTGCAGTCATTTTATCAGTAGCAATCTGTCCATCAATTATTCGAATGAGTCTATCACAATGTTCTGCAACGACAGGATCATGTGTTATGACAATGAATGTCACACCTCTGTTTTCATTCAAATCATGCATCAATCCTAAAATTTCGTCGCCAGTTTTTGTATCCACATCACCTGTCGGTTCATCAGCTAAGACAATTGAGGGTTCATTTGCAAGTGCACGCGCTATTGATACACGTTGTCTTTGTCCGCCGCTAAGTTCGTCAGGGCGATTATTTATTCGATCTCCAAGCCCGACTGTCTCTAAAAGTTCTGTAGCATATTTCCTGCGTTCTTTACGAGGCATACCTATAAGCATTAACGGCAATTCTACATTTTCCAAAGCAGTTAAAACAGGTACTAAATTATAGAACTGAAAAACGAATCCAATTTCTTGTGCGCGTAATTCTGTTAATTTTGCATCAGGCATTTTTGAAATGTCTTGATTGTTGATTATGACTTTTCCTGAAGTGGGATTATCCAATCCACCAAGTAGGTTTAAGAGAGTTGATTTACCACTTCCAGAAGGACCCATAATAACTAAAAACTCGCCTTTTTTCACTTGGAGATTAACTCCTCGCAAAGCAGATACAACTACGCCACCTAGAAAATAATCTTTCGTTAAATCAATTGTTTCAACAACAATTTCACTATTCGCATTCAAATTTGCGCCCCCACGACACACGCAATATTTTATATTTTTTAAGCATCATTAATCAAGAATGTAATTTTAAGATTAGTAAATAGCCTTTAATTGCTGAAAATTTAATATGAATACCTTATATAATTATTACTATATAGGAAGATTAATTCCCTTTCTAAAAATTAAGATATCAGCACGATTTCATATTAATTTCTAAATAAAACCGTTAAAAAGAAAGAGAGGAGAAATACGGATTAACCAGTATATCTTAGTGACTCTGCAGGTGCTATTCTACCTGCTTGCCATGCTGGAAATAGCGCGCCAACGATTGCCACAATGACAGCAACAATAGTGGTTTGAGCAACAACTTCCCATGGCATTACAAATTCTACAGTAAATGATGTTCCTCCAGCTTGACCAATAAACCCAACAATAGATAATCCCAGAAGATATCCATCTATAATTCCGAGTAAGAGCCCAATCATACCCAAAAATATTGATTCAGAGAGAATAATTTGCATTACTTTGCTCCTTTTTATGCCAATAGTTCGGAGTAAACCAATTTCTCGACGTCGCTCACTGACTATTTTAATCATTGTTGTTACCAATGCAAGTAATCCAACAATGATCGAAGCATAGCTTATAATTGAAAAAAATGTACCTATCTCTTGTATTTGCTCGTCAATGTCTTCTTTGATATCTTCTTTGATCGTGAAGTCTAATTTATATTCATCTCCCCATATCGCATCGATTTGGTCTGCCACTACCTGCGCATCGATTTCTGTGCCATTCGGATAGTAGTTATCCAATCTTATTGTAAACATATGGGCCGTTTGCTCAAAGCCAAAATCATAGAATTTGTCTATGTCAATCATGCCGAAGAATCCTGCTTGTGGATATCCAAAAATATCATTATGCATGATCCCGATGACTTTAAATTCAGTGGAGTTAAAATGAGCATTTATCGTGATTGGTGTTTTTTGCCCTACTTTTACCTTTAGTTCATTAGCTAGTTTGTCACTGAGAATACAATAGTTTCCATTCGGATTCTTAAGTTTTTTAAAGAGTGTATAGACATCAGTATCATTTGGGGCAATGAGTTGTGTATTTTCATTAACTACGGCGTAGTTTGAACTATTAACTCCTATCAGCAATGAGTTAAAATCTTCGCTCCATAGTTCGAACTCCGCTCCAGCGAACTCTTGGATAGTACAACCTGGAATCACCCCATCACTTGTGTGTTCCCAGTGAATACCTTCAATATTTCGGGTAATATTGCTACTAAGATTGGGAGGAGCCCCTGCGTTTGAAATAACAAACATATCTGCTTCAATATTTGAATCAACCCAATTGATTATTCCGACTCCAATCGAATTAGTAATGGCGGCCATTATAATAACCATTGCTAAGGCAATTGTAAAAATACCAAAAGTTAACGTGCTACGAGTTGGCTTTCTGGCGATATTTTTTGTTGCCAGATTGCTCACATATCTTAACCCTGGAATGCGTTTGAGGATGAAATTAAAAAATCCTCCCACACCTTTTAGGATGCCTGCTGTAAAGATGATGGAACCACCCATGAGTACAAAACTCCCAATGAAAGATCCAACATAGAAAGTATCGTAAACCCCTACTGCAAGCAAGGCAATACCTGCATAAAGAATCAAATATTTTCGTTTGAGTGCGCCCGCAAATAAGGTTACACCAATTCCTACCATTAACAGAGCCGTTCCATCGAGGATAGATCCTATATACTCACCTAAACTAACATTTATTTGTGGGAATATCAATAACGCTAAGAAAAGACCTATACCTCCAATGATAAGGCCAATACCTCCAGCTATCCATGCAATTCGATGCCTCAGCGCCGCTTTCTCGGTTATCCTTGCTTCTGCGCGTAGTGCGTAAATAATCTTCAAACCAGTTATTGATAGAAGGGGATACAAACCTCCTATTACCGTAAAGATTACTCCGATTATGAACCCATTTTGGAGATGTGCAGGATTAATAGGAGGAAGGGCTTCAAATTCTGCACCTACTAGTGCTTCAGGGTCAATGAAAAAAAGCTGTCTGATATACAAATACAATACACGTGACAAGCCTATACCTGCAAATACACCAGTTGCGCTACCAATGAGGCCTATAATAATTACTTCGTAAAAGAATAGTCGAAATATATGGTGTTTTTTGAAGCCAATTGATCTTAATACTCCAATCTCGTATTTACGCTCCGCTATGGTCATATTTATCGCATTGAAAATTAGAAAGATCATGGCAAGTAAGCTTGTCATGCCAGCGAAGAATAGACCGCTTCTCATGCCTTCAACGCCGCTGCGGGCTTCTTCCAACTGGCTTTGTTTTGGAGCATAAACAATTAGCCCCTCATCTTTCACAACATCTTCAAGCCTTTTCTGCACATCTTCCCACACATCTGAGTAAGCCTTGTCCATTTCAACAATAATCTTATCGATCTTACTTCCAGCTTTATATAATGACTGTGCATCCCTCAATGGAATAAACACAGATGCACCATAGCCAATCTCTCGAACTTTTCCCGTAGCTTCTGCAAAAGCTACAATGTGAAAAACTCTTCTTCTAAGGTTGTTTCCGCTCGTTCGATAGTTGATTTTAAGTCTATCACCAACCGTAGCATTAACTAATCTAGTTTCACCGTCATCATCTACTTCTTCATAAGTAATTCCGTCCATTAGCAATTCGCTTACTATAGCCATCTTTTTCTGTAGGAGATCATTGACTGGTTCGTTAGTTTGATAATCAAAGAGATCACCAAACTCGTTATCATATTGGGGGTCGATTCCTACTACTTGTGCTGCTGTGGAATTCCCATCAGGCTTCAACGAGATAATACAGTAACGCTGCATCCGGGGAGCGGCTGACTTTACACCCTCAACCCCTAAAATATCTTCAAGAATATCTTGGTCAAAGGGTTCACCATCAAGCCTTGTGATTTCAAAATCCACCTTTCCTCCTGAAATCTCTATAACATTAAAGAAACTTTGAAGTGCATTATCAGCGGATATATTAAAAGCTACATATAATGAAATGGATAAAGTCACACCGAGGACTGTGAGAATATTGCGAGTCTTCCTGCGTCCTAGGTTGCGGATGGCAAGTTTTATAAATCTTCTTTCCTTCCAAAGAAGAAAAACTACAACAACAGCAATTATCACTAGAATAATCAAAAACAAATTTGCTACCAAAATTGCTAGTTGCATAATACACCCTCATACACTCAGATGATCTATCTATGATCAGTCATATAACCAGTAATTCCACGATATGCTCGAAGCTCCTCTTCGCTAATTTCGAGCAATTTGTGTGCTGTAGGCTTATCTGTAACAATCTGCCCATCAACTATTCGAATAAGTCGATCGCAATGTTCTGAAACAGCAGGATCGTGAGTGATAACGATCATAGTGACCCCCATGTTTTTATTCAGGTGATGCATGATATCTAGAATTTCATCTCCAGTCTTCGTGTCTATGTCACCTGTTGGTTCATCAGCTAACACTATTGAAGGGTTATTTGCTAATGCACGAGCAATAGAAACTCGTTGTCGTTGCCCACCACTGAGTTCATCAGGACGATGGTGTAGACGATCTCCAAGTCCTACTGTCTGTAAGAGTTCTATGGCACGTTTCTTGCCTTCTTTTTCATTAATCCCTGTTACCATCATCGGCAACTCTACATTTTCCAAGGCAGTCAGTACAGGAACTAGATTGTAGAATTGGAAAATGAATCCAATTTCCCGTGCTCTTAGTTCAGTCAAAGAACTGTCAGACATTTTCGAAATATCTTGTCCATTTATAAAGACTTGTCCAGAGGTTGGATTGTCCAGACCACCGATCATGTTTAGAAGCGTGGATTTCCCACTGCCTGAAGGACCCATGATAACTAAGAACTCACCCTTCTTTATTTGAAGGTCAATTCCTTGTAGCGCAGGGACGATAACGTCACCTAAATGATAGTCCTTCTTTAAATCAATTGTCTCAACTACGATTTCGCTATTTTCAGTCAACTTGATTCTTCCTTTAGTATATGTAAAATAAAAAACTTGGAAAGATAAATAGCTTATTTGATAACTTTAAAAAATTTCATCTCACATTATATATATTTGCCTTCTTATAACTCTCCAGAAGAAGAAATATAGTGTTAAAAAAACGCTATTACATTACATGAGCAAAAGAAGGAATTTTACCATCATACATCAGACATGACATTTGTTCTATCGCCTTGTAGAAATTTAGGGTAGCATAGCCATTCCGATGTGCTCTTCTAATCAGATAATTTATTACAGGAGTATTTTCATTCATTTTATCACCATGAATAAACTATTCCAACAGATCTCTTACATTTCAGTTAAATGTCAATTAAACGCCATTACTTAAAAACACTCGTAACATTAGCTGAATTACCCCAATGTTACATATCTATTAAACAGAGTTTACACATTTCTACTTTTGAAAGGAGGACCTACTTTGTCTTCAGAAGAATTTGAATGGTTTCAAAAAATGAATTGGAGCAAAAATCCATTTCAATTAAGTCCGATAGGAAAACCTGATTTAGTTGTCGGGTTTGACGAAGAATTTCAGTTGCTAGAAAACTATATTCGCTTAGGATATGATGTAATTATAGAAGGGCCTTATGGTAGCGGGAAAACTTCGTTGCTATTATGTCTGGAAACGCTTTTTAAAGATACTAGACTTCCAATCTTTTTTTATGCCCCTCCCGAATCAGTTGCGGAATTAATTGCCATCCTTAGCTTGGAACTGAAACTCAATAATGAGATATCGCCCCAAGTGCTGTATCACACACTTAGAAGGTCAGACGACAGAATAATTCTCCTTATAGACGAAGCACATGATCTAAATATCGATGTTGCTAAGATGCTAAGGGGATTATCTGATCTAGACAATATAAGCATTATTTACAGCGCTTTAAATGGATTTTCCTTCGATAAACTGCCGAAAATTTTGAATACTCTGGCAGATCGGGTACAGGAGATCATCTATTTAGATCTTCTTTCTGAAGAAGAAGTGATATTAGCCATTAAGAAAAGAATAGAAGACGTGGGAGGACATGAGGTCTCTCCTTTCACAGAAGAAACTATTAATTTTATCGCACAGGTATCGGAAGGCGCACCTAGGGAAGCAATCAAACTATGTTCTGCGGCAATAGCTCTTGCAATACGCGATTCAATGTTAGAGATTGGTATTGACGTATTAGAGAAGATTACAAGAAGAAGACCATCAGAAATTGTTCGAAAGATTCAGAGATTAGGAGACAGAGAAAAACAGGTAATTAAATTATTTGTTTCTCATCCTATAATAACAACAGGATTAGTTAAAGATGAGTTATCAGTCTCATCCCAGGCTTCTTATAACGTGATTGCACGCCTCATGGAGAAAGAACTGGTAATCTCAAGGGAGGCAGAAGGCAGGGGCAACGAATATCTTCCTGTAGGTTTAGTGAAACGTATCTTAACCCAAGAACTTGCGAATGACGTTTTAAGACTTGACATGTAAGATTCACGCTTTCAGGGAAAAATACTTAAACATAGTTTCAGGAGTGGCTAGTGTTGTTTACGTTTAGTAGTGGAGGCAAAAACAATCAAAGCTTTGGAACTACTTTCTGTATCAAAAAATTATGATGCTCTAGCCGCATTGCAAGGAATAGATCTCGATATTGAAGAAGGCACAATAGAAGGCTTACTTGGTCCGAATGGTTCAGGCAAATCTACGCTTATGAAGTCGATAATTGGACTTGTAAAACCTGATGCTGGAGACATAAGAGTATTTGGCAAAAGTGTTTTAGAGCATCCCGTTGAAACAAAAAAACTTATTGGTTATGTACCAGAAGACCCAAGACTGTATGAATTTTTAACAGCAGTAGAATATCTAGATTTTATAGCTGATGCATACGCGATAGACGTCGACACGAAAGAAAAAAGAATCAATGAATTTCTAGATGCATTCGGACTTAAAGGAAGAACGAACGAACTAATTAGCGGATATTCTGGTGGCATGAAACAGAAACTTGCCATTATTTCTTCACTACTTCATAAACCTCGAATTCTTATATTCGATGAAGCGTTAACTGGCTTAGATCCTATATCTGCGCGAATTGTGAAAGATCTGTTACATAAACTTGCAAAAGCAGGAGTTACAATCCTCTTTAGTACTCATGTCCTTGCAATAGCAGAGGTAGTGTGTGATCAGATTACATTAATGCACTCAGGGCAGATAATCGCCAGAGGACAACTTGATGAACTTCAAGAACAAGCAAAGCTTTCGGAATCAAATTTAGAAGATATTTTCTTGAAACTTACAGGCACAGATAATCTCAAGGCAATTGTCGACGCTTTAAGGTGAACTACCACTCTACAAGTAGGCTGGCTTCCTGAATCATCCATTCCCCAACGGGATATGTCAAACAGGCTCGATGGACAGTCCCTGCCCTGATGATGATCGTGATGCTAGATAGTAGGTTGATCTGCTTAAAATCGTGATGGCCGAGTTATGATCTCTTGCTACATCAAGTCCACAGTAAGGACAGCTGTGGATACGGGTTGCTAGTGTCTTCGGAACAAGCTTCCCACACCTGCTGCACAGTTGTGTGGTATTATAGGCACTCACATATTCTACGAGAGTACCAGCTTCCGCCGCTTTGTACTCCGTAAAACACATGAGTTGCCCCCAGCCTGCATCACTAATCGACTTCGCAAATGATGGTTTTTGACCATGTTTGTAATCTTTAGGTTCTCATACACAATTAAATCATAGGTATCGACAAGTTTCCTACTGAGTTTATGATGAAAGTCCTTTCGCTGATTGCGTATCTTCCGATGTAGCTGTGCTACCTTTTTGTTCTGCTTGTGACGGTTATTCGAACCTTTCTGCTTCCTAGCTTGCCTTCGCTGCTCTTTGGCTACTTTCTTCTCCGAGTTTCTCAACCAGCGAGGGTTAGCTATGGTGTCTCCGGTATGTAACGTCAGTAAACTCTTCAGCCCAACATCTACCCCTACCGCGTTCTTTTTCGCTTTCTGTTGAGTGCCAGGAGCGGGATCGGGCAGTGCTACTGCAAAACAGGCATACCAGTGGTCTACGTCGCGTTTAATGGTACACGTCTTGATCACTCCTTTGGTTGGTATCGGGCGGTGGAGTTTAATAGTGATACTTCCAATTTTCGAGAGCCAGAGTTTCTTCTTTTTCTTTTCGAGGGCGAACCCACTTTGCGGATAGGTGAAGGAATCAGCAGTTATTTGCCTTTAAATCGTGGGTAGCCGGCGTGTTCCCCCTTCTTACTACGCCTAAAAAAGTTGGTGAAGGTCTTATCCAGTCTTCTCAACACGTCTTGAAGTACCTGAGAATGAACCGCTTTTAGAAATAGATTTGTCTTTTTTGCAGCTTTCAAGTGGGTGGCTTGCTCAAAATAGGTAACTGATTGTTGGTGCGTGTGCCAGGCGTCTTTTCGCTCTGCCAGAGCGTGATTATACAACAGACGACAGGTAGTAAGCCATTGAGTTAAAGTTGTCGCCTGTTGTGCGGTTGGATATAAGCGATATTTATAAGTCCGTTTCATCACACTTATCCCTGCATTCCTCTGAGATTCATGTCACTAGATTTACTATCCGCAAAAAGCTATTTAAAGCTGGGGGACACTACTGTGAAAGTGAAGAAATGATAAATGGTTAGTGGATATCTCAATGAACCTAAGAGTGATTGTTAGTATTAGCAGGATTTATACTCTTTCCTTTCTTAGAAGAAGACAATCAAGCCCGCAAACTATAAATAAATTAATCAGAAGACCTTTAATAATACTTCTTTTAGACTTATTTGCGTTTATCATTTGCGTCTTTTTAGGCTATATTATAAATGAAGTTTTATTGATAGATGAAGAATTTGCATTCATTGGTGAAACTATAAATGAAATGCTGATTTTTGTGCCTGCACTTATGATTGGCTTACCTCTCGCTTATGGCATACTATTCGAATTTTCGCAAGCTGCACAAACATTTACAACTGAAGCTGTCAACATGTTGCCTATTCGTGCTGACGAATACGTATTAGGCTCAGCACTTTCGACAATCTTTATTCTTTCACCAATCATTTCTGTAGTACTAGGATCCACGCTTGGCTTAGTAGGCATTGGGGGAGGTCTCTACATATTATGGTTTAGTATTTTAGCGCTTTCTATTCTAGCCTTATCTGGAGGGGCATTTATAGTCGAGATAATTCGAGCTATTACTAACCGTGTATCTTCAGCATTTTACTCAAGAGGTGGGAGATCATCAGTATATATTCGCTTCATTCTTTCGGTGGTCATATTCCTAGTTGCTATGCTGCTTTTTAATTTCAATTTTCTGTTCCTTCTGCTCGAAGCCTATTCAGTAGAAATCATTTCGGCATGGTACGTTCCTCTGCTATGGCCATCCATTGCAATCTTGAATCTTATAGCAAGAAATTTACTACTGGCATGGACATATGGATTATTATTTCTTGTTTTTTGCGCATCGTGCTTTTTTGCTAGTGTAAAACTACGAGAGAAGTACTGGGCTCCTCAACCAGTCTCTATAAAGATTTCCAGTAAGTTATATCGACCAAGAAAAGGAATACTGCAAAGAATTGGCTATGCTCCAGTTGAAGTTGCATTAATCCGTAAAGACCTTAGAGGGTTAGTCAGAAGAAAAGAAATGATCCGCATTGTAGTCGCACCCTTGTTTTCAACTGTCATCATGATAATTACACTCCTAGTAACTCCTCAGACAGAAGAGCTACCTCTTGGGCTTTTTAATCTGTTTTTCTTAATGGGACCCATTCTCTTTGGTTGGTTGTTAGGAATTACGTCATTTGGCCAAGAAGGCGAGTCAATACCAATAGTATATAGTTTGCCAATTGGGGCCAAAGAACTCACAAAAGCAAAAATTAGTTCATCGGCGTTCATTGCACTCATCAGTTTAATTGCTACGCTTTGTTTGATTTACATAATCCTTCCTGCTAGCTCATTCGACTTTATGCTCTTTTTTATGCTCCTTTCTGTTCTATTGACAATTGAAGCAACGATCGTAGGAGTTGCAGTTGGGGCAAACTATCCAGACTTTACAACAACACCTCGTTCCCGCTTTATTACAGTTACAGGGTCCATGGTGGGCATATTTTTCTTAGGTATCGGTTTGCTTATAATTTCATTGCCATTTTTGATTTTTTACACGATCGAATTCGAAGCGGTAAACTATTTAATTGCTTTTGGAAGCCTCATACTCATTGGATTGTTTGTTTGCTATTTTACATATAAAATGGCGCTCAAAAACACAAAAAAATTATTAGAAAGGGCTCAAATCATGTAATTGGAGAAATAAAACGCATAAAAAATCGTGCAGCAAGAGAAATAAAAAAAGGAGAGTTCGGCATAACCTTGTTTCTAACTGAAATAAGGTGTATTTTTTCTGTCGTGTTTTTGACATTTCTCGTCCCCTGCCTGTCATTCTTCCCCGTCTCAGAAGGCGTCAGACCTCTCGGGTTCAGTCTCATGCACAAGAACGTGATCTCCGCGTGGTATGAGGAACATTCCGCCTTGTAATCGGTATATTTGCCTGCGAATATAAAGATTAAGATCATTATACGAAGCATGTTGTGACCTCCGCACTACATGAGAGTTAAACTCCTCTTATATCATCAATATAGAAATTGACCATTAAGAGCAAATGATTTTTAAGCGAAGAAAAGCCATAGGCAAGGCCCTCATTGATCTTGTTAAGCGCCTGCGACTTATAGACATACGAATAGAGCGCGTAGAGAGAATATTGACAGGTTTCGAGCTCTTTTGCTACCGTGTCGAAAGCTATTGTTTCTAGTTCTGAAACACGATAACGTGAGGGTGCTGTCCATCGGAATTTTCGTGAGATACTGGAGGAAAGTCTGTCATAATATTGAAGAGTAGAAAGTAAGGGTATTTGTTTGTCATCTATGTGGTAATTATGGTGGTTTTTCGCCAACTGATACACATAGTCATCCGAGATAGTGACCTCAGTGTAGATTTTACTGTTATGTTTTTCATTGTGGACAAAATCATGCAGCAGCATGGCGATCAGAATTGTGTGCTGTGTTTCTGAAAGATTGGTGGGAAGCATTTTTCTGCTCTTAGTTTTTCTCGGAGTGTAACGCAGTTTTTTGAGGAGTTTTTTAGCCTCCTTCCATCGTATATGCCCCATGCCTTCATTGGTGAAACTCCCGAGGCACTCAATGCTGAGCGCGTCGTCCAGCCTGTGTTCCGGCACGATAAACTCAATATCTCCATACCACGCCCGATAAGTCTTCGGTAGGCGGCTTTCCCCTTTGGCGAGTTTACCGAACGCTCTAGGACGACCATGAATGGTGATTACCCCATATTTGCAGAAAAACCGCCTTCTCCGGCTTACTACAGGAGTTTTGGTAATTCCTCGCAAGGTAAACCAATTTTTTGTCATGTCTAATCATCCTTATAGGTGTTAGCTCATTAGAGTCTGCATCTGCTTTACTCTCTTTCTGCGAGCTGTACATCTATGTAGTGTACTGGTGTAATAGATTTTCCATCCAATCATTGTTATTGTCAAGTTTTAGTGGTATAACGATCTCGTGCTCAACAACTTTCAACGTTCCATTCTCAGCATCAAACTTCCTTTCAATTGTGATTTGTCGCGGTTCAACGTCAAGGATTTTGATATGCCCATAGCCTGCACTTCTTCCACCACCGTAATACTCTATATATAATAGTGACTCCAAAAGGAATTTAATTTCATCCTCGATCAATTGCGTCACGTCAATGGTGAAAGTGAAGTAGCCTGAGAAATAGGATTCTCGAAAATCCTGGATAGGAATTCGGTCATAGGAGAGGGCGATCCTGTTTTCGCTGGCGATATGAACCTTTTGAACGGGGATTTCGACAGTATAGTCCTTATGACCGATAGAAGTAATGGGATCGGCAAAAACACTAACGCGGGAGTCTTCTCTGAACGTGCCAAAGATACGCCTCAGGATGCATGGAGGGTCACAGGCACCTAGCGGATGAAAACCTTGCGAGATGAGTTTTGTCCCATCTTTGAGTTCGGTTTTCTCGGAACTGTGACATGCATCGATACCGCGATCACGCGATAAGTCCATACAGGCATGTCTTAGCATCCCTCGTAAGCCTTTAAGATAATAAAGCTTGGTAGTAAATGTTTTCGATCCATTTATATAAGGAATTTCACCCAACAACAGCATGGTGGAATTTTTCTGTATGGAGGTATTGATGGGCTTAGCTATTGACGTAAAAGCCCGAACAACTATTTGTTTTTTTGTTTTTTTCATGTTTTCAACCTCGCAATTTCTACGTCTGGTTCCTCATTACCTAAGTGCTCAGGAATGATTTCTTCAGTACTTAAGTACTGAAGAACACTATTACCTTCCCGGATAAATTTCGAATCCTTTTTTCAAGTTTCTTTTAGTTTGTTATATCCATGTTAATATATATCATTTATCTTATATATTTTATATGGAATAATAATACTTTTAAAGGAAAAGAATATCTGTTTTATCGTATAAAGTATATGTGAAACGTAAACAGACTACATATAACCGTCCTCAAGGTGATAGTATGGGAAGTGTTAGCGTGTCCATACCAGATGACCTAGAACTACAATTACGTCAAAAAGGAATGGAAAAGTTCGGTCTTCGAAGAGGTTATTTAAGTAAAGCCATTGAAGAAGCTATCCGGCTATGGTTAAAAGAAAATCAATAAAAAATTTTACAATAACTCAGGCAGGCACCCTGCATTTACGCCACCCTGTACGCTTCCGACTCGATAATAGCAGAATTACACTAGAAAACTCACATTTCAACGCAGAAACTACCCAACATCATTATCGACGTAGGAGGATACAGCGTGAGAGAACACTATTTTCCTCATCTCAAGAAATACACCGTACATCGCAGGCATCAAACCCGCGATTACACAATTCTGCAACCTATGTTTAGCTGAAGTATTGCGTATTTTTCCTATTGAATCCCCGAACGACCTCAATACGTGGCATTCCACGTTGATCTGGGGATCGTTCAAGCATCGCATAGTCTTCTGGAGTATAATACCTCATGAAAGGGAACAATGCACCAAGTCCCTGTACAGCAAGCTTGACAGCAGGATGGTTTTCATCCTGTATGATTTGCAGGGTTACATCTCTAGTAACTTGACGACACAGTCGCTCATCAGTGATGCCAAGAGCGTGGATATATTCATGAAGCATTACGTGAAAGAGGTACGCGTTATATAGCTCATCGGACTCTTTTGCATGCATCCGAATTCTTCGAAGTGGAGTTTTATTGATGACTATCCAGTTGCTACCCACCACATGGTAAGCCCCGATGAAATAATTTCTTTGTGCACCTAAATCCTGTAAGCCAAGCATTATGCCGCCTCTCTTTCTATTGAGGGTTTTTATAAGAGCTTCCTCAACGAGTTCAAAAACATCTGAGAAGTCCTTTGCTGCGCTTAACTTTGTTACCAATTCATTATCGGGTGATTCAATCGACATTTCATTCCACTCCAATAGTTTTGATTTATACTTAAATGCGCGCTCAAAATAATTGTACAGCTTTCTCTGTACATAGCTATGTTTATCGAGTTTTATAAACATTATGAAGAAGGTATGCTTTCCGTTTACAAAACCTTGTGAAACTAAAATTGTTAGTGAAGCTATCAAATTTTACTAGAAAAGGCTATTATAGCTCCAGCTAACGCTGTTACGGCTGGGACGAGCCATACGAATATCCACGAGCCAGTGGCATCAAATACGGCTCCCATTACGATAGGAAGAATAAATGATCCCAAAGATGCCATAAAACTTATAAAACCTAACGCAACGCCTTCTACGGTAGGATCAACTGATTCACTTGCTGCTGAAAAAACTCCAGCATTTGAAACCCAGTTAAAGATGCCTATGAGTACTATACCTATCATTGCGAAGAAAAAAACCGATGATGCGCCAATCAAGTAGAAAGCGGGAGCACAAATCAGGGTTGGCAGCCATATTATGATCTTTCTCCCAAATCTAAGCTTCAATTTATCAGAGATCCATCCACCGCCTAGAAGAGATGGCACCGCAAGTATCGAAACAATGCCTGCAGTGGCAGCTGCGCTGGCGACATCCATTTTCAGCAAAGATACGAATGTGGTCGGTGCAAAAGTTGCATAAGCAGTAGTTATTCCGACTAGAACAAACCATACGACTCCGATTTTCCATAATTCGAAATTTCTAAATGCTTGTGACACAGGTTCAAAAAATGATGTCGAATTTGTAGGCATACTATCAGACAAGCTGATTTCAGGGATTTCTTGCCGGGCTAGAAGGAAAAAAAGCATGCAAACAAGACTCAAAACGCCAAAACTTACAGCTGTCAGAAATATACCAAAAATCGATAAGATATAACCCATAGCAAAAACGCCTATGACCCCTCCAGTGCCAAATCCTGATGCTAAAACTCCTGACACGAATCCTCGCTCCTCTGGAGTAAAACATCTTATAGTCCAAGCTAAAGGTGGAACGCCTGAAAAAGTTACACCAATTCCTAAAATGAATCTTGCTAAAGCTAATAACTCAAAAGTCGCAGAAAAAGCTATTAGGATTAGTCCAATTGCCAAAGAAAGCAAACCTAGCATTCCTAGTTTTCGCCCTCCGTATCGAGCGATTAGAACGCCTGCTGGGACAGCAAAGAAAATACCTGGAATCCATGAAACCGCCATCAGGGTTCCTGCCTGTACGCCTGTCAGTCCAAGTTTCGGAATCAGTAGTGTCAACATTGGACCAATACTTAGGAGTGCAATGGCCTGCATTGACCATGAAAACCACGAAACGCCCAACACGACCCAGCGAAATCTTAATTTTCCAATTTCAGCCATAGCATATCATAACCTTACAATCGTAAATTATTACCATTGACTGCTAATTCAGTTATTTTTTGATCAAAAAGGCTACTATTGCTCCAAATAAAGCTATTACAGCTGGAACTGCCCAAACAAATAGCCATGAGCCAGTGGTATCGAATACAAAACCCATTAGCAAGGGCAAGACCAATGACCCAAGGGCTGCCCCAAACGCCAAAAACCCGAAGGCACAGCCTACCATAGCTTCAGAATCTACGGATTCGGCACCAGCAGCATAAACGGCGGCACTTGAAACCCAGTTGAATATACCAATGAGCACAACTCCAATTAACACGCTTGCAAATACGGTTGATATGCCAATCAGATAGAAAGCGGGAGCACAGATCAGCGTGGGGATCCAAATCATTATTTTTCGGCCACTAGCCTTCCATTTATCAGTAAGTCGTCCTCCTATTATCAATGAGGGAACTGCAACAATCTGAACTATACCCGCCGTGGCTGCCGCTGTAACTATGTCCAGATTTAATAATGCTATAAAAGTAATGGGGGCAAATGTCGCGTAGGCTGTAGATACCCCTACAATAAATAACCACGCTATTGTAATCAACCATAATTCGACATTTCGAAAGGCTTGTGAAACAGCTTCAGAAGGGGACATAGAGTTTTTATTGGATGCCGTTTCTGTTAGTGATGTTGGGAAGTCCGTACGAGCTAGAAGAAAAACAGTCATTAATACAAGACTTAGTACACCTAGAATCATAACCGTCATATAGATACCAATTGTTTGTAAAATCCATCCCATAGCGAATATACCTACGATGCCCGAACTAGCGTATCCAGATGTTAAGAAGCCTTGCGCAAAGCCTATTTCATCATCAGAGAACCATTTTGCCATCCAAACCTGTGGCGGCGTTGTTCCAGTGATAATAGCTATCCCCACAATTGCCCTTGATATAAATAGCAACTCAAAAGAATCTGCATACGCAAATAGAAGTAGCCCTATTGTTAATGTGAGCATGCCAAGTGCGCCTAGTTTTCTTCCACCATGTCGATCAATCAGAACTCCAATAGGGATCGCTAATATGATGCCAGCAATCCAAACAACTGCCATCAAGCTGCCTGCCTGCACACCTGTCAATCCAAATTGCGGAATTAGGATAGTTAACATAGTTCCTATACTTAATACGGCAGTACCAACCAGCAACCACGAGAGCCATGCAAGACTCAATACGACCCAGCGAAATCTTAATTTTTCCATTTCCGAAATTTCCCCTAGCTTCTTAATCACCATATAGCGAATTGAACACATGAATAATGGTTTTAAAACTATTCTACTGGGAGTGCGTTTTTTAGGTGCATAAATTAATTTTAAAATAAACGAGTACAAAACTATTCAGTTTTTACTAAATAAAACTACTATTGCGCCAATAAATGCTACTATCGCTGGAACTGTCCATGTTAAAGCCCAAGAGCCAGTCGTATCAAATACAAGGCCCATTGTAAGAGGCAGAACTAATGATCCTGTAGCGGATATAGCTCCAAGAAAGCCAAACGCACAACCTACCATAGCTGCATCAGTTGATTCAGCACAAGCTGCAGAAAGAGCAGCATTTGAAATCCAGTTGAAAATGCCTATGAGGCATATCCCTATCAATGCTATGAAAAATACAGTTGAGATTCCAATTAAATAAAAGGCGAAAGCGCATATTAGTGTTGCTACAAAAACTAATGTTTTTCTTCCGAATCGAGGTTTGAATCTATCAGACACCCAGCCCCCTGCTAAAAGAAAGGGAGTTCCAATAATTGCGGCTATTCCAGCGGTAGCAGCGGCTGTAACAATATCCATTTGGAGTGTCACAACGAAGGTAATCGGGGCAAATGTTGCATACGCTGACATTATTCCAGTGATAGCGAACCCAGCTATACCGAGTTTCCATAATTCAACAGTTCTAAAAACTTGTGATACCATGCTAGAAATAGATGGCGAGGTTACAGATGTTTCATTTTCTTTTACTATGGCTAGAGGATGTTCTCGACGAGTTAGAAGAAGAAGAAACATACAAATAAGACAAACAATACCAAAACTTATGGCGGCTAAAAATAGATCCAAGGTTTCTAGAATGTAACCCATGCTGAAAATACCTATTATACTCCCGATACCATACCCCGAGGATAAGAAACCTATGGCAAAACCCAATTCAGTTGAAGGAAACCATTTCGTTATCCATAGTTGTAATGGGGTACCACATAACGTAGCGCCAACACCTATCGCCAATCTCGCTACAATCAGCACCAAAAAAACTTCGGCGAGAGCTATTAGAATTAATCCCACCGTCAACATAAGCAAGCCAAGTGCACCTAACCTTCTTCCACCATATCGATCGGCTAATGATCCGATAGGAATGGCCAAAGCAATACTTGGAATTGCAGAAACCGCCATGAGAGCTCCAGCTTGTACCCCAGTCAAACCAAACTGAGGAATCAGCTTTACTAACATCACCCCTAAGCTCAAGAGAGTTATGCCTAGTAACAACCAGCCAAACCATGAAAGAGCCAGCACAACCCAGCGAAATCTTAATTTTTCCATTTCCGCAATTTCCCTCTAGGCTCTTAATCACTATTTTGCAAATTTAATACAAAAATACTAATTTTAAACTTATCCTACTGGGAGCGCGTTTTTTAGGTGCATAAATAAATTTCGAAGTAAAC
>Ga0180438_10003650_pt1 | contig 23017 bp, 19 predicted proteins | sample SS_ome_12_FD_132455 | JGI IMG/M metagenome (GOLD analysis project Ga0180438, IMG submission 132455) | Hypersaline lake sediment archaeal communities from the Salton Sea, California, USA - SS_3_D_2 metaG | ecosystem: Environmental > Aquatic > Non-marine Saline and Alkaline > Hypersaline >...
CGAATAGAAACAGCCGGGCACGCTGGCCCGGCTGTCCGACCTTTTTTGCGGGGTTGCTAGTTCTGCTGGAACACGAAACGCACCACCTGGATGCCGCCGCTGTCCGGCGTGCATGGCTCATGTACGGTCTTGGCGGTCATTTTGGGCGAGATACAATCCCAGCTACCCTGTTGAGGAACCACACATACGTACCAGGTACCAGGCTTGGCATAGTTGTCGATCGTTCCATCCCAGTTCTTCTCATCGCCCGTACCAGCATATCCCTTGTCCACGGTCCAGGACGACTTGGCCCATGCTCCGTCCCATCCATCAGTCCAGTAGTGTATCCAGATGTCGCCGGCAACGCCTCCGTTCCTGTCGAGTGTAAGGCCCATGACCTGTGTAAGGGCGCAATTGGAGAAGGTTCCAGCGACTTCGCCCCGCCATGGGAATTGCGGCTGGGGCGTGGGCGGCGGCGGCGCCTGGGTTGCCGTCGGCTTGGGCTGGGACGGCTTCTGGGTTGGTCTCTTGGTTGGCCTGGGTGTGTTGGTCGGCGGTACGGGTGTCGCTGTGTCGACTGGCACGGGCGTGTCGCTTGGGATCGGCGTAAAGGTAGCGGTCAGGATCACCGGGGTATTGGTGGGTGTCACCGGCGTCGGCGTGTCGGTAGGTGCCATCGTGTTGGTGGGAATCGGCGTCTGGGTCGGTGTCGACGTCACAGTGAACGTCGGTTTGGGCGTCTTGGTGGGGGTTGCCGAGGGCTCTGCTTGACGGCCTATCAACGTACCCGTCGAGCAGGCTAGCAGCCCCGCGATCACGGCTATCGCGACGATCACGATAACCACTCGATTCCTCGTCTTTTGCATCATTCCTCCCCTGCGTTTCATCCGGTGGCCTGACATAGCATTGCGCTGAGGCGGCGTGCGTCCTCAGCGCATGGGTTCAGCTACGGCCTCCCCCGCCGGATGTGGCGAGCAGAACGCGGCAATTATACCACACTTCGCTAGAAAGACAAATCACCCCCCTGCCGCCGTATAGACGAAGATGGGCAGGGTCTGGTTCCATCTTTCGTGCAAACAGACCGTCCAGTGGCGCCGCCACGCGGCCGGACGGTCTGTTGTAGAATCTGCCTTTTTCGCCGGTTAGGTCGGCAGGCTGGAGCCTGCTCCTCCGCAGGCAATGAAAGGCTGTGTGGTCAGGGAACCGGCGATAGCTTGTTCCTTGGCAGCCCCAGAGTGGCCTCTACCGGGCCATGGAATGTGCCTGCTCCATACACGTCCACATCCTCCAGCAGGTAATGGTAGGTGATGCCAGGCAACACGCCGGGGTCCCGGAACTCGTACACGGCGCCGATGGGGCTGCCAGGCGGCACTTGGCTGGGGATCAGGTTGTCGTTGAGCTGGGTCCAGGGCCCGTCGGGCGACTCGCTGCGGTACAGGTTAAAGCCCAGGTTCTCGATCTCGGAGGCCGTCTCCCATCTGACGATGACGGCCTTCCTGCGGGCTCTTGCTTCGAAGGAGATCAGCTCCACGGCGGTGGGTGGATTGTTGACCTGGACAATGGTGACCGCATAGTGGTCCATGCCAGCATAACTGCCGCCCCACTCCATCGCGTGGGTCGCAAAGTCCCACGTGTCATGGACATACAGTTGATCGCTGACGGTGTCGTCGTAGCCTACGCCGACCATGGAATGTCCCACGACATGGATCATGACGGGCCGTCCAGCATCGATTTCCGCCTTGTACTGGTCGTAGGTAAACCCTTGGGTATTGCCCTGATAGCCAAGGATGTATTGATTATACATGGAGGCGACCGTATACCCTCTGGATTCGTAAAACAGCTTGAGGCCATAGCCGCCATCCGTATCGTAATAGCCTGGCCCTAACGCTTCTAACTGGGCCGCAGTGATTGGCGCTCCATTGGTCCAATACCAGAATCTCGTCCCACCGTCGACATTGCCCGAGTCTGCCCGGTTTGTTTTCATATAGTCGCCAGTGCAGTTGCCGAGGGTGTGTTCGGTCCAGCCATTTGTCATGTATGGATCGGGGCCAGGGTGGTTGTAGTTTATGTAGTAGTCGTTGACATGCCCACGGTCTGTCCGTCCGTCCAGTCCGTCCCTGGTTGCGCTCAGCGGACACTGCCATCTGGTCTCGCCATTCCATGACACGGTGCCCCACGGGATGTTGTCCAAGGGCATAACCCCGCCGTTTGTAGGTCCTGTGTACATAGATGGATACGTTGTTCTGTCATAGTATGCTGCAATCATGGCTGCAGAAGTCGCGGAACATCCAAAGGACCAGATGTACGTGGGTACGGGCAGGGTGACAACGCCTTCCATAGCATCCGGTTGGGGCGGTTCTACGGTGGGACGCTCATAACCGGCTGGAGGCGTCGGAGGACCATTGATCCAGGTTGCATCCATGCTCCTTCCATCGTCGAGGACCACGGCTTCAACCGCAAAGTACTTGCCCGTTTGTGCAGGTGTCGTCGTCATATCGTTCTGAGCGAAAACGATCGGGCTGGTGAGCGACAGTATCAGTGCTAGGACAACGACCCCTTTGGAGAGCGCTCGGAATGCTTTGTCCATTCTATGCTCCTTTGCTGTGAAAACTCCGGACTTTGCCCGCTGATGTATTCTTCAGCCTGTGAGTGGTCAGATCGTGGTCGTAGCCATAGTGGGTCCAGGTACTCGTGCCTGTTCGCATACGTCGAAGGTGCAGTGGTCCGGCTGGGGTGGGGAACGTACGTTCATTCTACTGAGCAGTCGCAGGGGGGTCAATAGGCAAAAGGTCCCATGCTCGATTGCGCTGCCTGCAACGCCGGGGACGGGGCAGTGCACCTCGTCCTCGGTGGCTGGTTAGACGCTGCCTCCTTCGATGGCTGCTTCTCAGACTATTGGCCGGGGCAGAAATGTGGTATAATGGGATGCGACCAAGACTGTGGCAGGAGGGCACTGGCATGGAGGAGCGGCAAGCACCGGACGTAGGATCACAGGTCCGATCGCTGCGGCAGCAGCGCGGTCTATCCATACGCGCGCTGGCCGAGCTGTGCGACCTTTCTCCGAACACAATCAGCCTCATCGAGCGGCGCGTCTCATCACCCAGCGTCTCTACGCTCCATCAATTGGCCACAGCGTTGGAGGTGCCTATCACCGCCTTCTTTGAAGACACAGGTGAGCGGGTGAAGGTGATCCGAACCCGCCCCGGTGAACGGTCCTTTTCCGGTAGCAGTAGCGTCCTGCTGGAGAGCCTGGGCTCCGGCCTGGAAGGACAGAGCCTTGAGCCCTTTGTGGTGACCCTGAAGCCTGGGGCAGACAGTGGGCAGCACACGATGGCCCACGAAGGCCACGAGTTGGTCTACTGCCTGCAGGGGGAGTTAGAATATCGGATCGAGGACGAGTCCTACAGGCTGATCGCCGGCGAATCGCTGCTCTTTGAGGCTCATTTGCCCCATTGCTGGCTGAATCCTGGCGATGACCCAGCGGTCTTTTTTTTGATCTTTCAAGCCAATGTCCAGGGCGCCTCAGTGGAGCAGCACCTGCATCTCTAGGTCGAGGAATGACGGAGAAAATGAAACGAGCCCCCTGTTTCAACAGGGGGCTCTTGCAGTTGAATCGAGCGCGGTGATGCACCTTCTCAGTCAGTGTTTTCCAAGGGCGGCTCGATCTTGACATCTGCTGGCGGGCGGTTCTTCTCGATCCACTCCAGAAACCACTCGCGATCCCACCACTGGATGACGGCTGCAGCGCGGTCCGGCCGGTAGGTCAGGAGATTGTTGACGAGGCACTTTTCCTTGTATGCCTCGTCGATTGCGTCGTTGACGTCAGCATGACCAAGCTCGCCGGCCTTCCAGCGCTGGAATGTCTCGCACAGCGGCTCCATGATCTTGCGCCAGCGATAGTCCCAATAGGCATCTGTAAGAGCCTTTTCCCAGCTACTCGGACTCATCTTCCTACCTCCTATTGCAGGCTTTTTGCATAGGTTGCATGGCCACTCCCCAGGTCGGTTTTGGTGCCCCGCTGTGGGAAGGACGCCACGCAGACTAGACGATCAGGGCGTCGGCGATGAGGTCGATGACTCCCTTGATCTCGATCCCCAGCTTGTAGTGCTCGTTAAGGTCCTCCAACTGGGTCTTGCAGTTCTCGCAGGCAGTGACCACCCACTTGGCGCCGGTCTCGCGGATCTGGTCCACTTTGGGCAGGCCGCCTTGCATCCGGATTTGGAACTTGTCCTCCGCTGCGGCAATCAGCCCACCCCCACCCCCGCAGCACCAGTTGAGCTCGCGGTTGGGCGTCATCTCCTGGTAGTTGGTGGCGACGGCGTGGATCAACTCGCGCGGTTCTTCGTACATCCCGGAACTACGGCCCAGGCTGCACGAATCGTGATAGGTCAGGCGGGTGTCGAACATTCCAGGCTTGACCTTGATCTTTCCTTCGGACAGGTACTGGTAGGTCAGCGGTACGATGTTGAGCCGCTCGATGCCTTCGAGTTCATCGCCAAACCATCCCTCAAAGTAGTTGAACAGGGTGCGGCTGGCGTGCCCGCACTCGGGGTAGACGATGGCCTTGACGCCCAGGCGGCGGGCTTCCTGTACGATCCAGTTGGCGGCATCCTTGGCTTTGGCGCTGTCTCCCACAAAGTAGGAGTGGTTGGTGGCGGTGAACAGACTCAATGTCCAGCTCTGGCCTGCCGCATGAAAAATCTTGGCCGCAGGTATGATGGCGTGCTCGCCGACGAGGGGCACGTAGAGTGCATCGGCGCCTTCCTTTTCCACAGGGATCTCGAGGTCTGGGTGAAACTCCTCTTGGAGGCGTGCCTCTAGCTCCCGCGTCTGCTCGACAAAGAACTCCTTGACAAAGTCGATGATCTCGCCCTTGCTCACCTCTGCGTCGCCGATCTCGGCGATCATCTCCGGTCCGATCTCTTCCTGGAGCATAGCATAGCGCCCCGTCCCGACCAGCAGGCCGGTGTCCAGGTCGAAGGGACAGAAGACGGCGCAGCGACGACAGCCGGTACAATCCCACATGGCCTTCTCGAGTTGGGCGGCAAAGGCGGGGTCGGCGCCTTGGTATTCGCGATACCAATCCAGGAATTTGCCCTTGCCCGACTCTCCGCCTTGCAGGGCTTTCTTGACCAACATCATCCGCTGGGCCGGGATGTGGGCCGGATCCTTGGAGGCAGCGTAAAAGTGACAGGCGTCGGCGCAGGCGCCGCATCGCACGCAGATGTCCCCATAGTACTCGAGCGGTCTGCTGATGCGTCCACGGAAGGTGTCGATAAATCGAGTCAGCATGGTGTCCTCCTTAGCTCCGCATTACCATCTTGTTAAAGATGGATCCGATGGTGTGCATCAGCTTGCCAAAGGGGAAATAGATCATGAGGAGTTGAACCAGGGCAAAGTGCCAGATGAAGGATATGCCTGCACTTTCTGGCAGCTCCTCCCACCTGAATATGTACAACCCTTGCATGAATTTCCTCATGGCGTGCTGGTCCACATCCAGCACTGAGCGCATATGCATGCCCGTCACGGCGATGGCGATCAGAAGAATCAGGATGAAATAGTCTTCCGGCGTGGAAAGGAACTTGACCGAGCCACCGAAGCGGCGAGGGAGCAGGTAGAAGAGCGGAACCAGAAACAGTACACCAGCGCTCACCCCGGCCACGAGGGAGAAGGTGTGCAGCTCTTCCTCGCCCCACCCGATCCAATCCCAGAGGAAGTAAAAGTCCGTTACAACTCGGATGTGCCCCAAGATCAGGAGGAGCAGCCCAATGTGCATGGCAAAGGCACCTATCCACAGCAGTGTATTGACCCGAAAGAGCCCCCTCAGGGTGAACATGTCCAGTAGGGCATCGCCCAGGCGCCCAAGCCGACTTTGTGGCCGAGGGAACAGGGATAGGTGTGCGGGCACTGGCTTTCTCTGTGACCAACGGTATACCTGATAGATCGTCCCACCAATTAGGACGATCACCGCAATGTAGGGGGTGATATAGAGCAGGAGATACTCTATGATTTCCATGTAGCAGATCCTCCTCGATGTGCTTGTTTGAGAAGTAGAGGTGGGGTACCCCTTGACGGGATACCCGCATCCCTACGATTCGGGGCGTGCTACTTGACGCGGCGAACGTAGAACTTGAAGACGCCTTCTTCCTTCTGAGCCTTCAGCAGTTCGTTGCCGGTGCTCTTGGTCCAGGCGGTGATATCAGCCATGGAACCGGGATCGGTGGCTAGAATTTCCAGGACACCGCCGATGGAGACGTTTTTTATCTCCTTGCTGGTCTTGACTACGGGCATGGGGCACTTGAGCCCTTGCGCGTCCAGGGTGCTCTCTACTGTAAAGTCGCTCATTGTCTGTCCTCCTTACTCATTTCTTTTGATCTTAGATGAAAAACTGAACCTGCGATTGCTGGGCTTCGGCGATCATAGTAGCAGCGCCGACTACGTCGTCGACCTCGTCGATGAGATCGGATTTCTGGATCTCCATGACGTCCATACTCATTAAGCACGCCAGCAGCTTGACGTCCAGGTCGATGGCTGTCTGGAGCAATTCGGGCAATGTGGTGACGTTCTGGTCCGCCATCATCTTTTTGAACATCCAGCGGCCAATGCCACCAAAGTTGAACTTTGACGGGCCAAGACGATCGATGCCGCCGCGGTTCATAAAGCTAAGCATCTTGCCAAAGAACCCTGTGCCCGTCGGGTTCCCTTTCTGGATGGCTTTGAGACCCCAGAACGTAAAGAACATGGTCGTCTCCATACCCATGGCCGCGGCGGTGGTGGCGATGATGAACGCAGCAAACACCTTGTCCATGTCCCCACTGAACACGACAATTGTGCACTTCTGAGTGTCTTCGCTCATGCTTTCCTCCTTGAATCTCCTAAACTTTGCTCATCTCGGCAGTATGCTGCAAACGACTGAGTAATTCCAGTCGTTCTTGCCCGATCTCGGAAAAGGTGTCGGCTACGCGGCGGAGGAGGCGGGAGACGCGAGGCAGGTAGCCTGCCGGCACGATCCGGACTGTGTCGGCGGTTGCATGCAGCTCCCGTTCCGGCAGGTTCAGCTCGGCAGCCAGCGCAGGGAAGCTGACCTGCCAGGCGTGCTCGCCGCCGTTCGCTGGCTGTGCAGCAAACTGGCAGCCAGTGGTGATGGCGACCACCTGACCGCTCACCTGGATCGGTGCGCTGACACATAGCAGACCGGCGTGGCAGGTGTGCATCTGCCCATGTTCCAGTTGGCTCCAAGCGGCGGTGCAGCGCCTGTGTCCCTCGCTGGTGGACAGGATCAGGCCGCAAAACCCGCACGAGTTGCTCACCTTGACCAGGGGGGAGCCCTCCAGGTCGACGGTCACAACCGCGATGTCCAGCGCCTCTGCGCAGACGTCCTGAATGGTCTGAATGCAGGAGAGAGGAAGTGCTTGGGGGCTGGGCGCGATTGCCTTTTCTACGGGGGGCGTGCTGGCGGCATTCATACGCCCTTGCTGCTCCTGAAGCCACGTCTCGATCTCGCGACGCGAAAAACGCCATTGGCCACCCACCTTGAAGCCACGGAGGCGGCCATCGCCCAACATCCGGTAGATCGTGATGCGGTCTACCTGGAGCAGATCTTGCAGTTGTCTGGTTGTGAGCAGGTCGTCCAAAGTCGAGACTGTCCCCTTCGAGCTGGCGGCAAGTGTACCACGGTTGTCAGGCGTTGTCAAATCTGTATTGCATGTTGTAACAAGATATATCAGAACTAGTCAGGGTTGCCTGTCCGTCCGCATTTGGAGAAAAGCCTGCATAGCTGCTTCACGTTCTGGCCGTGCCCAGCAGGCGACAAACTTTGCTCGCTCCCAAGAGACAAAGTCTGTCCCCTGCGCGGCAGCAAAAGCTCCCTTTGCCACCTGCACGGCGTGGGCGGGCAGCGCTGCCAGCTGCTCGGCCAGGGACTGTGCTTTGGAATGGAGTGTCTCGGGCGGTAGCACCTGCTCGACCAGCCCGATCCTGGACGCTTCGGCAGCAGTCACCGGATCGCCGGTGAGAACCATGTGCTTGGCTGCGCCGACGCCCACAATTCGCTCGAGTCGAGGGATCAGGCCCAGGTTTGGAAAGATGCCGATCTTGACTTCAGGTGCGCCGAAACTGGCTTCCTCCGAGGCCAGGCGAAAGTCGGCGACGAGCGCCAGGAGCAGACCTCCGCCCATGGCCGGCCCCTGTATGGCGGCGATGACCGGCTTGCTGCAAGCCTCGATGGTATCGTACACCGCTTCCACATCGGCCAGTTCCCGCGCAACTGCCTCTGCATCCTGCCGGGCCATCCAACTGACGTCAAAGCCAGCCGAAAAGACGGGACCGTGCGCTGCCAGGACAATGGCTCTCGTCGTGTCTTGGCCCAGTGCTTCAAATGTCTCGCGCAGCTCGGTCAAGGTGGTTATATCGATGGCATTCAGCCGGCGGGATTGGTTCAGCCAGACCCAGGCCACCGGGCCTTTTGTCTCAAGCAGAAGCGTTTGCATAGCGACCTCCTCGATCGTAGACCCTGCCCTCCTTTTGGGGAGAGGGCTGCTTGGCCTGTGCCAGGCCCTTGAAAAGAGGGGGAATCGATGCACTGGTCACCATTCCCCCTCCCTCCGGGTGCCTGTGCCTGTTCCTCTCTCCTACCAATGACATCCCTCAGCCCTGTCACTGCGAGGAACCGCTGTCGCTGTCGCTCCTCGCGGTGACAGGCTCGTGTGACATTCCAGGTAGTGCGGAGGACCACGCCTTGGAACACCAGTGATGACGCGTGGCTAGCGATCCCAGCCCCCTTCGGCGCGAAGCTGGGCAACTTCCTCCTGTGCTATTTCGTGAAGCCGCACATAGTCCGTCTTGGCCACGCGGTTGAGCGGCAGTTGTCCAGATTCCAGGATCACATAGTGTAAGGGGCGCATATAGGCGGCGATGCCCTGGGCATGTTCCTCTAGCTCGGCGACTGTCAGCTCCTCCCCCGGCTTTTTCTCCACAAAGGCTACGACGGCCTCGACCCAGACGTCGTGGTCCATACCCACCACGCCAGCCGTAGCAACCTTGTCGCGCAGCTCGCAGATGTGGTCCTCCACCTGGGCAGGGAATACCAGGTAGCCCTTGGGTTTGATCACCCACTTGGCCCGTCCGGAGAAGTGCAGGCCCTTTTCATCCCAGTATCCCAGGTCTCCAGTGTACAGCCAGCCATCCTCGGACAAGGTCTTGGCTGTGGCTTGAGGATCGTTCACGTAGCCCAGGAATGTCTGGGGACCCCGGAAGCAGATGTGACCGCTCTCGCCATCAGGCAGCTCGGCGCCTGCAGTGCCATCCTCCTTCATCGGCTCGCGGATCGACAGGGGATAGACCGGCATGTCGTAGCCCACCCCGCTAACCAGGTCGTCCACCGAGGCGCCCAGGGGTGTGTAGGTGCAGAATCCAGCACACTCGGTCAGGCCCAGCCCGGTGGGGTATTGTGGTGCCATCGTCGCCACCTTCTCCACGAGCTGGCGTGGCACCTGTTGCCCGGCACAGATAGCCAGTTCCAGGCTGGAGAGATCATATTGCTCGTAATCTGGCAGTCGCCATTCCAGGTTGAACATGGCCGGGATCTGGCCCAGCACGGTGACCTTGAAGTCCTGGATGGCTTGCAGTGACTTGGCCGGATCAAAGATGTGGAGTAGGACGACCGTGCCGCCATAAAAGAAGGTGGTCATCAACTGCTCTGCCTGGCCACCAACGTGAGAGGGTGGCAGGTTCACCAGCATGCGGGTGTTTTCGTCCATGGTAAAGGCAGCGCCGAGGCACATGTTCTGGCATGTGATATTGCGGTGCGAGAGCAGGGCTGGCTTGGGGTAGCCGGTGGAACCTGTGGTAAAGATAACTTGCGCCCCGTCGTTTTCCCCTACTGCAGCAGTGGCCTGCATAAAGGCTGCCAGTGCCCCAGAGCCCGCCGGATCTTTTGCCGCCTCGGTCGCCAGCGCCTGGGCCTCGGCGGCGAGGACGAAGGCGTTCTTTGCTCCCTCGATGGTCTCCTCCGGGGGGGAGAACTGGACAAAATGCTCGACGAATGGGCAGTGCGCCATCACTGCCTTGCCCAGCTCGCGGAAATCGGCTAGCGGGGTCTGGCCCAGAAAGGCGTACCCCTTGGCCTGGATCAGTCCCAGGCTGCGGATCACCTCGGGGCCCTTCAGACGGAGATCCAGCGGGACGTGGATGACGCCGATCTTGAAACAAGCGTATTCGAGAAAGATATGTTCGGTGAGGTAGGGCAGAGAGGTGGCGAAGAAATCACCCTTCTGGAAGCCCATCTGCAGTAGCAACATCGCCAGGGCTGTGGTCGTTTTGTCAAAGCGATCCCAGGTGATCTCATCCTTGGTGTCAGCGTTGATAAAGGCCAAAGCGCCTGGTTTTTCTGCAGCCCATTTGGCGACGATTCGGTGCAAGAGATGGCGATCAGCAAAATCCTGCTCGAAATTCTCGGACGTGCACTGTGGCACACCGTGCCGTACTTGAAACGTTTTCATGTGTTCCTCCCTCCTCGTGATATGGGGCGGATCTCCCGCCTCAGAACGATTGCATCCACTTGTTGGTGAACTGTATCAGGCAGCGTCAGTCCTCCTTTGGTTTCCGTCGTCTTGGCACCTATCCGCACAAGCTCTAGCCCTCGTACTAAGGCGCGGACACCTCCCCCGGAACGGGGGTATCTAGCGAGTGTTCGGGTGAATTCTCAACCAGGGCAGCCAGTACCGCTTCGAGTGGCGGTGTGACCGGCGCATCCTTGAACGGCGCGAGGCGGCGGTAGAGGTCGGCAGCGGCAGCGTGGAACCCACCCGGCATGCCCGCATCTTCGAATGTGGCCGAGATCTCGTCCATCTCGCCTGCAAAACGCCAGGCTTTGGCCGTCACACGCCTGGCTCGATTGATGGCTTGTTCATCAAATCCTGGCCAGTCGCGGGCCCACTGCCGTCGTAGCTCTTCCCAGACGCCGAGCGCGTTCGCCGAGGCCAGGATGGCGCACAGCAGCGCTGTGCTGCCCTTGGTCCAGGCTGCGTAACACATCTTGAGCGCCGATGCCTTGCCAATTTCCTCTCCGATGATGGCGGTCTCCAGGGGCCCGCCTGAGAGACAATCGGCAATCTCCCCCGCCCGCTCTCCGGAGAGATAGAGCCACGTCTTTCCCGGTTCCCATGCTGGCCCGCCGACAATGCCGCCGTCCACAAAGGCCACGCCAGCAGCGTCCAGCTTTTCGCTGATGCGCCGGACCCGCTGGGGCGAGATGGCGTTGGCGTCCAGGTAGAGCCCCTGGTAGGCATGGCTCAGGACCTGCTCTGCAACCGCTTCGGCTGCGTGGGGTGGGCACACACTGACGACGATCGAACAGGTGTCGCACAACTCTGCCAGCGTGCGGACCTCGTGGAGCGCAAATTGCTCCGCTCGCTCCCGGGTCTGTAAGCTGCGTCCCTCCGAGGCCCAATAGACCTTGCATCCGCTGTCCAGGGCTGAGGCGGCGATCGAGATGCCCATGTTGCCAGGGTGCAGAATGCCCAGCTTCCGATCTTGCATAAGGTTGCTTCCCATCCTTCCTCGCGCCGTATGGCGTTAGAATCTATCCGAACCCCGCTCAAAGTCCCAGCCTCAGGGGCGTCGCCTTCCCCCCGCGGGACGATGCTCGTTCGGAAAAGAAGGCTAGAGCATTTTCGGATAGGTACTTAATCCCTTGGGATCGGTGGTCTTCCGATCCCAAGGGCAGCGGTGGATAGTAACTGCTTCAGCGGATCCTGAAACAGCTCCTGGCTGGACGCGGCCATGACGCTGAATTTGCTCGTATCGCCCAACTCCAGGCGCCGCTTCACATAGGTGGGAAAGATGGGCACACCGTGGTAGTCCACCGTCGCAGGCCCACCAGCTTCCCTCAAGATGATGTCTCCTGCTGCACAGTCCCAGAGGCTCAGGGTCGCATCGACAAAGATGTCCAGGCTTCCAGCAGCGACATATGCCAGCGAAGCCACTGCACACAGGTAGAGTCGGATGGAGCGCCAGGGGATTCCGGCAGTCGCACAGGCCGCCACGAGCCTGTAGGCTTCGCCACCGGCCACGCTGATCACCAGCCGCGCCCACTCCCTCTCCTGGCTGACACGAAGCGGGACAGGGGAAGCCAAATCGTGCTTGGCCAGGGAAGCGCCGGAGCCCTGGGCAGCAAAAAAGAGCTCGTCCAGGGCAGGCAGATAGATGGCACCGCACACTGGAATACCCTCCTCACAGTAACCGATGCTGACGGCGTACAGTGGCAATCCCCGTTGGTAGTTGAATGTGCCGTCGACGGGATCGACGATCCACAGCTTGTGGTTGGCCATCTCCCCGTCGCCTATCAACCCATCCTCCTCACCGAGGACGGGTTCGCCGAACGCTTTCAGGATCCTGCTCTTGACCAGATCCTCGGTCCTGAGATCGTATTCGGTGGCGATGTCGTAGTGGTCCAGTCCCTCTTTGGGCACCTGCTCACACTTGCCATATCCCTCCAGCGTCAGCCGGCCGGCTTCCAGGGCCAATCTCTTCATAAAGTCCATGCGTTCTTTGAGCATGACTCTCTCCAGGTGCAGGTTCACTCAGATGGGCTTTGTGGATCCTCAGCCCTGGGCCCATTATACCACACCCTTGGTCGGCAATCAAAGGGATGGCCCTCGCCTTTTGTCGATCTTGGCCACGAAGGTGAGCGCCCTGTCTCACCTTTGACATACTGCCCGGCTTGTGGTAAGCTTTGGCTTGTAGCGCATTTCACAAGATGTCAGACTGAGTCGAGGAGGTCTTTTAGATGGATGCACTTGCCGTAGCACGGTGGCAGTTTGCTATCACCACCGTGTATCACTTTTTCTTTGTACCTCTCACCCTGGGACTCGCCATCCTCGTAGCCATCATGGAGACCATCTATGTGCGCACCGGTGACGAGATGTACAAGCGCATGACAAAGTTCTGGGGCAAGCTGTTCCTCATCAACTTTGCCATGGGCGTGGTCACGGGCATCGTGATGGAGTTCCAGTTCGGCATGAACTGGTCCGAGTACGCACGCTATGTGGGCGATGTCTTTGGTGCGCCACTGGCCATCGAGGCGCTGATGGCCTTCTTCCTCGAGTCAACCTTCCTGGGCATCTGGATCTTTGGCTGGGATAGGTTGCCCAAAGGCGTCCACGCTGGCGTCATGTGGCTGGTGGCCATTGGCTCAAATCTCTCAGCGCTGTGGATCTTGGTTGCCAACTCGTGGATGCAACATCCGGTAGGCTATGCGGTGGAGAATGGTCGAGCCGTCATGACCGACTTCTGGGCGTTGATATCCAATCACTATGTTTGGCACCAGTTCCCCCACGTCATTTTTGCTGGGATATCGACGGCGGGGTTCTTTGTGCTGGGCATCAGTGCTTACCATCTATACAAGCGGAGCAGCGGCCAGGAGGTGTGGCGCCGCTCGTTCCAGATAGCCACGGTCTATGCGCTCATCGGCGCGGTGCTGGTCGGTCTCGTAGGGCACTCGCAGGCACAGCAGGTCCACAAGGACCAGCCTATGAAGTTTGCCGCTGCTGAGGCGCTGTGGGAGACGGAGGCTCCGGCTTCGCTATCACTGCTGACGATCGGCGATCTCTCAGGAACCAAGGAGGTGTTTTCCATCCGCCTCCCCTATGCGATGAGTCTGCTCACGTGCAACAACCTGACGTGCGAGGTCCGGGGCATGAACGAGCTTCAGGCTGAGTTTGAGGCGACCTACGGACCGGGAGATTACAGGCCTCCGATACCCATCGCCTACTGGTCTTTCCGCGGCATGTTGACGGCTGGCCTCCTGATGATCCTGGTGGCGCTGCCTGCGTTGTACCTGGTGCTCAGGGGCAAGTTGGACCCGGCGCCCAGGGCGATTCGCCTGCTTCTGCTGGCCATACCCCTCCCCTATCTGGCCAACACGTCCGGCTGGATCCTGGCGGAGGTGGGCCGACAGCCCTGGATTGTGTACGGGTTGCTGTTTACCGAGAATGGTGTCTCGACGATCGTAGGGGCGGGCACAGTGCTTTTTTCGCTGCTGACTTTTGCCCTGATATATGGTGGGTTAATGGTCATCGACGTGTACCTACTGACCAAGTACGCGCGCAGAGGGCTGTCTGGGGGGAAGGAAGCACCGGCCCTGACCATGGCACCCGAGGCTGAATAGGAGGGGCGTGATGGATCTCAACGTGGTCTGGTTCGCACTGGTTGCGGTGCTGGTCATTGGTTTTTTCCTGCTCGAGGGGTTTGACTATGGTGTGGGCATCCTGCTGCCCTTCCTGGGTAAGGATGATACCGACCGGCGGGTGATCATCAACACCATCGGTCCTTTCTGGGATGGCAATGAGGTATGGGTGATCGCGGCTGGCGGGGCCATCTTTGCGGCCTTTCCCAACTGGTATGCCACGATGTTCAGTGGTTTCTATCTGGCGTTGATGCTGATGCTGCTGGCCCTGATCGTGCGTGGTGTTGGCTTTGAGTTCCGCAGTAAGGATAGGCATCCCACCTGGCGCAAGGTGTGGGACTGGATGATCTTTGTGGGAAGTCTCGTGCCTGCACTGCTGTGGGGAGTGGCTTTTGCCAACATCATCCACGGCGTGCCCATCGATGCAGACATGCAGTATGTAGGAAATTTTGGGACTCTGCTTAATCCCTACGCCCTGTCGGGCGGACTGGCAACCCTGTCGGCCTTTACACTGCATGGTGCGGTATTCCTGAGCCTCAAGACCAAGGGCGACATCATGGAACGGGCGCATCGGGCAGCGGCCTGGCTGTGGCTGCCCACGGTGGTGTTGGTGTTGGGTTTTGTCCTATTCAGCGTTTTCGCTACCGACATGTTCACCCGTCTGGGCGTCAACCCTGGGGCGGTGCCCTGGGGCGCTGGGGTGGCGCTGCTGGTAGCGGGCTGGTTCATCCGCCAGCGTCGCCACGGCTGGGCCTTTATCATGACCAGCCTGACCATCGCCCTTTCGGCTATTACGGTGGCGATGGGTCTCTATCCACGTGTCATGGTATCCAGTCTCAATCCTGCCTGGAGCCTGACCATCTACAATGCTGCATCCGGCCCTTATACACTGCAGGTTATGACGATCGTCGCCCTGATTTTTGTGCCGATCGTGCTCATCTACCAGGGCTGGAGCTATTGGATCTTCCGCCAGCGTATCGGGCGGGAGGATACCCTGGAATACTAGGGGCCGCTGCAGACGGTTTCACCTGCATCCAATGCAATGATGGGCTGGGAAGATTCCCAGCCCATCGCCATAGCTGCAGGACTCTCTCGTTTGCTGAGGACCGCAGCCAAAAAGCAGAGTTGCCCTTCTGGACGGTGAATTCCGGCAAGTTGCAGGGTGTCAAATGCCGTCAGTGTTCCTCCACAGCGATTCTATCACGGTTCAAATGGCTGTCAGTCATGCTCTCGCGCGCTTGCCCGCGCCTGCCTTATGGAGTACAATGCTCTATGGGCAAGGTGGGTGACGATGAAGTTGGATAAACGGCTTTTGCGCGAGGCGTGGTCGGCGCGCATAGATCTGGCTCTCACCGTGGGGTTGGGTTTCCTCGCCGCGATAGCCATTGTCGGGCAGGCCTACCTTTTGAGCCTCGTGGTCAGCCAGGTCTTTTTGCAGGGCGATATGCTGAACCAGGTGAGCTCGCGCCTGATCGGGTTTCTGATCCTGAGCCTGGCGCGAGCAGGCCTGGTATGGGGCAGTGAGGTGGCGGCCAACCGCGTAGCGGGACGGGTCAAAGGCGATCTGCGCCAGCGGCTTGCGGCCCATCTGCTGGTTCTGGGGCCATCCTACGTCCGCGGTGAGCGCAGCGGGGAATTGACCAACACAGTGGTGGAGGGTATCGAGGCCCTGGACGCCTACTTTCGCGAGTATTTGCCCCAACTGGCCCTGGCAGCACTTGTGCCCCTGGCCTATCTGGTCTTTGTCCTTCGCCTCGACTGGGTCTCTGCCCTGGTGTTGTTCCTCACTGCCCCTCTCATCCCTTTGTTCATGGTCCTGATCGGTAGCGCAGCCGATGCTCTGACCAGGCGCCAGTGGACCTCGCTCAGCCGGATGAGTGCCCACTTTCTCGACGTGCTGCAGGGGCTGACGACGCTCAAGATCCTCGGCCACAGCCGGGATCAGGTGCGCGCCATCGCCCGGATCAGCGACCAGTACCGTGAGGCAACGATGGGGGTGCTGCGGGTGGCCTTCCTTTCGGCGCTGGTGCTGGAGATGGTGGCCACCCTCAGCACGGCCGTGGTGGCGGTGCAGATCGGTCTGCGCCTGTTGTCTGGCCGTCTGTCCTTTGAGGAGGGTTTCTTTGTCCTGCTCTTGGCTCCCGAGTTCTACCTGCCACTGCGGATGCTGGGCACACGCTTCCATGCTGGCATCCAGGGGGTGGCTGCCGCCGACCGCATCTTTGAAGTGCTAGGGATTGAGGCCAGGGCCCCGGCCTTGGCCGGGGCTGCGGTTGAGCCTGATCTCTCAACCTTGCCCCTGGATCTGGATTTTAGAGATGTCCATTATGCGTATGACGGCGGCCAGAGGCCAGCTCTCAAAGGTGTCTCGTTCAGGATTGCCAGCGGCGAAAAAGTGGCGCTGGTGGGACCTAGCGGTGCAGGCAAGAGCACAATCGCCTACCTGCTCCTGCGCTTTATCGAGGCCGATCGTGGGGAGATCTTGGTGGGCAAGCAGCCATTGTGCGAGCTGTCGCCGCTGGCCTGGCGGCGGCAGGTGGCCTGGGTGCCGCAACAGCCCCATCTGTTCCACGGGACGATAACGGACAACATCCGTCTCGCCCGACCGGAGGCTGGCGCCGAAGAGATAGCCTGGGCGGCGCGCCAGGCCCACGCCAACGGTTTTATCGAAGCGCTGCCCCGGGGCTACGATACAGTCGTCGGCGAGCGCGGCGCTCGCCTGAGTGGGGGGGAAGCGCAGCGCATCGCGCTGGCGCGGGCTTTCCTCAAGGATGCGCCTTTGATCATCCTGGATGAGGCCACTGCAAACCTTGATCCCCAGATCGAGGATCTCGTAGGGGAGGCGATGGTGCGCCTGCTGCGCGATCGGACGGCGCTGATCATTGCCCACCGCTTGAGCACAGTTTATCGTGCCGATCGGATCCTGGTGATGGAACAGGGTCGCATAGTCGAGCAGGGCACCCACCAGGCGCTGGTGGAGCAGGGGGGCATCTACCGGAGCCTGGTCAGTGCCTATGTGGGAGGTGCGGCATGAGCAGTACGGCTAGGCGTCTGCTCCGGCTGGCCGCACCGTTCTGGCGCCAGATGGCGCTGGCGGTGTTGCTGGGCCTTGCCACCATTGGCAGCAGCATCGGCTTGATGGCCACCTCGGGCTATCTCATCGCCAAGGCATCCCTCCAGCCCTCCATCGCTGAACTCCAGGTCGCCATCGTGGGTGTACGCTTCTTTGGTATCGCTCGCGGTGTGGCCCGCTATCTGGAGAGACTGGTCTCCCACAACGTGACCTTCCGCCTATTGGCCCGCCTGCGGGTCTGGTTCTACGGCGCCCTGGAGCCGCTGGCTCCGGCGCGGCTAATGCAGTACCCAAGCGGAGACCTCTTGGCCCGTATCGTGGCCGACATTGAAACCCTGGAGAACTTTTTCCTGCGGGTTCTCGCCCCACCGCTGGTGGCCGTGTTGGTCGCCCTATTGGCCGGGTTCCTCCTGGGCAGCTTTGGCCCCCTGCTGGCCGTCGCGCTGTGGGCCTTTTACCTGTTGGCCGGCCTGGGCTTACCCCTCCTGGCGCGGGCGTTGAGCCGGGACGCGGGGCAGCGTTTGGTCCGGATCCGATCCGACCTGAACAGCGTGCTGGTCGACGGCATCCAGGGCGTGGCTGATCTTCTGGCCTTCGGGGGGGAGGTGCGACACCTGGACAAGGTAGGGGAACTCAGCCAAGGCTTACTGGGTCTGCAGAGGCAAATGGCCCGTGTCGGTGCCCTGCAGAGCGCGATGTCTGGACTACTGATGAACCTGGCGACATTGGCGGTGTTGATCGTCGCCATTTCGTTGGTGTCCGCTGGCCGCCTGGACGGCGTGTACCTTGCCCTGCTGGTCCTGGTCGTGATCGCAAGTTTCGAGGCGGTGTTGCCCCTGCCGCAGGCTTTCCAATACCTGGAGAACAGCCTGGAGGCGGCACGGCGGCTGTTCGAGATCGTGGACGCCGAGCCAGCGGTCATGGATCCGCCATCGCCAGTGCCTGTTCCGGAGGAATTCAGTCTGCGGGTGGAGAGCCTGCGTTTTGCCTATCATCAGGGAGCACCCTGCACCTTGGACGGTGTGAGCTTTGACCTCCCTGAGGGCAAATGTGTGGCTGTCGTCGGGCCAAGCGGAGCGGGGAAAACGACCCTGGTCCACCTGCTACTACGCTTCTGGGAGTATGAGGGAGGACACTTGCTGTGGGATGGTTGCGAGTTGCAACATCTTGGCCAGGAGGACTTGAGGCGACAGGTGGCCGTCGTCTCGCAGCGTACCTATCTGTTTAACGCCACAGTCCGGGACAATCTACTGCTGGCTCTGCCACCAGCATCTGGGGATGGTTCCCTGCCGGCTGTACCTCACGCAACACACCCTGGTGAGAACGCGGAGGCAGAGATGATCGAGGCTGCCCGCAAGGCGCAGATCCACGAATTCATCCGAACCCTGCCTGAGGGTTATGATACCTGGATCGGCGAGCAGGGGCTGCAACTGAGCGCCGGTCAGCGGCAGCGTTTGGCCCTCGCCCGCGCGATCTTGAGGGGTGCACCATTGCTGATCCTCGACGAGCCCACAGCCAACCTGGATGCCCTGACTGAACGGAAGGTGATGGCCTCGCTTCAGGCACTGATGGCCGGGCGCACCACGCTGTTGATCACGCACCGGCTGGTGGGACTGGAAGCAGCCGACGAGATCCTGGTACTGCGCGAGGGCCGTATCGTGGAACGTGGGCGTCACCACGAGCTGCTACAGGTGGGCGGGGTCTACTACCGTATGTGGGAGTTGCAGAAGCAGAATCTGTATTTGCGGGTTGGTATCTGATCCAGTTCTTGGACGGTAGAATAAAACCTGGTATAATACATCGGCACTTCTGCAATCGCGCAACCGTCAAAGCGGCACCTGGAGAACTGGGAGGCGACCATGTCCAAGGAGATCGTTAGTGTCAGTCTGGGGCCGTCTAGCCGTGACTATGAGCTTGCCACAGAGATGTTTGGCAAAGAGATCCATGTGCGGCGCTTTGGGGTTGGCGGCGACCTGCGCCGCGCTCGCGAATTGGTCGCCCACTTTGACGGTCAGGTGGATGCCATCGGTCTGGGTGGGATGGATTTCCATTTCAAGGTCGGCGATCGCACCTATGTCCACCAGCAGATCCAGCAGGTGGCTGCTGCTGCCCAGACCACGCCCGTAGTGGATGGCCTCCATGTGAAGAACACCTGGGAACGCTGGGCTGTCAGCCAAGTTGCCCAACAGGAACGCAGCCTATTCAGGCAGAGGCGGGTGTTCGTCGTTTCCGGGATCGACCACTATGGCATGGCCCAGGTGCTCGGCGGTTATACCGACCAGATTCTCTTTGGCGATCCTATCTTCCACTTCAATTTGCCCTTTGCGCTCCGGTCGTTCGGACAGTTGGAAAAGTATGCGAGTTTGGTTCTCCCACTTCTTTGCCAGGCTCCGTACAGCAGGCTTCGCCCGGCGGGCCTGGAGCAAGGCCTGCGAACCCCTCAGGCTACCCGGTATTTTGACCAGGCGCACGTAATTGCCGGCGATTTCGCCTACCTCCAGCGTTTCGCGCCCGAAGGGCTGGAGGGCAAGGTCGTCATCACCGACAGCCTCTCGGCAGAGGATGTGGAGGACCTCCGTGCTCGAGGTGTGGAGTCGCTCATTACCATCACACCACCGCTCGACGACCAGCGACCTTTTGTAGGCCCCAATGTCCTGGAGGCGATCTTTGTGAGCTTCCTCGACCAACCGTTGGCCGAAATCACGGACGACGACTATTTGAATCTGGCAGCCAGAAGTGAGTTGCAGCCGAATGTGACGGTCCTCAACGAGCCCCCTGACGTGGCTCGCTTTGCCTTTGTCATCCACCCACTCAGTGTGGAGTATCTGTTCAACCATCCCCAGCTCAAGTACCTGCGGTTTTTGCCGGACCGGCTTGTCGAGCGCCTGATGGCCAACCTCCGGCCGCTCTACCTGTCGCGGGTCACCGGGATCCGTTCGTCGGCCACAGGGAAGGAGGTAGAGGGCTATCTGCTCGGCCTGGGCGCCACGCCTCGGGAGTTGATGCGGCGCAAGCCGGGATTTACCTATCGGCGGTTGATCGTTGCCTCGCGCATGGCCCAGCGGCGGGGGGCGCAGATCATGGGGCTGGGGGCTTTTACCAAGGTCGTGGGCGATGCGGGCATGACCGTGGCCTACAAGTCAGATATCGCCATCACCTCCGGCAACAGTCTGACAGTTGCGGCCACGCTCGAGGCCGCCAAGCAAGCGGTGATCGAGATGGGTGCCGAGGACCTGACAAAGGGGCGCGCGGTAGTCATTGGCGCCACCGGCTCCATCGGCTCCGTCTGTTCGCGGCTGATCGCCCAGGCTATCGGAGACGTTGTGCTGGTGGCCCCCCGCCCGGAAAAGCTGATCGCCCTCAAAGCAACCATCGAGGAAGAAACACCTGGTGCGCGGGTGGTCATCGCTACCGACGCGAGCAAACACCTGGCCGACGCCGACCTGGTAGTGACCACAACCACGGCCATTGGCCAGAAAGTGATCGATGTCCTCAAGCTCAAGCCCGGGTGTGTGGTGTGCGACGTGGCCCGGCCTCCTGATGTGAAGGAGCAAGACGCCCAGTTGCGACCGGATATACTGGTCATTGAGGCGGGTGAGATTCTGCTTCCTGGCGAGCCCGATTTTGGGTTTGATATCGGCCTGCCGCCCGGCGTGGCCTATGCCTGCCTGGCCGAGGCGGCGCTATTGGCCATGGAGGATCGCTTTGAGAACTTTACGCTGGGCCGCAATATCGAGATGGAGAAGGTCAAAGAGATCTACCGCCTCTTCAAAAAGCACGGCCTGCAACTTGAGGGATTGCGCAGTTTTGGCCGTTATGTGAGCGACGAGGAGATTGCCCGCAAGCGGGAGCTTGCCGACGAGTTTCGGCAACAGCCCGAAAAGTTGGAGGCCCTGCTCGCCAAGGCCCAGGCGGCAGCAAGACCTGCGGAGACCACACCGGACCAGAGGCTCAAGCGCGCCGGGCCGTGGGCAGTGGCGGCTGCAGGGCTGCTTGCTGTGGTGGTGGCCTGGCTGCTGGCACGGCGGAAAAAAGGCGGCGGAGCCAGATAGGGGAATGGAGCTAGACATACGATGAGGATCATTGTCCTGGGCGGGGCCGGTGATATGGCCAGCCGGGCTGTGCGCGAGCTGGCTGCAGAGCCGGAGGTGACGGCGCTGACGGTAGCCGACTGCAATGTGCAGGCCGCCGAACGACTGGCATCTGAGCTGGGCGATAGGGTCTCGGCGGTGGGCGTAGATGCGAACGATCACCAGGCGCTCGTGGCGGCCATCCGGGGCCACGACGCGGCGGCCAGCGGCATCGGTCCTTTCTATCGCTACGAAGCACGGGTGGCCCAGGCGGCCATTGAAGCCGGTGTGCCCTATGTCAGTTTGTGTGACGATTATGACGCCGCTCAGGCTGTGCTGGAATTGGATGGCTTGGCCAGAGAGGCCGGTGTGACAGTGCTCACCGGCCTGGGCTGGACGCCCGGACTGTCCAACGTGCTGGCCCGCAAGGGGGCTGAGCAGTTTGATCAGGTGGATGAGGTCAATGTTGCCTGGGGCAGCAGTGCCAGTGATTCGGAGGGTTATGCAGTCATCCTCCATACGCTGCATATCTTTACAGGGCGCGTGCCGAGTTTCCAGAAGGGACGGCTGGTGAGCTTGGCGGCGGGGAGCGACAAGGAGGTCTTCCTCTTTCCGCCGCCGGTGGGCCGGGTGAACTGCTATCACCTCGGTCATCCCGAGCCAGTGACCCTACCCCGTTTTCTGCCAGGCGCCAAGACTGTAACCCTCAAGGGCGGGCTGTCGGAGCAGCCGTTGAACGAGCTGGCCATCTGGCTGGCCAGGCTGAGGCTAACAGACACGCCGGCCAAGAAGGATGCCCTGGGGCAGCTCATCAAGGCCCTCTTGCCCTTTCTCAGCAAGTTGGGCCAGGCGGAGGAGCCCTGCTCAGCAGTGCGGGTGGATGTGGGCGGCTGGACGGATGGCGTCTACCGCCAGGTCTCCTATGGTGCGGCGGCCCATATGCCCGATCTGACGGGACTGCCACTGGCCGTCGGCACGCTGATGCTGGCCCGGGGCGAGATCGACATGCCCGGCGTGGTTGCACCGGAGGCATGCATAGAGCCAGAGCCATTCCTCGCCGAATTGGAAAGGCGGGGCATCCAGGTCCAGGACATGACCGGCAGGTGGCCGGAGGCGATCGCCGTGGAGGCGTTCCCGACGCCACTGGCACTGGCATTTGCGGCAGTGGGGATGTGGCTCATATTCAGGTGGCTGCGCCGGAAGTGAATGCCATCTGTCATGTGCCATGTGGTCCAGGCCATTACATATTTGATTACAGGCACCTTTTCCTGAATCGTGAGGGAGGAGCATATGGGTGAAGATAATGTCGTCCTCGTCACCGGCGTGGCGGGCTATTGGGGATCTCGGGTAGCTGCGCGGCTCTTGGCGGCGGGGACCTATCATGTTCTCGGCCTGGATTCCATGCCGCCAGCCCCAGAAATCCAGGGCCTCGACGTAGTCCAGGCTGACGTGCGCAACCCGGCGCTTGGGGAATTGCTCCAGGCCGAGGGGGTGGATACCATCTGCCATTTGGCCTTTGTCGAGACTGAGCGGCCCAGTGGGCGCGCCTTCGATGCCAACGTGGCGGGCACGACCAGGCTGCTCGACGCCTGTGTCCAGGCTGGCGTCCGCAAGGTAATCCTCAAGAGCAGCACCGCCGTCTACGGCGCCCGGCCGAGCAATTCAGCCTTTCTGACCGAGGAACAGGCCCTGCGGGGCAGCCCGCGTTCC
>Ga0180438_10003651_pt1 | contig 23015 bp, 22 predicted proteins | sample SS_ome_12_FD_132455 | JGI IMG/M metagenome (GOLD analysis project Ga0180438, IMG submission 132455) | Hypersaline lake sediment archaeal communities from the Salton Sea, California, USA - SS_3_D_2 metaG | ecosystem: Environmental > Aquatic > Non-marine Saline and Alkaline > Hypersaline >...
ATGGCCAAGGCACTCGTCGAGTCGGGTTGTGCGGATGGTATAGCCGGCTTCTTAGTTAAGCTGACCGAGTCCTTCGGGCCTTATGCAGTGTTGGCGGCGGTGTATATGATGACCAGCCTTATGGCGGCGACCGTTACTAACAACGCATCGGCGGCACTTGTATTTCCATTTGCGGTGGCAATTGCGACACAGATGGATGCCAATCCGAGGCCTTTTGTGATGGCGGTCGCCTTTGCAGCTTCGGCGAGTTTCGTCTCGCCGCTGGGTTATCAGACGAATCTGATGGTTTACGGCCCGGGCGGTTATCGTGTTACGGACTTTGTTCGTGTGGGACTTCCGCTGAATATCGTGCTTATGGCTTGTGCGACGATACTGATTCCGCGCGTGTGGCCTTTCTGAGTCATCTTTTCATTAAGGTGGGATAGTTTCAATTGTTAGCGATGCTATGGCTGAGCGTTTTTTTTCATTTTTTGTGTCTTGCGGATTTTAGCCCATTTGTCGCGAAGCGGGACGGTGCGGTTAAAGATGAGTTTTTCGGGGGTTGAGTCGGCATCGAGACAAAAATATCCCTTTCTTTCGAGCTGGAATCTGTCGAGAGGTTTTGCGTCTTTGACAGATGGTTCGATTCGGCAGGATTTTATTATTTGCAGTGATTCGGGGTTTAAGCTTTCGGTAAAATCTTTTCCTTCGGTGGTGTCATCGGGGTTTTCTCTGTTAAAAAGGGTGTCGTATAACCTGACTTCAGCGTCGAGAGAATGTTTTGCGCTGACCCAGTGCAGAGTGGCTTTTACCTTTCGTCCGTCAGGGCTGTCGCCGCCTCTGGTGGCGGGGTCGTAGGTACAGTGCAGCTCGACTGTCTCGCCGGCGTTATTTTTAACCACATCGGTGCACGTTACAAAATAGGCGTATCGCAGGCGTACTTCCCTGCCGGGTGCTAACCGGTAGAATTTTTTCGGCGGTTCTTCCATAAAATCTTCGCGTTCGATGTAAAGCTCTTTCGAGAAGGGCACCTCCCTGGTGCCGCAGGCGTGGTCTTCCGGGTTGTTCACGGCTTCGAGGAATTCTGTTTTGTCCTCGGGGTAGTTGTCGATGATAACTTTCAGCGGTTTTAATACACCCATTACCCGCCCGGAGGTTTTGTTGAGGTCGTCCCTCAGACAGTGCTCGAGCAGAGCGATATCGATGGTGCTGTTGAATTTATTGACGCCGATTTTTTTGCAGAAGTTTCTTATGGACTGCGGCGAATATCCCCGTCTTCTCAGTCCTGAGATGGTCGGCATTCTGGGGTCGTCCCAGCTGGTAATGTGTCCGGTGTTTATCAGTTTCAGCAGTTTTCTTTTGCTCATTACGGTATAGGAGAGGTTAAGGCGCGCAAACTCAATCTGTTGCGGATGATGGATGTCAAGCTGTTCGAGGAACCAGTCGTAAAGAGGGCGGTGATTTTCGAATTCGAGAGTGCAGATTGAATGTGTGATTTTCTCTATGGAATCTTCCAGGCCGTGCGCCCAGTCGTAAGTTGGGTAAATGCACCAGTTGTCGCCGGTGCGCGGGTGTGCGGCGTGCAGGATACGGTACATTACCGGGTCCCTCAGGTTGAGATTCGGTGAGGCCATATCGATTTTCGCTCTTAATGTTTTCGAGCCGTCGGGGAATTTGCCTGCGCGCATTTTCTCGAACAATTCGATATTTTCATCAACGCAGCGGTCCCTGTCAGGGCTGTTTTTACCTGGTGAAGTCAGTGTGCCCCTGTATTGTCTGATTTGTTCGCCGGTGAGGTCGCAGACGTAGGCCTTGTGTTTTTTTATCAGCCTGACGGCGAATTCGTACATTTTGGCAAAATAGTCAGACGCATAATAGATGCGGTCTGCCCAGTCGAAGCCGAGCCAGCGGATGTCTTCTTTGATTGAATCGATGTATCTCTGTTCTTCCTTTATTGGGTTGGTGTCATCGAATCTGAGGTTGCAGGTTCCGCCGAACTCCTCGGCGATGCCGAAGTTCAGGCAGATGCTTTTTGCGTGCCCGATGTGCAGATATCCGTTTGGTTCGGGTGGGAATCGGGTGCAGAGGCTGTGGTCATATTTGCCGGTTTGGAGGTCTTTGGAGACAGCGGCCCTCACAAAGTCGAGGTGATTGTTTTTGCTGCTTTTTTTGTTATTCCGGCTCATCGATACTTTCTATCTGAATTTCCAGGTCCGTTTTTAGTTCCGGCAAAATCCAGCCAGAACCGTGATAATACCGAATAACCGCAGGATTAACAAGGGTTTTAACGGTGATTGCTTTTTGTAATAGTTCGAGCGGTATAACGGGTATTGGTGTTTTTTTCTTGCATAACGGCTTCAATTGTGGTAAAATTATTTTATCAAAATCAGGGGTGGAAGATAAAGCTCTGTTCGTGAGTTGTGTTTATAATAGGGTGAAAGTATGAAAGCTTTCCTGGGTGCGATTCTGGCTTTGTGTGTGGTCTCCTGCGCTTATGCGGAATTGATAGAAGACAAAGCCGACGACTACAGTGACGGTACTGATATATCAGGCGTCTCTGCCGGTATGACGCTTTCAGCCGTTGGAGGGGCATCGGGGCTGGACGGAAAAGTCTATGCGCAAGTAAGCACGCTGGCAAGTACGCCGAATAATGTCTTTGCAAACAGTACGACGATTGGCAAAGGCTGGTACGCGGACCTGGTGAACGGCGTTGCGCTTAAGGCAGAATTCGATGAGCCTGCCAAAAGCGTCTGGATTGATATTATCGCTGATGACGCAGGTGACCGCGGCATCTTATACGCATACGATTCATCTGATATTTTGCTGGATAGTGTTCTGTCACCTGAATCGGTACCGCAAGGCTATTGCTACAGTTCCGGCATTAGTCGGCCGAGCTATGAGATTGCATATATAATCGCCGGCGGTTCGAGCGCACACGGCGACGTGGTCTGTCTCGACAAACTGAGGGCTGAAGTGCCGGAGCCGGCCACAATTGTTATTCTGTGGCTCGGCAGCTTGCTTGTAGTGAGGAGACCCGGCACAAAAGGCAAATAGTTTTTATCTCAGGCAAAAGGGCGCTTCGGCAGTGATTCGACGTTGATTTGGGCCGCAAGCTGCATAAAGCGGGCGAGGCTGTGGTCGAAGAATTGTTTGTATGATTCGCAGAAATAGCTTTCTCTGGGCGGGTGGCCATCGAAGGCAATTCTGTTTTTCTGACAGCCCCCGCGGCAAACCGACAGGTATCTGCACAAAAGACACTTATTCGGGAGTTTTTGTTTTGCCCGGTCAAATTCGCTTTTTTTGGCGCTCGAAGCTATCTCATCGATTGGTGTTTCCCTGATATTGCCGAGGCAAAGCTGCGGTGTGACAAAAAAATCACAGGGGAATGCATCTCCGGTATGCTCAATTACTATGTATCCGCTGCAGGTGCGGCTGTACGTGCAGATGGTATGTCTGCCGTTAAGGCAAAATGAAAGGATTGATTCGAAGTCTCTTATGCTTACATTTCGCGGCCCATATTCGTACCATCGGTCGAATAATCTGCACAGAAAATCACCGTACTGCCTCGGCGTTAAGGCGAAATCGGCTATCCGGCCGGTGGCGGGGTCGGTTTCAACACAAGGTATAAACTGCAGGTATCGAATACTGTTGGCAACGAAAAAATCGAATATCTCATCCACACAATCGGCGGTTTTTTTATTGACCAGCGTAAGGGTATTAAACTCGACACGGTGTTTCCTGCAGGCCTGAATTGCCCGCATCACCCTGTCGAAAGTACCGCTGCCGGCAAAATCCACGCGGTAATAATCGTGCAGCTCTTTTGGCCCATCGATACTTATGCCAACGAGAAAATTGTTTTTCCTTAAGAAATTGCACCATTTCTCATCCAGCAGTATTCCGTTGGTCTGGATTGAATTGCTTATTCGGTTGTTATGTATGTTGTATTTTTTTTGGAGGTCGATAAATTTTTTGTAAAAATCAAGTCCCATTAAAGTAGGCTCGCCTCCCTGCCACATAAATCCATATTCCGGCAAATCGAGCGCCATATAGTCTCTAACCATAGTTTCGAGGGTTTCATCACTCATACGCTGCTTACCGCGGCCTACTTCGGGTGCGCGGCTTTTGTAGAAACAGTATTTACAATCGATATTGCAGTCCGAGCCGGTGGGTTTGATTAGTAATAAAAATGGTTTCATATCTTGAAAAAATCACCAATAATAAAACGTTAAAAGATTACATTCCAGTACAGTATTCAGGCGTCAATTTTTTTATGTCTCTGCAGCCATTTACGCACCCATTTCCTGGCTTGTTCGGCAGTTTTAATTTCACCTTCCAGTTGTGCAATGTACATTTCCCTTGCAAGCCGGCCCAGCCGCGGTCCTTTCGAGGCGCCCAGTTCAATAATCTGGTGTCCGTTCAGGAGTGGTTCCGGGCTCAACTGACTTTCATCGAGCTCATTTACTCTTCTGCGTAATTGCTTCAATGTGTACATGCTCTGGTTACGGGCCTTTTGAATTGCTTTTTGTAACTGATAGAGGTCTTCGAAGTAAGGCTTTGCAGCGGTTAGTTTCAGTTGCGACAGCGGCATTTTGTGGTTTAAGAGCATTCCGCGATTGTCCAGCAAAAACTTAAGGTGCCTGGTCCTGCTGCGGCTTAGTCTGAGGAGTTTGCAGTTTTGCATAGCTTCTCTTGTCTGAGAGTCAACGAGGAAGCCCGCAAGCGCCAGTGGATAATCAACGGTCCCTGTAAGTGTCGCAAGCACCTCCGCTCCTAGTGTGATATCTGCGTTTGAAAGAGCTGGAAAGACAGCCTTGGCAAGGTCGGTTTCAAGCAAAAGCACAGCACCCTGTTTTCTGTTGGCATCAGTCAGTATTGCTTCCAGCTCCATTGATATCCTCTCACCGCTTATTTTTGTAATTTTTCCGGCGTGAGTGTAAATAGCGGAAAAAGTCAGCGGTTCAATTGTAAAATCGAGCTGCGCGGAGAAGCGAACCGCACGGAGCATTCTGAGGTAATCTTCGGCAAATCTCTCTGACGGTTTTCCGATAGTACGAATCAAGCTTCGTTTCAAATCACCCTGACCGGAGACATAATCGATGACCTTGTGCTCGATGGGGTCATAAAACATCCCGTTAACAGTAAAATCCCTTCTGAGCGCATCTTGTTTTTCGCTCGAGAATTCGACATTTGCAGGGTGTCTGCCGTCGGTATAGTCGGATTCGGATCTGAAGGTGGCAACTTCGACCTGATATTTATCCATCTGTATGACTACCACTCCGAATTTCGCACCGATTTTCAAAGTTCTCTTAAACAAGCTGATAATCTGTGGCGGCCTGGCATCCGTGGCGACATCAAAATCGTTAGGTTTTCGTCCAAGGAGCATATCGCGGACACAACCTCCGGCCAAGAGTGCCTGGAAGCCGTGTTCCCGCAACTGCCGTATTATTTTTATTGCAGCCTGTCGATTCGTCACTGGTTTTCCCGCTCCGGTTCTGTAGTGTGCTGTTTGATCAGAAATCTTATCAGCATATTGCCGTAGCACCGTTCATCGATTATTTTCAGCGGCGGGTATTGAGCGAGCTGTGGAGCGTTTACAGAGGTCCTTACTACGACTATTGCCCCGGATGCTATCTGGGTGCTGAGTGTTTTGAGCAAAGCATCGAGTGGTGAATCTGCCTTTTTGATATCCGTATCGCGGTAGGGCGGGTCGGTAAAAACAAGCTCGTATTTTTGATTATCCGTTCGGGGTGGTGCTCCAATCTGATAAGCGTCGCCTCGAAGCACCTTGCATTTGTCGGTAAAGCCGGCCTTTATAATATTTTTTTTTAAAATTGAAAGCGTCAGGTCATTGCGTTCGACAAAACTTACAAAACGGGCTCCCCTGCTCAATGCCTCCAGCCCCATAGAGCCTACGCCGCTGAACAAATCCGCTGTGCTTTTATTCTTCGGGAAGCCATAACAATTCAGAATGTCAAAGATGGATTCTTTAACCCGGTCGGTTACAGAACGCGTAAGGTTTGTCTTCGGAGCGAACAGCTTCATTCCTTTCTTTGTTCCTGCTATGATACGCATAAGCCAAGATTATGGACTAAATTCATATTTTTCTGCGAGTGTTACAGGATGAGGTTTTGCATCTGGACGGCACATTTTCGGAAATTTTCGGCTGAGAGGTTCACCGTTTTCCATTTTGGGCTTCGCATTTTCATAAACCTGCAGTAATCTTGTAATTTGACTGCAAAAAAGAGATATCTATGCCCGTCAAAGTCATAAGTTTCTCGTCCATCCAGGTCGATGTCTATATTTTTCATTCGATAGGCGAATACAAATATAGCTAAGTGAGAATGGCCGAAAACCCTTTGCCATCGACTCAAACCTTCCACGTCATCAGTTGTTACCCAGCATTGCATTCTGGTAAGCTTTGCGAGCGACTTTCCGTCGAAAGCCCTTCCTTTAACCTCTGCAACGATGGTCTGCTGAGCCGGCGGATAAATCAGAAAGTCGAAACTTTTAATCTTTGATTTACCCATTATCGCGCGTTTTTGCTCATCGACGGCGATGTAAGATACTCGATTGTCTATTAACCATCTGCAAAATGCCTTCTCATAATGGTTAGGGCCGGGATATTTCATTCAGGCCAAACTGTTTTTCTTACACATTAAAAATTGGTTACGAGTTTTTGCTTTGCTTGCGTGGTGCGATTTTTTCGAGAAAATGCTTTTTTTGAACCAGTCTCTGTTCCCCTGTATCCATATTCTTGATGACAAGCTGGTCGTTTTCGAGTTCTTCGCCGAGAATAATAGTGTTCAAAGCCTGTTGTGCGGAAGCCTGCCTGAGCTGTTTTCCGAGAGATGCTGATTTATAGCTGAACACCGCCGATGAGCCGGCCTGTCTTAATTTTGCGGCAAGCTCTACCGTCTGGTCCAGATACTTGCGGTCGGCGCGGGCGAGAAAATAATCCGGCGGTTTTTCCGCGGGTTTTCCCAACAGGCCTTTCTGTTCGAGTAGGATTTGAAGCACACAATCTCCGATTCCAAAGCCGGTGGCCGGCAGAGAAGGACCTCCGAAAAGCTTGAGGAGGTTATCGTACCTTCCTCCTCCTCCGATTGCACGCAGTTTACTTTCCCTGTCGTAGATTTCAAAGACTACTCCCGTATAGTAATCCAGGCCTCGCACGATACCCATATCAAATTCGCAAAATCGTCCGACGCCCATAATTTCGAGAAGCTCGAATAATCGCTTCAGCTCATTCATAGGTTCCTGAGCCTGGGAAGCCGGCTCGATGAAGGCACTGAGCTCATCAAGTGATTTTGCATCCATAAGCTGTGTTATCTTGTCGCGTCTTTTAGTTTCGGGGACATTTTTCAGCAGCAGCCCGGCGAATTTATCTGCCGGCATTTTGGCCCTTTTATCGAGCAGGTTGTATAGAGCATCAAGGTTGTTTTTCTTTATTCCTTCCTGTTCGAGCACAGCGGCCAGTATTTCCCTGCTTGATATCCTGACTACAATGTCTTTTGCAGTAAGTCCGACCTGCCGGAGGTAGTCGATTGCACAGAAGATAACCTCTGCGTCGGCGAGTACGGAATCAGCGCCTATTATGTCTATATTCCACTGGAAGAACTCTCTGAGTCTTCCTCTTTGCGGTCGTTCGGCGCGGCACAATCTCGGCAGCGAGAACCATTTGATTGGTTTAGGCAGTGTATTTATTCTCTGATTTACCATTCGCGCGAGCGAGGGTGTAATCTCCGCTCGCAGAGCAAGGTCCCTTCCTCCCCTGTCTGTAAGTGAGAAAAGCTGTTCGACAATTTCGTTTCCGCTTTTTATCTGAAAGAGTTTCAGGTGTTCGAGTATCGGTGCGTCGTATTCCTGAAACCCGTTTCGCAGTGAAGCAGCCTTCCAGCCATCCAGAAGGAAATTGCGGATAGCCATATCCTGCGGGTAAAAATCTCTGGTTCCTTTAACCGCCGGCAGTTTCATTTCTTTTTCTTTTTTCGTTTTGAGGTTGTTTTTTTCTTTTTGAGGTTCCGTTTTGCCTTTGCATTGTTGTCGAATTTTATTTTAATATATTCTTCCATCTGCTTATCACTGGTGAAGTGCAGGTCGAAATCATATTCTCCCTGCGTATAGTCGCAATCTTTTGTGGAATATCCGTGGCAGATTTTCGGCCTTTTATTATATATCCCGCAGCTATAGTCTTTTTCAGACAGGTGCCTGCATTTATTTTTGATATTCAGATACCAGTCACCGTCTTCGACAAATACTGTAATATCTTTGTGGCACAGGTACCAGCGGATGTCATCGTAATCCTGTTTGTCTTCGGGTGTTTCAATCGGCAGGGCAAAGTATCTGCAACAAAGCCCTCGGCATTTCTGACATAAGCTCTTCTTCGGCATTGTACATTTTCTCCTATACTGATTCTATTTGCCAACATTTGGTATATCGAGCCACTATAAGCTATGCTAGTACTAACGTCAAGAAGTTCAGCATCGGGTAGTGGAATGACCAGGGCGTTCAGTTTTTTTTCTTGACCATCCATAACCTTCTCAATTAGATTTATAATCTGTATATTGCAAATGATATTGCGGTGAGGGCAGATTATGAAAGAAAAAGTGGTAAAAGTCGGAATTGTTGGATTTGGCACTATAGGCAGCGGTGTCGCCAAAATTCTGCTCGAGCAGGCGGATAATATCGCTTCCAAGACACACGTGAGAGTCGAGCTTTCCTGCGTAGTGGATTTGGATACCGAATCCGACCGGCCTGTAAAATTGCCGCCGGGTATGCTGACCAACGAAATCAATAAGCTTCTTGATGATGACAGTATCGATATCGGTGTCGAATTAGTTGGTGGGACGGTCGCAGCGAGAGAGATTCAGATGAAGATGCTCGCCTCCGGCAAAGACGTTGTAACGGCGAATAAGGCCCTGCTGGCCGAATTTGGGAACGAGATTTATAATGCGGCACGGAATAACCACCGGTGCATAGCCTTCGAGGCCAGTTGTGCCGGCGGTATTCCCATTGTCTCTGCTATAAGAACAGGGCTTGTGGCGAATGAGATTAAGGGTATGTACGCCATAGTCAACGGCACGTGCAACTATATACTTACCAATATGGCACGAAGGGGGCAGGCATTCTCTCAGGCGCTCTCCGAGGCCAAACAGAAAGGCTATGCCGAGTCGGACCCTGTGCTGGATATAACCGGCAGCGACAGCGCACACAAACTCGCTATTTTGTCATCCATTGCGTTCGGCTGTGAAATCAGGCTCGAGGATATTTATACCGAAGGTATTGAGAAAATCCGGCCCGATGATATTCGATATGGAGCCGAGATGGGCTATTGTCTGAAACTGCTTGCTATCGGTCAGAAAGCCGACGACGGCAAAATCTCGCTCCGTGTCCACCCTTCTTTTATTGCGAATGATAATGCCCTTGCAGGCGTTGACGGCTCTTTTAATGCCATAAGTATTTTCGCCGATGCCGTGGGGCAGGTGATGTTTTACGGCAGGGGGGCAGGTATGATGCCCACCGCCAGTGCGGTTGTTGCCGATATTATTGATGTTGCCTGCGGCAATTGTGCTACTACGTTCGAGAATATCCGTATCAGGCCCCGTGCACAGAGCAAAAAACTCATAAGTGCAATCGGCGGGCTTGTAAGCAGGTTTTATATTCGGCTCATGGTGAAAGACCAGGCCGGCGTCTTCGCCCAGATTGGAAAGATTCTGGCTGACAACCAAATCAGTATCTCCGGAATACTGCAGCACGAGGGCCGCGGGCCTGACAATACCATCCCCGTGGTAATAACCACCCATCCGACCCGTCAGAATCAGACAAGTGATGTATTGAATGGTCTGGCCCAGCTCGATACCGTTTGCAGTGAGCCGGTTTGTATAAGAATTGTCGATATACCGGAGGATAAGGATTAAAAGATGCAAAACCGCTCGAATATAAGTCATACCGCCTCGAAAGCGGAGGAGCCGGGCAAGTGACGAAATATGCTATCATAGTACCTGACGGTGCCGCCGATGAACCACTGGCGGAGCTGGACTCGAAAACACCTCTTGAATCGGCCCGGACACCCAATATGGATAAAATCAGCATCAGTGGTCTGCAGGGTCTCGTGCAGACGGTTCCGGAGGGTATGGAGCCCGGCAGTGACGTTGCCCAGATGAGTCTGCTCGGATATGACCCATTGAAGTTTTACAGCGGCAGGGCCCCTATAGAAGCAGTCGCTCGTGATATACAGCTTGGTTCGGGTGAATGGGTCTTCCGGTGCAACCTTGTTACTATCGCCGACGGCAGGATGGCCGACCACAGTGCGGGACACATCACCACAGCCGAGGCTGCGGGGCTTATCGAGGAATTGAACCGGAGTCTCGGCAGCGACAATATTCATTTTTATCCCGGCATAAGCTACAGGCATCTTCTGGTCGTAAAAGGGACATCATTCGATGTTGAGACTTTCCCACCTCATGACAACATAGGGAAAAGGAAAGGGAAAATTTTGCCTCGCGGCAAAGGAGCGGAATTTTTGATAGACCTGATGGCTCGTTCTCAGCAGCTTTTCAGCAACCATGAGGTCAACAGAGTGCGCAGGGACCTCAACGAAAACGAGGTCAGCTCAATCTGGCTGTGGGGTCAGGGTCAAAAGGCCCATCTGGAGAGTTTTAAGAATCGTTTCGGTCTCGACGGAGGTGTGATTACCGCTGTTGATCTGGTGCGCGGGCTCTGTAAGCTCATCGGTTTCAAGTACATCGAAGTTAATGGGGCAACCGGATTTGTAGATACCAATTACGCTGGGAAAGGCCAGGCGGCGATTCATGCACTTGACAAGTACGATATTGTCTTTGTTCACATAGAAGCGCCGGACGAAGCTTCGCACGCCGGCGACGCCGGAATGAAAATACGGTCAATCGAAGAGATTGACGAGCATATCGTAGGGCCTGTTTTTGAAGCGCTGCAGGGATATGATAAATGGAGGATTCTTGTGGCCCCGGACCATCCCACAGGGGTAACGAGTGGTGCCCATTCGGGCGAGGCGGTCCCTTTCGCGATGGCCGGGGAAAACGTATCCGGCATTATGGAGCACCCATTCGGAGAGAGCAATGCGGGCAGGACAGGTTTCAAAGTGAAAAAGGGTTGCGAATTAATGGAGTATTTCTTAAAAACCTGACTCGAAAGACAGCGATTAGAAGATATAGAAAAAACTAAACGCTAAACGCTGCAGGTAAAGAGGTTATTATGGCAATAGTGGTACAAAAATTCGGTGGAACTTCCGTAGCGGACTCTGAGAAAATACGGCGTGCCGCGGAAAGAGTAGCTAAAGCCGTTGATGAAGGCCATCAGGTCGTTGTGGTAGCATCGGCGCGAGGCAAACAGACAGATGAGCTTACAGCAGATGCGTTCGAGCTCAATCCTAACCCGCCACGTCGTGAGCTGGACCAGTTGCTCAGTACCGGAGAGCAGCAGACTGTCTCTCTGTTCGCAATGGCGCTCGATGCTATGGGTTACGATGCAATCAGCTTTACGGGCGGCCAGATTCGGATGCTCACCGACAGCACCCATACAAAAGCAAGGATAAAAAGCATTGATGCCGAGCGGATTAAAAAGCAACTCGATAATGGCAAAATCGTTCTGGTTGCAGGTTTTCAGGGCATCGATGAAAATGGGAATGTAACCACACTCGGAAGAGGCGGCTCAGACACCAGCGCTATGGCGATAGCGGCTGCACTCGGTGCGAAAGTCTGTGAGATTTACACTGATGTGGATGGTATTTATACTGCGGACCCGAGGATATTTCATAAAGCTGTCAAGATGGACGTAATCAGCTACGACGAAATGCTCGAAATGGCAAGTCTCGGAGCGGGCGTTCTGCATTCCAGAGCCGTTGAGTTCGGCAAAAAACATAACGTTATTATGCATATACGAAGCAGTATGAACCAGAACAAAGGGACAGTAATTTCTCACGAGGTATCTAAAATGGAAGATATTGTCGTCTCAGGCGCTACAATTCAAAGTGATATGGCAAAGATAGACCTTATCGGCGTTGACAACAAGCCCGGAAACGCAGCGAAGCTGTTTTCAGACGTTGCCGGGGCACAGGTTGTCGTTCACGATATCGTTCAGACCGAGACAAACCCTGAAAAAGCCACCATATCGTTTATGGTTGGCAGTTCCGACCTTAAGGCGGCTAAAGCGGCTGTGGAAAAAAGCAGCGCTAAACTCAACTGTGAACGCATATTCGTTCGCGAGGATATTGCCGAAGTTTCCATTGTCGGTGTCGGGATGCGAAGCCATTATGGAGTGGCTGACAAGATGTTTGGTGCACTTGCTAAGGCAAAAGTCAACGTCGAATCTATCACCACCAGCGAGATACGCATAAGCTGCGTAGTTGCCAGCAACGATGCTGAAAAGGCTCTGCGGGTAATATGCACGGCTTTCGAGCTCGACAAACCGGCCGAGCAGCGCAGACAATCAAAATAGTTCCGCGACCGCTAATCCAGCCGATTTATAATTAATAGTGCCCGAGCAAGACAGCGCATTCGTGGCAGGGTGTTAAAAGATGAAAAAAGGACACAAAATACTTTCTGTTGTTCTGTGTGCAGTTCTTATAGTTTTTCTGGTTGTCGCTGCGGCACTTTATTTTTTTGCGGAGACGGCCCTGAAAATTGGTGTGGAGGCCGCCGCCACAAAGGCCCTTAATGTAGGTGTCAGCATCGGGCAGGTGGAGCTTTCAATTTTCGGCGGCACGGTGATTTTTGAAGACATAATCGTTAAAAACCCTCCCGGCTATCAGCACGAAAATCTGCTCGAGCTGCAAAATACAGAGATTCAACTTGATACCGGCTCGCTGCTGGCTGACGTGGTAGAGGTGAGGAAGATTAAGCTCGACGGTATAACACTGACATTCGAACAAAGAGGCATCTCCGGCAACAATCTTCAGGATGTAATAAAAAATATTCCGGCGAAAAAACAGGATGACCAGCCGGTCAAAAGTGGTAAGAAACTGCATATTGATGAACTCGAAATGACAAACATAACGGTAATGGCCAAACCGCTGCCGGTCCCGGGTAAAAAAGATACCATCAAGATACAACTATCTGGCATACGTATGACGAATCTGGGCACCGACAGAAAGCTTGATACCTCCCAGCTCACGGCGAAGGTTCTGCTTGCTCTGTCCGGAGCCATAGCCACACAGGGTGCTGGAAAGTTGCCTACCGATATGCTAAAGCCATTAGTTAGCTCACTCAAAAAGTTCAAAGAGTTACCTGATATCTTGTTAAAACAAGGCGACCAGGTCCTCAGGAAGGGCAAAGGCCTCGGAGAAGAGGCTATAAAACAGGGGAGGGATATTGGCGAAGAAATTACCAAAGGGCTTGGAGGACTGCTCAAAAAAGGCAAAGAAGAGGATAAACAAAAATAATACCTACCGCCTTATCCTAACCTCGTTGCGGATATATGGCAGGATGCACGGCAATAGAAAGCCATTTGACAATCAGTTCAGCAGGCCGTAGTTTCTGAGTGTCTTCATGAGAATAGCTTTTTTGCTCTCATCCAGCGGCACTAACGGCAGGCGCAGCTCTTCTGATGTCATATTGAGCATCCCCATCGCAGCCTTGATGGGAATAGGATTAGTCGCAAGACTCAGCATATTTTTGCTCAGGGTAAAGAGTTTTCGGTGCCACTGCCGTGCGCCCTGAAAGTCGCCTTCCAGAATCAAATCAGTCATAGCTTTGACATCAGCCGGCACGATGTTTGCCACTACGCTGATAACACCTTTACCGCCCACTGATGCTATCGGCATAGTCAGGGAATCGTCGCCGCTTATAATAGTTAAATCACACTGACTGGCAACCTCGCTGGACATATCCAGTTTTCCGCTTGCTTCTTTGATGGCAACGACATTTTCAATTTTTGAAAGCCGAACAACTGTTTCGGCAGATAAACCGGTCCCCGCGCACCGTCCCGGTATATTATAAAGCACCATCGGCAAATCAACTTCTTCTGCTATGGCCTTGAAGTGCTGGTAAAAACCTTCCTGCGTAGGCTTGTTGTAGTACGGGCAAACCTGAAGGGTCGCATCGGCGCCCACTTTTCTGGCGTATTCAGTCAGTTCAATTGCCTCGGCTGTTGAATTAGAGCCTGTTCCGGCAATGACAGGAACTTTGCCGCCTGCCTCTGCGACGACTTTTTTAATAACTTTTTTGTGCTCTGCGTTTGTCAACGTAGGTGATTCTCCCGTAGTTCCCACCGGCACAATTGCGTCAATGTCGTTTTCCAGTTGAAATCTGACCAGTTCAGCAAGTGTCTCAAAGTCAATTTCACCCTCGCTGAAAGGCGTAACAAGTGCTACCATAGCTCCGGTAAACATATTAAACTCCTGAAAAATTAGCGTATATCGTTTTTAGCGTATATCGTTTAGCATACGCTGCTCTTTTCTATCAATTCAATCATCTCCAGCGTGGCCTGCCGGATACCCACCATCACCGCTCTGGCAATGACGCTGTGACCGATGTTAAGCTCACACAATCCCTCGATTGCGGCGACAGGAGCGATGTTTCGGTAATTCAGGCCGTGTCCGGCATGCACAGTTAATTTTTGTTCGGCTGCCAGCTCCCTGCCTTTTATCAGCCTCGAAATCTCTTTTCCGATTTTATTTTGGCTGCCGGCATTGGCATACATACCGGTATGAAGCTCCACGGCGTCACAGCCAGCTCTCGCCGATGCAGTTATCTGCTTTTCATCAGGGACAATAAAGGTGCTTACCAGAATTGCCTTGCTGTGCATTCGCCGGACAATATTTCGCAGCCGTCTGCTGTTCTTTACGCAGTCAAGGCCTCCTTCGGTCGTAAGCTCGGCTCTGTTTTCCGGGACCAGCGTTACCTGGTCGGGGCTTAAGTTTTCTGCGAATCTGACAACAGGCTCTGCTATTGACATCTCAAGATTCAGCTTGGCTGCTACGGTCTCTTTAAGCAGTTTTACGTCACGGTCATTGATATGACGTCTGTCCTGGCGAAGATGAACGGTAATCCCGTTCGCTCCGGCCAGTTCACACTGCACCGCCGCCCATACAGGGTCTGGTTCGTCCACACGCCGAGCCCGCCTTACAGTCGCAACGTGGTCTATATTGACATTCAAAAGCGCCATCAAAGAACTCCCATAATCCTGTGTCATTATATTCGACTGTGTCGCTTTATCAAGGAAATAAAATGTGTGTGTTCTGCTATTGTGTTGCCAAATCTCAGGTACTGAAGTAGTATATGCCGCTGTGAAATTGAATGGCACAACAGCTATTATTACCGGCTCGGCGTCCCCGCTTGGAGCAGCCATTGCTTTAAAGCTGGCAGAGGCGGGCTGCAGTTGCGTGTGTCACTATCATCACAGCCGGGCAGACTGCATCCAGCTTACCGAGCAGATAAGAAGGCTTGGCGCAGGTGCCATAGCGGTCGGTGGCGACCTTACTGAAGAACAGACCGTCGAAAAAATTTTTGAGCAGGCCGAACAAATCGGTACAGTTCGAATCCTTATCAACTCGGCTTCGGTCTTTGAAAGAACACCTCTGATGGAAATCACCTCTGAAAAGATAGAACGGATTTTCAGGCTGAATTTCACCGCCCCTGTTCTAATGAGCCGCTCGTTTTTTTCAGGATTAAAACAAGTTCCTCGCGAGAAGGGTTCTGTCTCAGGCAAAATAATAAACATAGCAGACGTTGCGGCTGTAAGAGCCTGGGCTCAATACTGTCCTTACTGTTCGTCCAGGGGCGCACTTGTTACGGCCACGAAGTCACTGGCAAAAGAGCTGGCGCCCGGCATCTGCGTTAATGCTGTAGCGCCCGGGCTGATTACCTGGCCGGCCGAGTTCGACGAATCAGAAAAAAAACGGCAGCTTTCACTTATTCCGATGAGGAGAATCGGCAATCTTTCGGAAGTTACCGCCGTTATTTTATTTCTTTTGGAAAATGATTATATAACCGGGCAACTAATCAATATCGACGGTGGGCGTTGTATATAGTTTTCAGACGGAGGTTTTTAAATGAATCTGAACTGGGCAAACCGCATCACTATTTTGAGAATCCTGCTGATTGTTCCATTCGTAAGCTGTATGCTCAAAATCAACGCTCCCGCTTTTGATGAACTCAGCCGACATATATTTCGCTATGCGGCGTTTACGATATTTATGGCAATGGCGGTAAGCGATGCGGCAGACGGCTACCTCGCCCGAAGAAAAGGCGGCATCACCAGGCTCGGCTCGTTTCTGGACCCGACGGCCGACAAACTGCTGATAACCAGCGCCTGTCTGCTGCTGGCCTCCAGACATACAGGTATTCCGGGATTTAACCTGCCTCCTACAGTGGTGGTTTTGATAATCGGCAAAGACATTCTGCTTCTCATTGGCTTTGTGATTCTTTATCTTATCACCGGTCAGATACGCCTTGAGCCGGTCTTTATGGGTAAGCTTGCCACTACACTTCAACTATCCATGGTTGCCGCAATACTGATTTCTCCTGAGATATCCCGGGTAATTCCGCCATGGATATGGTTTGTTCGATTTCTCTGGTGGGCTTCCGCTATATCCGCCATTGCCGCAACTCTTGTTTACATTCGCAACGGAAATCGCTATATTGAGCAATATGAAGAAAGTACGGAATAAACAAGCACCTGTAAGATAAAGACAGCATTAACACAAGTTATGCCGGTGATACAAATCTATCAGGGCGGATTTTGTGTGTGGCGGGTTCGATAAAATGGCGACGAAATTCAGTGAAATACCAGAAGTTCTCGAAGAGCTCCGTAAAGGCAGGATGATAGTGCTGGTTGACGCAGAAGACCGGGAGAACGAGGGCGACCTGCTTTGTGCCGCTGAAAAGGTTACCCCGGAGATTGTCAACTTTATGTCCAGATTCGGCAGGGGGCTTATCTGTCTGCCTTTGACGCCTGAAAGATGCGACGCGTTGAGTCTGTATCCACAGACTATTGAAAACACAGCCCGTTTTGGTACCGCCTTTACCGTCAGCATCGATGCCGCCGAGGGCATAAGCACCGGGATAAGCGCCTCCGACAGGGCAAAGACGATACAAACGGCTGCCGCTGATAATGCGGTTTCCGGCGATATGGTCCGCCCCGGCCACATATTTCCTCTCCGTGCCAAGAAGGGTGGAGTTCTCGTAAGGGCTGGGCAGACAGAAGGTGCGACAGATTTGACGCGGCTGGCAGGGTTAAAACCAGCCGGAGTTATCTGCGAAGTCCTGAATAAAGACGGCTCGGCGGCGCGCCTCGACCAACTGCTTGATTTCTGCGGTGAGCACGGTCTCAAAATAACCTCTATCGCCAAGCTCATAGAATACCGGCTTCAGAGGGAACGGCAAATCAAGCGAGACATCGGTGTTTTTCTGCCTACCGACTACGGAGAATTCAATCTGATAAGCTACGAGAGCATCACGTCTGCGGAGCCTCACCTGGCACTTTGCAAAGGCGGTGTCGGTGATTTAGATGCGAGCGGCAGAGTCATCCAGCACGCTGAGCCGGTGCTTGTCAGAGTGCATTCGGAATGTATGACCGGGGATTTGTTTCACTCGCAGCGCTGCGAGTGCGGCTACCAGTTAATCCGGTCAATGGAACAGATACAGCAAGCCGGCAAAGGGGCCCTGATTTACCTGCGTCAGGAGGGACGAGGCATAGGGCTGGCAAACAAGCTTCGGGCATACGAGTTACAGGAACAGGGTCTCGATACAGTCGATGCCAATTTGAAGCTGGGGTTTCTTGCCGACAAACGTGATTACGGTATCGGGGCGCAGATTTGCCGCGACCTCGGATTAAAGAAAATCAAGATACTTACAAATAATCCGAAAAAGATCAGCAGGCTTCAGGTTTACGGCATAGATATTGTCGAGCAGATTCCGATAAAAGCCAGACCTGGGAAGCATAACGAAGATTACCTGCGCACAAAGAAATACCGGCTTGGTCATTTGCTTGATGAGGATTTATAAAAACCAATTTTTGAGAGCTTATTACCGCTAATTGAAGCCGGATTATTTTTTCCGGCTGGAAAAACTTCAGTATGAAATTATACCGTTTATATTTTTGCTTTGTTCTGGCGGCAGCAGTTGTAAACGTCGGCTGCCAAAGTGATGGTGCTTATGGTGTGCATCCGGTAACTTCGCAGCATAATTATCCGGACATATCAGCTTACGAGCAGTTTTCGCCGGTTAAACTACAAGTTGTTCCGCTGACAGAGATGAGACGAGATGCCGGCGGACAGGTCTGTGAGTTGACAATCTATGTTACACTTCTGGATACCTCTGACTGCCGGGTAAAGGCTCCGTGCGTTTTTCGTTTCGAGCTGTATCAATACGTTCAACGCTCCGGCGACCCCAAAGGAAAGCGAATTACCATCTGGCCGGATTCAGACCTGACCGGGCTGACAGCAAACAATAAACACTGGCAGGAATACCTGCGGGCCTATAAATTTAATCTTTCTGTCGAGGCTGGTGAACACCAGGCGTGCATATTGCAGAGCACCTGTCTGGCCACAGGCGGAACTCGCATCAGTACTGACTATCTGCTGAAGTGTGAAAAAAGACCCAGATAGCGTTTAACGGTTAAAAATAAGGAACAAGAAAGGTGCAATCCAAGACGGTCAATATCAGCATTGATGATAAAGTACTCGTTCAACAGAGTCGGCAGGGTGATTCTGCAGCAATGGAAAGACTCATACTGCGGTATCAGGACCGGATATACAATGTCATACTGAAAATTTGTGCGAATTTTGATGATGCGGCGGAACTAACCCAGGATACGTTTGTCAAAATAATAGAAAAGATAGAGCAATTCGAGGAAAGAAGCCGCTTTTATACGTGGGCGTTCAGGATAGCGGTTAACCTGACATTGACGTATTGTCAGAGAAACGTCAAGCTCGGACTTCGTTCACTGGATGCCGATACAGGTCAGGAGAGCGAATCCGTCTCTGGCGGAACAAAACTCAAAGACTTTTTAAGTAACCAAAGCACACCTGACCCGGCGGAACTCGCCGGCGACAGGGAACTGAGACAACTGGCATTAAAGGCTCTGATGAAACTCGATGATAAACAAAGAACGATAGTCGTTCTTCGGGATATCGAAGGTATGTCATATTCACAGATTGCACAAGTACTGGAGATCGAGGCTGGAACAGTCAAAAGCCGTCTTAGCAGGGCAAGGAGTGAACTTAGAGAAATTCTGGAGGCATTTATCCAATGAAACCAGATATAAAATTAGATGAATTATTAAACAGTTATCTGGACGGCGAGCTAGACACACGAAAGCGGACCGAAGTTGACAGGCTGCTCGCCCATGACAGTAAAATTGCCAAAAGGCTCATAGAGCTGGAAAAGTGCAAAACCCTGGTATCCGCCTTGCCCGACGTCGAGGCTCCGGCAGAGATGCTCCATAATATACGTTGTAGTCTGGAGCGTAAAACACTGCTCGGTGATTACCCGCAGCACTCCGCCCACCTATGGCATGGCGCCAAGCACCTTATGTATCGCAAAGTCCTCACCGCCGCTGCTATGATAGCACTTGTCGCTCTGTTAGGCGCCGTCATTTTCTCTATTTTAGGGCCTCAGAGCAACACTCCCACCCCTGTAGCCAGCGATAATTGGGGTGCGGCCGACAGTCCGACTCTGGCGGACCGCAGGCGGGCCACAGGCGGGCAAAAAGTTCCCGAGTTTGCCGGCCAGCTTGAATTCAGGAGTGCGAACTTCGAGTTTGTCGTTGCCACCATCGAACAGGCTATAGCTAAGAATTTCGGCAAAGCCATCGGTTCCAGTAGTGCAGAGGATGAACCCGCCTACGGCGGGGAAAAGAGTTTTTCCCTAGTATTCGATAAGGACAATTTTGCAGGATTACTCGCAGATTTAAGTATTGTCTGGCCGAGACTCGGCTCTGCCAGGCTGTTTGTCCCCAGCGGAACGCAGCCTGCCCAGAATGCGGGAGACCTGGTCGTCGTAAATGCGGTCCAGCCTTCGCAAATCGCTCAGATAATCGGTGAGAGCAAAGAGGCAACCAGGCTTGAACTTGCAAAAAACTTCGAGACCCTGAACACGACCGTCGAATTGCAGACAGAAAATCAATTATTAACCACGGACGAGTTCTCCGAGCTCCTTGGCATTCCAAAACCATTGTTGACGTCCGGCGAAGAAAGACTTAAACAAAACCAGCCTGCCGATGAAGAGGGTTTATCCCGGTACAGTCACAAGACGGGTACATTTGACAGAGCAAGGCATCAGTTTACAATTGTTGTATTAAAAAGTGAGTAGTCCGCCTCCGGCGGATTTTCACACGGTTAGATTCTCAAAGATGCTTCAAATAAAAAACACAACTGTGCTGGTGGTTGATATACAAGGCAATCTTGCCGGGCTGATGCACGCAAGGGAAAAACTTTTCAAAAAAGCTCGAAGCCTCATAAAAGCAGCTAACATTCTTCAAATTCCTATTCTCTGGACTCAGCAAGTTCCCTGTGCTTTAGGAGCAACCGTTCCTCAAATAGCTGAGCTTCTCGAGCATCTTCAACCGATAGATAAAGCCTCGTTCAGTTGCTGGGGCAGTGAGGAATTCAAAGACAATCTGAAAGATTTGAACCGCTCACAACTTGTCATATGCGGCATTGAAGCCCACGTATGTATCTATCAGACGGCCATCGAACTGCGTAATCATGGATTCGATTGCACTGTTGCCGCGGATGCTGTCTCGTCACGCAGTCAAACAGACTTGCAAATTGCCCTTGAGCGGATGCGGCAGGGAAAGATTCGAATTACATCCGTAGAAATGGTCCTGTTTGAATTGCTGAAAACATCCCGGCATCCACAATTCAAACAGATTAGCGCCCTTATCAAGTAATAGTGTTAACAATTGAAATTTGCAACCGGTCCGCCAGAGGCGGATTAATTTTTTGGAGCAGCGGGGTTTTGATCCGCAGAGTTTTTATCCGCTTTCGGTTTTGCTTTCTGCTCTTTCGTTCCGCTTCTGGATTGGTCTTTCTCCTTATTCTCCGCTTTTTTATAGCTTTCACTTCTGTAGTCTGTCTGATAAAAGCCGGAACCCTTGAAAATTATGCCTGAGCCGTGTCCAATTAATCTCTTTAACGCTGCCTTTCCGCACTGCGGGCATTTTTTCAACGGCTGTGCTTTTATCGATTCAAACCGCTCGAATTCGTAGCGGCAATTCTCACATATATACTCGTATGTAGGCACTTATTTTGACTCCTCTCTTTCAGATGTCAGAAGTCCTCTGTCTTGAGCATTAGAAAGTAGACCGCAGGTTTGCAGAAAAGACTTTTTTATTGTTTTACTCTCACCTTTCTACTGCTCACCTGCTCTGTTGGCCTTCGGCCAATGGCCAACTATCACCTGGCTTGGCCTAATGACCCGCCCGTTAAGCTTGTATCCGGTTTGGAATTCTTCCAGAACTTCATTATCGCGGCTTTCAGCCACATTTTTCCGTAGAATCGCCTGATGAAGGCTCGGGTTGAAACACTCACCCATAGCGTGAATCTGCTCTACGCCCGCAGAGTTGAGAATATCCAACAACTGGTCATAGACGATACGTACACCCTTGAGCAGTGCATCGGTAGTCTGTGTGGAATGACCTTTGGCTATGGTATGCTCGAAGTTATCAATGGCCGGCAGCAATGATTTGATGAGCTTTTCCTTCTCGTAGGCTATGGTATCAGAAATTTGCTTCGGTGCCCGTTTTTGAAAGTTCGCATAATCGGCGCTTACTCTCTGAAGCTTTTTGAGCAGTTCCTGGTTTTCGCACTCCAGGTTTGCTATCTGCTCCTGCAATTGCTTTACTGCCGCCTTCTTATCGGATTCTTCCTGATAGCTGCCCGCCTCCGGCCTGGCTGTGTCTTCTTTCTGTTTTTGGCGTTCTTTTTTGCGTCTGCTCATCTGTTATTACCGAAGTATTTCTTTAATCTTTCAAAGAAACTGACCGACCTGGGTGAAATATTTTTATTTTCCATTTTGGCAAACTCTCTTAAAAGCTCTTTCTGTCTGCCGCTCAGATTCGTTGGCGTCTCAATAGTAATCTTTACAAACTCGTCGCCTACCCGATGTGTTCGTATATCCGGCAGTCCCTGTCCATTTATCCTGAAGGTGCTTCCGTTTTGTGTTCCCCCTCGTATTTTCAATTTCTTCGTTCCATTAAGGCTCGGCACGTCAATAGTTGCGCCCAGCGCCGCCTGCGTAAAGCTTATCGGGACAATGGCCAGCAAGTCATTTCCCTGCCGCTCCAGGAAGCTGTGTGCTTTGAGCCTGACGTAACAATACAAATCCCCTCTCGGGCCGCCTTTTCTCCCCGGCTCTCCTTCACCTGCTACCCGGATACCCTGGCCTTCGTGGACGCCCACCGGTATTTTTACAGACACACTTTTTTTCTTCGGGACTCTGCCCGTACCTTTACATTTTTTGCATGGATTTGTAATTACCTCACCGGCTCCCCTGCATCGAGGGCATGTCGAGACCATCTGAAAGAGTCCTCCTCCTCTGGCTACCTGACCGCTGCCGCCGCAGGAAGGACATCTGCCCGGCGAAGTTCCCGGCGCACTTCCGCTGCCGCCGCACTCGTCACAGTTGTCCTGACGGGTAAACTCAATGGTCTTTTTAGTGCCGTTGGCCACCTCTTCAAGAGTCAACTCAACACTGGTCTCAAGGTCATAACCTCTTGCCGGGCCTCTTGCTCCGGCGGCTTTCCTACCTCTGCCGCCAAAGAAGCTGCCAAATAAATCATCGAGGTCGAACATACTGAAAATATCATCTACCTTCATCCTCGAGAAATCATGTACGCCCGCCCCCCTCAAACCCTCATGCCCGAACTGGTCGTATCGCTGCCGCTTCTGCTGGTCGCTTAACACCTCGTATGCCTCAGCGCATTGCTTGAACCTGTCCGCCGCCTGCTTGTCGCCGGGGTTCTTATCCGGATGGTATTTGAGCGCCATCCTGCGATAAGCCCGCTTTATTTCGCTCGCAGAGGCCTTCCTGTTTACTCCTAATACCTCGTAGTAGTCG
>Ga0180438_10003652_pt1 | contig 23010 bp, 12 predicted proteins | sample SS_ome_12_FD_132455 | JGI IMG/M metagenome (GOLD analysis project Ga0180438, IMG submission 132455) | Hypersaline lake sediment archaeal communities from the Salton Sea, California, USA - SS_3_D_2 metaG | ecosystem: Environmental > Aquatic > Non-marine Saline and Alkaline > Hypersaline >...
AGAAAAAAAGACAAACAAAATATCGTTGATGATGTTAAAAATGGATTCCCTCTCTTTAATAAATTACCTTTTGATAACTTGTTTCTCGAGGTGGTAGCATGAAAAAATGGGGGGTTAGCAATCCATTCAATGGTTGACTTCTCGGTCTCATTCAATTAAAATTTTACTTTATGGAAAAAAAAGATTTTTAAAAAAGGGAACTTTTGGAGGGAACTTTTGGTGCCTGGTAAGTTTTTAATTTGGAGGGAGCTTTTAGAGCGAGGCAAGTTTTTAACCCAAATCCATATAAAAAATCCAGTCATTCATTATGATTTAAAAATATAGGTAATGTAAAAAGGTTTATAAAAATAGATAGAAGGAGGTATAAATGAAAATTAAAGTTTTTCTCTGTATTTCTTTGCTTTTTTGGGCTGCTTCTTTATTCCCAAAAGATGATGGCATCTTCATAGACAGCGGAGAAAATCTTGGCAGTACCAGTTGTGTCGGTGTAGTATTAGGGGACTTAAACAATGATGGCCACCTGGATGTTTATCTTGTCAATCATTACTGGGAGCCGGATGAGATTTGGTTTAATGATGGTAATGGAAAATTTGTAAAAAGCAACCAGGTACTGAGTATTTCATTTGGAAATTCAGCAGCTCTGGTCGACCTGGATGGTGACGGTGACCTGGATGTCTTTCAAGCCAACCATGATCAATACAATGTAATATTGCTGAACCGAGGGAATGGCTACTTTGATGAAGGCCAACATGTGGGGGATTCATATAGTGGCGGAGTGGCTTTAGGTGACCTTGATAGAGACGGAGATCTTGATGCTTTTGTGGCCAATGGCTTTGGTCAACCTAACCGTGTATGGCTAAACGATGGGAATGCAAATTTTTCAGAAAACGGACAACTCCTTGGAAATTCGTTTAGTACCAAAGTGGAATTAGGAGACCTGGACACGGATGGGGACCTGGATGCTTATGTGATTAACTATGCTCAACCGGATGTAGTATGGTTAAACAATGGAGATGGAACATTTACAGCAAGTAATCAAAGTTTGAGTAATTCCTACAGTTCTGGTCTTGGACTCGGAGACCTGGATAAGGATGGGGACCTGGATGTGATTATTTCGGTTATAAATAATGGAAATGAAGTATGGATGAATAATGGTGACGGAACCTTTACTCAGAGTGAGCAATCTTTAGGTCCTTATTCTCTAACTGCGGCCATGGCTATCGGTGATATGGATGGAGACGGAGATCTGGATGCCTATTTTGCCAATGTTAACTTTCAAGGAGATCTGGTATTTTTTAATGAAGGAAATGGGATTTTTAGCAACAGTGGTCAGAGTCTGGGAAGTTTTTATGGTCATGGTGTTGCTTTGGGTGACCTGGACAATGATGGTGACCTTGATGCTCTGGTGGGAAATACATCTGGAGCTGGTCATGAGGCGCATAATATGTTTTGGAAGAATACCAGAAAAAGTGACCATTATCCAATTGCAGTTGCCGGAACTTCCCTTGATGGAAATAACCTGCTGCAGTTGGACGGCTCCCTATCCAGTGATCCCAATGGCGATCCATTGACCTTTTCCTGGCAGATTGAAGGTGAAACCAGTCAGCGGATCGGTCAAATTGTATCTGTTGCAGATTTAATAGTGGGAAACTATAGCGTCATTCTCACCGTTAGTGATGGTAAATATAACTCAGAGGATATCATGTTATTTGGGATTCCTGAAGAACCCCCTCCGTCCGTTGATGAGTTGATGCAGCAGGTGCAGAATATACAAAACACCATAACGGGTTTTACAATTGTGTGTTTTGACGCTCCGAATGAAAATGCAGCAGAAAATAGGAGAAAGGCACTGCTAAACATGCTGGACCAGGTGTCAGGACAAATCGCAGCAGGGGATTATCAGGCTGCGATTGGTCAACTGGGAGATATTTTAGCTAAATGTGACGGATTATCTCCACCCGATTCAGAGAAGGACTGGATCATTGATGATCCGTCAACAGAGATTCATGAACAGCAATATTTGGCACAAATGATTACCAGTTTAATCAATGATTTATCAGGATTATAGGAAGCAATTTCTTCTTTTAGAAGTAAGTGCTCAATAGCCCCACTACTTTCCATAAGTGCTCGGGGGAACGTTTGGTTCCACGTAAGAAAGTCACCTGGAGGTAAGAAATTTTTCGATTATTAGATTTTTCTGTACTGGCACGAATGCCCCTAAGTTAAGTAGGCAGTTTACAGTAGGCAGTTGGCAAAGGATGCTGTAAAAGTATTGGGAATTCGTTTGCAGTATCTGTTTCCATTGCTTGCATGCGGTTTCCATTATAGCACCGCAGCTCTTTTGTTTTTTTGCCTACTGCTTACTGATTCATTGCCTACTTAGCTTAATTTAGTGGCATTGGTGTGGCACTTTTATATTTCCATTTAGATCTTCAATAAATTTCTATTTTCTTCGGTATCATCATAAATCCGCCACTCAGCCACCTGATCGTTTTCGATTTTTGCTGTCCAGAGAGCAGGGCCGTTCAGGGATTTATGAGAACAAGTAGAAAAGCCTATAATAATAACAAGATTTTCTCTTGATTCAATTTTTACAAAATGATTTCTATAATCCGGAAGCATATGGAAGAAATCCTGCCATGCTTTTGTCATTGTTTCTTTTCCGATTCTTGGTTCTTCTTCCCCTAAAATGCATGTGTGATCTTCTGTCATTAGATCACTTAATCCATCGATATTTTGATCGTTAATACATTGATTGAATAGTAGAGCCGTTAATTTTGGATCTTTTTTATTCATTGGATGACTCCTCTTGGATTTTGTTTAACCCTATCGTCGGTTTGTTTTCTTGCATGGCATTTGTTCTATGCTTTTCCTATTGAATATTGAAATTTTTATTTTACACAGTAGAGAAAAAAAATCAAGAGATTCTTTGAAAAAGGTTCATAATGAGTGGGGTGAAATTAAATAAATTAAAAATATTACCTTAAAATATAAATATTTTTAAGATGGAAATTAAAAAAATTAATTTTTTATACTCTAAATATTAAAAAAATTAATTAAGGGAATGGGAAAACATGTGAAAGCCTTTTACCTTTTCGTCATTTCTTGCAATTACCCGGAAAATATGTTAATAATCAAGCAGATACTTCCTGGCAATACCCTATCTCGATGCCAGGAAGGAGTTAATAAATAATGGACAGTCGATTAAAAGAGCATTTACCAGGCGTATTGACTATTTTAAATGGGGGAGCTGTTTTTCTTATTAGCTTTTTTGTTAAACTTCAGATATCAATGCCCAAACAAATAGCCAAACCCATTGGATTCGTGTTTATAATAGTTGGGATGTCTTTGGTTTTATGGGCCGCTGCTTATGTAAAAGAAGCATTTTTGGGAGAAGTGGAACCCGAATTAAATGAGATTGTCAAAAATGGACCATATCGATTTGTTCGGCATCCTGTTTACCTTGGAATGACGATTGCGATATTGGGAGTGCCTATTGCTTTGAGAAGCTGGCCTGGTCTGATTGCTGCACTTTTGCTGTTTCTTCCAACTGAAATCTATCGGGCAAAAATGGAAGAAAAAGCCCTGTTACACAAATTTGGGAAAGAGTGGGAAAAATACGCGGCTAAAACAGGTTTTTTTCTACCACTTATCGGGATAAAAAAGCAATGGAGGTGATCAAAGTGAACCCAACTCATAATAAATTAGTTAATAAATTAGGGGACAAGCCAGAATGTCACTAACTTAAGGCTAATAAATCCGAAATTCGAATATCGAAACCCGAAACAAATCCAAAATTCAAATGTTCAAAATTCAAAACAAAAGCTCTAAACTGTTTACTGCTGCCGTTTTTGTTTTGGTCATTTAGATTTTGGTCATTTGAATTTGTTTCGAATTTCGGATTTCGTGCTTCGAATTTAGTCTTAAGTTAGTGACATTCGGGACAAGCCAAATTTTTTCCCGAAGGTATATGCAACTTTAGTTTTATTTACCCCAAATAATTTTACAACCAAAAATACAACTAAAGACCAATTGACATAATCCATGTTAGCAGTATAATTGATTTGTGATGAAATATGAATATGACTGTGATCTATATTTGAGAAGCATCAAAAGCAGTTTCAGATTAAATAAGCGTGTAACATTCAACGTTTAAGTATTCCTAACAAAAAAAAGGAGGTTAAATGATGAAACGTATTACAGTGTTTTTTCTTGTGACATTAGTTCTATTAATGTTCACAGTCGGTTCTACCTGTCTTTACTCCAAAGTAAAGGTAGGTGAAGAAGTTTTGATAAAGTACCAGACCGATCACCCTTACAAAGGTAAAAAGGGTGTGGTATGGGAAAAGATCTTTCATTGGCCCAATGCCGGGTATATCGCGATACACTTCTCAGAATTTGACCTGGCTTCCGATGACTACGTGGAAATCTCCAGTCCTGATGGAAGATTCTACTATACGTACAAAGAAAAAGGAAAGTGGGTCAAAGTAAAAGGCGACAAAAGTGCTAAGCAAATCAGTGATTTCTGGGCCACCCATATCCCGGGAGACACGGCAATTGTCAAACTGGTCAGCAATAACAGGAAGGCTGGATTCGGTTTTGTTGTAGATAAGTGGGTGCGCGGCTATGAGAAGGGATATATTGAGGCGGTACTTTCTGGGCTTGAAGAAGATTCCCTCGCCAACATTGAAGCCATTTGCAACAGCGATGACAAGGAATGGGCCAAATGCTACGAAGGCACTGAAATGTACAACAAAGCCAAAGCGGTTTGCCGGCTGTTAATCGGCGGAAGCAGCGCCTGTACCGGTTGGCTGCTGGGCAGCGAAGGCCATGTGATGACCAACAACCACTGCATCTCCACCCAGACCGATGCTGGCAATACCGATTATGAATTCATGGCAGAAGGTGCCACCTGTGCTACCAGTTGTGCCAGTTGGGGTGCCTGCCCCGGGATCGTGGAAGCCAGTGCCGGTACATTGATTAAAACCAATTCCTCCCTGGACTATACCTTGATATTACTGCCCACCAACGTGACCTCTACCTATGGGTATCTGCAGTTAAGAGATGCACTTCCCACCATTGGTGAGCGGATTTATGTCCCGCAGCATCCCGGTGCCTGGGGTAAACAACTGGCAGTGAATAGCGATACCGATGGTCCTTATGCCAAGATTTACAGCACCAATGAACCGCCTTGTATCGGAAAACCTGGTGATATAGGGTATTATGCCGACACTGCTGGGGGAAGTTCAGGTTCGCCGGTGTTAGCGTACAATGATCACCTGGTGGTATCCCTACATCACTGTGCCGATTGCCCCAACCGCGGTCTTCCTATTCCTAACATTGTTTCAGACCTGGGTGCTGATCTGCCGGCCAATGCAGTGGGCACTACCATCCCGCAGCCGCCGGTAGCTGATTTCTCCGCGGATAAAACCACCGTAATGGTGGGTACAGATGTCAACTTTACCGATCAATCGTCCTACAACCCCACTTCCTGGTCATGGACCTTTGAAGGCGGTACCCCCGCCACCAGTACTGCGCAGAATCCCACAGTTACGTATAATACTCTCGGGACCTTTGATGTGACCTTAGTGGCCACCAATGACCTGGGCAGCGATACGGAAACCAAATTAGACTATATCACAGTAACAGATACGCCCATTTATTGTTCGTCACAGGGAAATACCCAGGTTGATGAATATATCGGCGGCGTGGCGGTAGCTGATTTAAATAATACCTCAGGTCCTTCTCCTTATTCGGATTTTACCTATTTGACAGCCAATATGACCGCAGGTTCAACGGTTAATGTGACATTAACACCCGTATTCACCGGTACGGTTTATACCGAGTACTGGACAATCTGGATCGATTATAACAAGGACGGCGATTTTGAAGATGCAGGTGAGTCGGTATTCAGCGACTATGGCACCACAGTAATCACCGGCAGTTTCACGGTGCAAAGCGGGGTAGACGTGGTAACCCGGATGAGAGTAACCATGAAATACGGCAGCTATGCGACGCCGTGCGAAACCTTTACCTATGGTGAAGTGGAAGATTATACCGCCAATGTCGTCTCGGGAGGCAACCTGCCGCCCATTGCCGACTTTACTTACACCGTCAACTGCCCGAGCGTCAGCTTTACAGACGCCAGTACAGACCCTGATGGTACCGTCGTGAGTTGGTTATGGGATTTTGGTGACGGTAATACTTCCACCCAGCAGAATCCTACCCATACGTATGCAGCGGACGGGACTTATACAGTAACCCTGACCGTGTGGGATAATGAAGGAGAACCCTCGGGTCCTGTCAGCAAAATTGTTACAGTGAACTGTCAAGGCGTTGAAATGTATGTTTACGATATCACCCAGACCGCAAAGATTGCAGGGAAAAACTACACGTCAACCGCGGTGGTCACCATCTGGGATACCAACAATGCACCGGTGGCGAATGCCACGGTTGACATTACCTGGAGTGGTGTGGTGAGCGGCAGTGATTCAGCTGTTACCGGGGCCGATGGGACCGTGTCCTTTAAATCTGACAAAGTCAAATCCAACGGTCCTTTTACCATTACGGTAGACAACGTTACTCACGCCACCCTGCCCTACAACCCCGCACTCAACAACGAAACCTCGGATACCGCCACCTATTAAAGGCCGGCTCATACATCATAAATCATACACGATATTGAAACCTGATAAAGGCCTGGAGGGCGAAAGCCTTCCGGGCTTTTTTTTACCCGGATACGAAAAAAATTAGCCGCCAAGGCACAAAGACACAAAGAAACACAACGGTTATTTTAAATATAATAAACCTTCGTGTCTTAGTGGCTATTTCACAGCAATCAAGAAAGCAATACTCGCATCATTCATGTACGACCAAATCGAAAATGTACAACTTTAGTTTTATTTACCACAAATAATTTTACAACCAAAAATACAACTAAAGACCAATTGACATAATCCATGTTAGCAGTATAATTGATTTGTAATGAAATATGAATATGACAGTGATCTATATTTAAGAAGCATCAAAGGCAGTTTCAGATTAAATAAGCGCGTAACATTCAACGTTTAAGTATTCCTAACAAAAAAATAGGAGGTTTCATATGGGTAAAGAAAGAGAATTTCCTTAAAGGTATTTGGGTGTTTATGTTAGTATTCGTTTAAAATTAAAAAAATAAGGAGGTATTCACAATGAAAAAGAAAAAATGGTTTAAGAGTAAAATTTTTTTGACTGTTACTCTTGTTTTTGTTTTATGCTGTTTTATGGCCACAAGCTCATGGGCAGCCAGGAAAATCGATATTACCTCGGCCAATGCCAAAGGTTTTATTGGAAAGCTTAATCAAGATGGCGCAGAATTGGGTTCAGCTCTCGGACTTTCTTCGGATGGAGGATTCCAATTGCTTCGCCAGAGAACGGATTTTAACGGGGAAACCCATTACCGTTATCAACAGACCTATAAGGGTATCCCGGTCTGGGGTATGCAAACCGTTGTCAGCAAAGGAAGCGACAAGAGAGTGAGAAAGCTAACCGGGAACTTTGTTATGGGCAGTCCCGGTGACGTGGGCGGCATTCCCACCTCATTGGACCCGGGGGGTGCATTAAGGCAAATGCAGGACCTGCATAAGGAAAAGGATCCTGGGGCCGCATGGAACTTCACGAATGAGAAAGCCGGGACCTATGTTTATTTTCACAAGAAGAGTCAAAAGGCCCGTCTTTGTTACGTGGTTTCCTTTTTTGCCGATAACGAAAAAGGGAATCCGTCACACCCGATTTTCTTTATTAACGCCCAAAATGGTAAAGTGATTCACTCTTTTAATATGCTGAGATACCAGGGCGTCGGTCCCGGTGGAAACCTCAAGACTGGTTACTATTATTATGGCACGGATTATGATCCTTTTTGCGTCACTGAAAACGGCAGTACCTGCATCATGGATTGCCCTGACGTAAGAACTGTTGATTTAAACCACGCCACCAGCGGTGACACAACATTTTCCTTCACCTGTTACGAAAACACCTACAAGGAAATCAACGGAGCTTATTGTCCCCTGAATGACGCCCAATATTTTGGCCAGGTGGTTTACGATGTGTATAATGACTGGTATGGTGTTCCCGTACTTCCGTTTCAACTTACCCTAAAAGTTCATTATGGGACAAATCATGAAAATGCATACTGGACGGGTGACAGCATGTTATTTGGAGATGGTTACACCACCTTTTATCCATTGGTATGTTTAGATGTTGTCGCCCACGAGGTCAGTCATGGTTTTACGGATTTTAATTCCGATTTAATTTATTCCAGTCAATCCGGTGGAATTAATGAATCATTTTCGGACATGGCCGGGGAAGCAGCTAAATATTACATGAGGGGCACCAATGATTTCATGACTGGTTATGATATCTTCAAAGACCCGGACGGTGCGCTGCGGTACCTGTATGATCCGCCATTGGATGGGATATCCATTGATCATGTGGATGATTATTACGAGGGTATGGATGTTCACTACAGCAGCGGTGTTTTTAACAAGGCGTTTTATTTAATCGCCACCACTCCGGGTTGGAATACGCATATGGCCTTTGATATTTTTGTAAAGGCGAACCAGGATTACTGGATTCCCAGCTCTACTTTTGTGCAGGGTGCCGAAGGTGCCATGAATGCAGCCGTGGATTATGGATATCCCTGCCAGGATGTAGTCAATGCCTTTGCCCAGGTGGGTATTGATTTAGTATGTCCCGGGCCGCCTATTGCCGACTTTACTGCATTCCCCCTCTCCGGGGGAGTCCCGTTGACCACCACTTTCACCGATCAGTCCCAGGCAGCCTCGTCCTGGTATTGGGAGTTCGGGGATGGCGGCACCTCCACCGAAAAGAATCCCACCTACACCTATAACTTAATGGGAGTTTACACGGTAACCTTGACCGCTACCAACGAGTTCGGGTCCGACATCGAAACCAAGGTCGATTATATAACGGTTACGGCCCCGGTGCCCCCACTTGCTGATTTCACAGCCAGTGCCACTGATATTAATCTTAATAATAGTGTCACGTTTACAGACCTCTCCATGGAAAACCCGACATCATGGTCCTGGACCTTTGAAGGTGGAACGCCTGCCACCAGCACGGCTCAAAACCCGGTCGTTACCTATACGACAGTGGGTACGTTTGACGTGACCTTAGTGGCCACCAATGCCCAGGGCAGTGATATCGAAACCAAATTGGATTATATTTCGGTGTCCGAGAAACCCTACTGCGCGTCACAGGGAAATACCTTTAGTATGGAATGGATTGCCGGAGTTCAGGTAGGTACAATGGATAACGCCTCAGGCGCCGCCGGGTACACGGATTTCACGTCCATCACCTGTGATTTACAGGGGGGGAGTACAGTAAACGTTGTCTTGACCCCTGGTTTTTCAAGTTACACTTATACCGAATACTGGAAAATCTGGATCGACTATAATGATGACCATGATTTTGAGGATGCGGGTGAAGAAGTGTTCAGCGGTTATGGCAGTTCTGTGGTTAGCGGCAGTTTTACAGTTGCATCGGGAATAGATAAAGTGACCCGGATGAGAGTTTCCATGAAGTATGCTGGTTATCCCACGCCATGCGAAACCTTTACCTATGGAGAAGTGGAAGATTATACCGCCAATGTCACCTCGGGAGGCTGTCCGGTGCCGGTGGCAGATTTCTCGGCTGATAACACCACCATAACCGAAGGGGACAGCGTCAATTTTACCGATCTATCCACAAACAATCCCGACACCTGGGCCTGGACCTTTGCTGGAGGTACACCTGGCACCAGTACCCAGCAAAATCCGACTGTCACCTATTATACCGCCGGAACCTATACAGTGACCTTAACCGCCTCCAATTCCTGCGGCAGCGATACCGAAACCAAAGTTGGTTATATTACGGTTGAGCCCCCCTGTCAGCCGACAGTGGCAGACTTCAGCGCCAGTGCCACCACAATTTACGAAGGAGATAGTGTCAACTTTACCGATTTATCCACCAACAATCCTTACGCCTGGGATTGGACCTTTGCTGGCGGTACCCCCAGCACCAGTACCCAGCAAAATCCGACTGTCACCTATTACACCGCCGGAACCTATGCGGTGACTTTAACCGCCACCAATGCCTGCGGCAGCGATACCGAAACAAAAGTGGATTATATAACTGTTCTACCGATACCGCCAACTGAAATGTATGTTTACGACATCACCCAGACCGCAAAGATTGCAGGGAAAAACTACACGTCAACCGCGGTGGTCACCATCCGAGATACCAACAATGCACCGGTGCCGAATGCCACGGTGGATATCACCTGGAGTGGTGTGGTGAGCGGCAGTGATTCAGCTCTTACTGGGGCCGAAGGAACCGTGAGCTTTAAGTCTGACAAAGTAAAATCCAACGGTCCTTTTACCATTACGGTAGACAACGTCACTCACGCTACCATCCCCTACAATCCTTCACTCAACAACGAAACCTCAGATTCCGCCACCTATTAAAGGCCGCATCATATATCATACTCGTATACAAGTATACACGATTCACCATTTTGTATCCTGATAAAGGCCCGGAAGGCGAAAGCCTTCCGGGCTCTTTTTTATTTCGGTAATATTTATTCTATTGCGTGGCACTTTTTTTCTCTTATAAAAATAGGGGACAGTCGAAATTTTTTTAGTCACGATGCCGGATGAGGAGATAATTGATATTGGAGAGGCAAAAGATTGACTTTTTATACTATTAAAGAACCGCCTGGCTCCGCTTTTTGGCGGTTCATCTTTTATGACCGCATTCGAGAGCTTTAATGTATGATACGCGGTCATAATGAAACGTTGCCTCCGGCGGCCAGGGGCTCTTTTTAGAAAAACCGCCCCTGGACCCCACAAAAACTTTTGTAGAGGCCCTTCGGGCCAAAGAGAGCCCCAGAACGAACGCGGGGATATAATCCCCGCCAAGAATTCCTCCCACCTATCATTGTCTCCTCCACCCATAAAGAATTCCGACATCAAATAATAATCCCCCTTGATCTCCTCTATGCGAACTCCTAAAAGTATTCCCTTACTACTCTATCTAAATAATAAGATTCAATATCCTGCCTTTGATGTAAATGACCTTCTTGATGGGACTTTCACCCACATGCCGCTTAACTCCCTCATCCTCCAAGGCCCTTTTCACCGCCTCTACCTGGTCAGCATCAGGAGCAATCTTGATACTGCCCCTTAATTTTCCTTTTACCTGGACACCAATCTCAATCTCCTGCTGCTCCAGGTATTTGAGATCATAAACCGGCCAGGTATTGTCAAATACCATCCCACGAAATTTCATCCTCTCCCAAAGCTCACAGGCAAAATGAGGGGCAAAAGGAGATATCAGTACCAGGAAATCCCTGATGGTTTCGACAGTTACACCGCTTTTTTCCTGAGAAAGGGCATTGACAAATTCCATAAAGGCAGAAACGACAGTGTTGAATTTGAAATGTTCCATTCGTTCGGTCACATCGTGAATAAGCCGATGCCTGGCCCGGCCCACGTCCAGGGTTTCACTGCTGCTGAAGGAGTCATCCTCCATGTGCCGATGGATAAGGTCCCAGGCTTTTTTTAAGAAGCGATAAATGCCGATGATACCAGAGTCGGACCACTCACTGTCCAGGTCCGGCGGCCCGATAAAAAGTTCGTACAACCTGAGGGAATCGGTGCCGAATTTCTCAATGATGTCATCAGGGCTCACTACATTGCCTTTGGACTTGGACATCTTTTCGATTTTGCCGGTCTTTTCGCTCATCCTGCAGACCATGCCGATGCAAAAGAGTTTTTTAAAGGGTTCATCAAAATCCACTACCCCGATATCGTAAAGGAATTTAATGTAGAATCGTGAATAGAGCAGGTGCAGGATGGCATGCTCAATGCCTCCAACATACTGGTCCACCGGCATCCAGCGATTACCAATTCCAGGATCAAACAATCCTTTTTCGCACTCCGGGCTGATATAACGAAGGAAATACCAACAGGAACCAGCCCACTGGGGCATAGTATTGGTTTCTCTTTTCGCAGGGCCTCCACACCTGGGACACATGACATTGACCCACTCATCAATGGCTGCCAATGGTGATTCGCCAGTGCCAGTGGGTTCATATTTTTCCACATCCGGAAGCCTGACCGGCAGCTCTTCCTCTGGGACCGGGACCTCTCCACATTGGTCGCATATAATAATGGGAATGGGTTCTCCCCAATAACGCTGCCTTGAGAATACCCAGTCCCTGAGCTTATAATTAACCTGGAACCGGCCCAATCCCTTTTTCTCCAGGTCTGTGGTGATTTTTTTCTTTCCTTCAGTGCTCTCCATGCCGGTATACTCACCACTGTTGACCATTGTTCCCTCTCCTGTATAGGCTTGGAGCAGTTTACCGTTCTTTTCCTTTTGGGAATCGGGATGGGAGATCACTTCAATGATTTCCAGGCTGAATTTCGTGGCAAATTCAAAATCCCGTTCGTCATGGGCAGGCACTGCCATAATCGCACCAGTGCCGTAACTCATCAATACATAGTCTGATATCCAGACCGGAATTTTCTCCTGGTTCACCGGGTTAATGGCATAAGCACCGGTAAATACCCCGGTTTTTTCCCTCTCTAAGGCGCTTCGCTGCAGCTCGGATTTTTTCCTGGCTTCTTCAGTATATTCAATCACACCATTTTTATGCGCTTCACCGGTTATTTTTGATACCAGGGGGTGTTCAGGAGCAAGCACCATATAGGTGGCACCAAACAGGGTGTCCGGTCGGGTGGTAAACACCGGGACATCATACTCCTCTCCATCCACAGCAGAGATGATCTTAAAATGGACTTCGGCACCTTCACTTTTCCCAATCCAGTTTTTTTGCAGTATTTTCACATTTTCTGGCCACTCCAACCTGTCCAGGTCATTCAGCAGTCTCTCAGCATACCTGGTTATTCTAAGCATCCACTGCATCAGGTCTTTCTGTGTTACCTGACCGCCGCACCGCTCGCAGCGGCCATTGATCACTTCTTCATTGGCAATACCGGTCTTGCAATTGTCACACCAGTTGATGGGTACCATTTTCCTGTAGGCAAGACCGTTCTTATACATCTGGACAAAAATCCACTGGGTCCATTTATAATAATCTGGATCGGCAGTACTGATCTCCCGGGTCCAGTCAAACATGCAGCCAAATTCTTTCAATTGGCGGGTGAAATTTTCAACATTCTCTTTGACACAGATACTGGGATGGATTTTTTTCTTAATCGCGTCATTTTCCGCTGGTAGTCCGAACGCATCAAATCCCATGGGATGAAGCACATTGTATCCGTGCATCTTTTGATAACGGCTCCATACATCACTCAACACATAACCCCGGGGGTGACCCACATGCAGACCACTACCGCTGGGATAAGGGAACATATCAAGACAATAGTATTTGTTCTCCGTTTTGCTCGTATCACAATAATGAAGGCCTTTGTCTTCCCAGAGGTCCTGCCACCTCTTTTCGTAATCGGCCGGTCTGAATGTTGTATACTTCATATCTGCTTACTCCTTGGTAAAATGTGCATTTTTATTTATAAATTCAATTTTAACCGATTTTTTTTAAATAGCAAGGGGCAATATAATATTTATAGTACTACCTTTTTTTCTTATTCTTTAACTTCCAGGATCATACTTTCCTCTGCTCCATGGTGAGAATTGATCACACCTTTATTCTCTTTTTCTGGCAGAACGCGCACAAATCCTCCGGCATACCTTGATCCAAAGACAAAAAACCCCCAAACCGCATGATGCGCCGCACAGCCTATCTCTCCTGCCTGGTACAAATAAGGCAGCGATTCAATATATTCCTGAACCACCCAGTTGCTCTCTATGAGTGCTTTTTCAGTAAGTTGTTTCCATTCGATCGGTGAAATCATACGACCGGGATACACATTGGTTCCACCCAACCCACGTGAGGGCTTTAGGATTAATTGTTCCCGATTGGAAATCACAAAATCCTCCAGCTTTATTTTCTCTGCCCCATATGTCGTATCACCTGGAACCACTTTACGTGTCCATGGGACATATTTTCTTATTAGCGCTTGCTCAGCAGGGCTGAACGCATCCGATTCTTCATGTTCTGAAAGCAGTGCCAGGTTTAATTTATTTGACATTATTTCTGAAATGGGTCCGTTATACAACAATAAATTTCCCTTTTTAACGGCTGCCATAAGTAATAATGGAACTCTTCCTCGTCTCAAGTCTACTAAAACGTGAATCCTTGCATTGTTATAAAATAAAGCGTTGTCAATTAATTTTAATTGATCAGAACGGCAGATTACCAGGGTTCCTTTTCGGGCATTATTTTTCTGTTGTAAAATGGTTTGATATAACTTTTCTAAATATGATATGGTTGCAGCATTTGCTCCGCCTTTATATGAATGCGCTTCTGGAAAAGCGATGGCCGTATTTATTTCATCATTATTATTCCCGGAGAATCGCTCCAATGCTCTGTCAATCAAGTGGGTCAGTAAAATAGAAAAGAAATTATTTTTTCGCAGTTGTATTCCATATTCCTTTAGAAACGTTGACAAGACCGGTGTATTTATATACAAAGGTTCCAGGATATCCATTTCCCAGCCCCCGAGATTGGCATGGATATTATATTCAAGGCATTTTAAACCGGATGAAGGAGAAAAAACAAAGTCGCCCCGTGCCAGTAAATTGTCCATATAGTCATTATCTACACCAAAAAACAATGCTTCGACAATATCTTCAGGAATGCAATAATAGCACCCTATTTTATGAAAATCATAAGAAAATAGTCGATCCGGTATGGATTTGATAAGGTTACATACCCTTACGGATGCCTCTTCTATCTCTGCTTTCGTTTTTTCATTGATAAATGTGGGCCAGGGTTGGGTTTGCAGGTAATGAGCATTATAATTCACCAGGGTGCCAAAATTCGAGCGTTTTAAAGTTTCAGGATTTCCCTTGACAAAATCAAGAAACGTCTCGCTGCAAGAAGATAATTGTTTATGTGCCTGGTATAGTTCTTTTGCTATTTCCACTTTTTAATCCCACATATTCTTGTGAAAATTCAGACGTCTATCAATGGAGCAGTGCAGATTCGATATCAAAATAGTCTTTTAGCTCTGCCCTGGGAAAATTAATCAGTAGTTTTGTATGGTTTATCACCCGTAAATCCAGTTGACAAAGTTTCTTAATTTCTTCAATACAGCGGTTTTCAAAATCGGCTTTGGGAAAAATGGAGGTAACCAGACCCAAATCCAGGGCTTCTTGGGCTGTCAATCTTTCTCCGCTTATTAGGATTTCAAGGGCTTTGCCGTGCCCCACATAGCGGGGCAGGAAAAAGGGGAGTGCGCCGCTGGGATGAACCCCGTATTTTAGATGATACAGCGAGTAGCTTACATCTTCCGCAGCATATCTGAAATCTGCAGATAAACCGGCACCAAAAAAGGGAGTCACAATATTTCCCTGTTGACCCATCACACATATTTTTTTGAACTCCACCAAATGGGTAATGACCCGGTTTAATATATTGATCTCCCTGATACGACTATCTTTCGGAATAAGAGAGCCTTCATCTTCACCGGTTCTTTTTGTCTCTTCGTCCTTATCCAATACTTTTCTCAGGAATTTATCATATTCATCTTCACTATAGCAGCCGGCTTCATTGATCAAGAAAAGGGCTTTTATATCAGGGTTTTTTTCGGCTATATCAATCAGGGAGAGGAATTTTCCACTCTCAGCCAGGTCTGTGATGGTACCAAAGACATTGCCCTTCACTTTAATAACTGCAATTTCGTCTTTTAAATAGGTTTTTAATTCATTGGTTTCAAACTTAAAACCATCATGGTTTGCCATGTTTTCCTCCTTTAATGTTTTTTGAACCGTTTGATCATTGCCAATTTGGCACGGTTACCAATGAGGTACATGACGGGGACCACCACCAGGGTGAGAAAGGTGGCAAAGCTTAACCCGAAAATAACGGTCAAGGCCATGGGTCCCCAGAATATCGCATTGTCACCACCAAAATAGATTTGCGGATCCAACCGGGACAGCAGGGTACTGAAATTGATGTTGAGTCCAATGGCCATGGGGGTGAGTCCTAAAATGGTGGTAATGGCGGTTAGAAGCACAGGCCGCAAACGGGTTTTCCCGGCTTGAATAATGCATTCAGTAGCCTCTTGGATGGGCAAATTATCATCCAAAGTCAAACCCAGCTTCTTCCTGGCATTGTCCTTTAAAAAGTTGATGTAATCGATCAAAACAATGGCATTGTTTACCACCACTCCGGCAAGGGAGATAATGCCAATGCCTGTCATGATGATAACAAAATCCATTCTAAAGGTGGCGATTCCACCAAATACGCCAATGGTACTGAAAAGCACACTGGTCATAATGATAAGGGGTTTGACAAACGAGTTAAATTGGGTCACCATTATCAGCATAATAAGGGCCAATGCAATAAATAACGCCCGTATTAAAAAGGCAGAGGTCTCTTCTTGCTCTTGCTGCTCCCCGGTAAATTTATATTCATAACCCTCTGGCATTTTGTATTTTTTCATCAGCTCCTTGAGCTCCGCATTGACTTTGGAAGGATTGTACCCCTCGATTATATTGGACCAGAGGGTAATGACTTTGTCCATATCCAGTCGATTAACAGAGCCATAGGTACTGCTGTAGTTAAAATTGGCCACAGCAGAAATGGGTACCTGCATAATGGCACCGGTGTTTATGCTTTTGAAAGTGATTTTCTGGTTCATCAGGGAGGAAATATTGTTGCGGTACTTTTTATCCAACCGCAATATAATGGGATACTCGTCTTCACCATCTTTGTAATCAGATATCTCTTTTCCAAAGAGAGCGGTCCGGATAGTGCCGGCCACCTGGGCTGTGGAGAGCCCAAACCGCCGGGCTTTGTCACGATCGATATTGACCAATAACTCTGGTTTTCCTACATCCAGGTCCATTTTTAACCCTTCAATGCCTTTGATGTCAGCATTTTCAATATATTTCCGGATATCCTGGGTCAATTGGATCAACCGCTCAAAATCTTCCCCGCTGATCTCAATATTCAATGGTTTACCAGTGGGTGGACCCATGTTGTCCTTTTCTATGAATATTTGAATACCGGGATATTTCCCCAACAGAGCAACACTGATTTTTTTCATTGCATCAGAGGTTTTAAGGTCTCCCCTGTCCTCATAATCCCTGAAGGAAATCGTGATCATGCCCTTGTGCGGCGTATTGCCTTGGCCGATGGGAATTTCATTCTGACTGACCACGCCTTTACCAACGGTGGTAACAACAGACTCGATAATGGATTGATACGGCTTGATGACTTCGAACACCTTATCTTCCAGCTTATACATAAACGCATTGGTCGCACTGATATCCGAGGCAATCGGCAGTTCTGCCATAATATTGACAAAGTTCGGCTCATTAATGGGGAAAAAAACCACGTTGGGTATTCGCACTGCAAAAAAAGCAACTACCAGTAACAGTAAAACAAAAGTACTGACCAATATAAGGTTCGGACGTTTCCCTTTTAACGAGAATCTCAGTACTTTTAAATAGAAGGATTCAAGTTTTCTTAAAAACACCATTTGAAACCATTCGGCTGCGGAATACAGTACCAATACGTTCAACAATATCAATAGGGATATAAACACCAGTAACGTGCCCAACGCCGGGATGCCCAACACGTAAAAAATCAATGCCATACCTATAAGGGCACCGATTATAGTAAAAGACCTCTTTTTGGAAGGTGCTTTTTGTTCCTCTTCTTTTTTGATAAACCTGGAGGCCAGCACCGGTATAATCACCAGCGCAACAAAAAGGGAAGAAGTGAGCACAATAATTAAGGTAACGGGTAGGTGTTTCATAAACTCGCCCACAAGCCCTTCCCAAAAAACCAGGGGGAAGAAGACGGCCAGTGTTGTGGCTGTAGATGCGATAATGGGCATGGCAATTTCACCCACCGCGGCTTTGGCAGCATTGAACAACGAATGCCCCTGGTGGACAAATCGGTAGATGTTTTCCACCACCACGATCGCATTGTCCACCAACATCCCAATTGCCAATACCAGGCCGAACAATACCATCATATTAACCGTTGCCCCCAATAGACTCAATACCACAAAGGAAATAAACATGGACATGGGAATGGCAAGTCCCACGAACAGGGCATTTCGTAAACCAAGGAAGAAGAACAATACCAGCACCACAAAGATCACGCCCATGATAATGTTGTTTTCAAGATTACTGACCATATCCCGTACATATTCGGACTGATCGTTTGATAGAGTAATGGAAAGGTTTATGGGAATGGCCCCGCTTTTTCTGGCCTGGGCCAATATGGCAAATATTTTATCCGTCGCAATCAGGAGGTTCTCCCCGGCCTTTTTAACCACCTGCAAAGAGACCACTGGCTGCCGATCCAAACGGGCATAGGTCAGAGGGTCCTCGAACCCATCCACTACCTCTGCCACATCTCGCAGATACACGATGTTTTCGCTGTCCTCTTGTTTGATGATAATACCCTCGATCTCCTTGATGTCTGAAAATTCACCTACAGTACGGATGGATCGGGTGTTTCTATCGATGATCAAATCGCCGCCGGAAATGGAAACATTCTCAAAACTTACGGCATCTTCAATATCGTTAAAACTCAACTCATAGGCTTCCAGCTTGTGGGGATCCACATTAATTTGGATTTCCCGCTGATTGAGGCCTTTGATCTCCACTTTTGAGATTTCGGTGATAGCTTCAATTTCGTCTTCCAGGTATTCAGCATAATCTTTCAACTCATTGATGCTGAAATCACCCGAAAGGTTAATAAAAAGAATGGGAAATTCATTGAGGTCGATATCCATTACAATGGGGTCCATATCCAGGTCGTTGGGTAATTCACTCTTGGCTTTATCGACAGCATCTTTGACATCCCGGAGTGCATCATTGATATCTACGTCAGTATTGAATTCGAGAAAAATAGAGGAAATGTCCTGGAGTGAACCCGATCGCATCTCTTTGATACCGGTGATTGTGTGAATCTCCTTTTCCAGGGGCCGAGTGATAAGGTTCTCCATATCGATTGGCGCATTTCCAGGATAAATGGTATTTACAAACACATAGGGTATATTGATTTCCGGGAACAACTCCATGGGCATGGTAGTGTAGGCCAACATCCCGAAAACCACCAGCAGAATGGCTATTAAAAATACAGTATTCTTATTTCTTAAGGCCAGTGTGGTGAGCCTGAATTCCCGAACGATTTTACCTGATTTTTCATTTTTTTCCATGATTGCTCTCTTATCCTTATCTATTTATCTTTATTTTTTAGCTTTCGATTTTGACTCTCATGCCATTCTTTACCAGGTTGTACCCTTTGATCACCACCTGCTGCCCTGGTTCCAATCCCTGGGTAATCATGGTATTGCCCCCTTCAGACATCCCGGTTTCCACATAGGTTTTTTTGGCTACTAATTTTCCTTCTTCTTCTTTCGTTTGCACCACATAAAGGTAGGAACCTTTCATGTCGTTTTTAATGATAACGGAAGGGACCAGCAGTGCGGCATCCACGGAAAAATCCTTCATTTTGATAAGGGCCATCATATTGGGTTTTAATTTTTCTCCCCGGTTATCCAGGAGCAATTGAATCAGAAATGTCCGGTTCGTGGGGTTTACTACATTGCCGGTACGATGTATTCGTGTTTCAGTGGTCAATCCCGGATAGGATGAAAAGGTGACCTCCACAGTGTTGCCTTTACCCACTTTGGAAATATAGGCTTCAGACACTTCGGCATTGACATACACTTTCTTGAGATTCACCAACTGGATCAACTGCATACCGGGAATCGCCAGTTCGCCTTCCTTCCTGAAAATTCTATCTACAATACCGCTAATAGGAGCTTTAATTTTGGACATTTCCAATTGGGCATTGAGGGTTTCTAATTTGTTTTCCAGGGATTCTTTATTGGTTTTGGCTTCCAGGTATTGTACTTCGGAACCGATCTTTTTTTCCCACAACCCTTTGCGTTTTTCGTAAATAGTCCTGGCCAATTCTAGCCCGGTTTTGACTTCTGCGATGGCGCTCTCTGTTACATCGGAATTGAGGGAAACCAGTAATTCTCCCTCTTTCACCCGGTGGCCTTCCTTCACATGGATTTTTTTGATCTGACCATTAATTTCCGGGCTGATAAAGGCGTCGTCAACGGCTTCTACTGATCCATTGACCAGGAAATAATGGTCGAATTTTTCATAGGCCAATTCCCTAACCGTTACCAGCATCCCAGCCTCACTCTTTGCTGTGCCGGGATTAGCGGTGGTAAGTTCTTCATTCTTCACATTATCATTGTCTCGTTTTGAGCCGCAAGCATACAGGGCCACAATGGCTAATAATACCAATAATACTATTAATAATTTTCTCATTATTCTATTTCCCTCAATTTTATTTTACAGTTTACTCAATATTTTGTCCAACCGGGTTTTGGCATTCAACAATTCCACCACTGTTTTTATAAAATTGGATTCAGCAGTTAGATATTGATTGTGGGTCTGGGTCAGTTCCAGGCTGGAACTGATGCCTTTTCCATATTTAACCCGATTTTTTTCATATATTTTTTTTGCCAATTTGACATTCTTTTGGGTGCTCTCCTTTTTTTCCAGAGCGTTTTCAAACTCGGACCTGGCCTGTGTCAATTCCAATTGGAGTCCTTCTGCCGCCTGCTTTTTAGAATTTCTCACTTTTTCTAATTCCATTTTGGCTTGAGCAACTTTGGCTGCTCGCATACCGCTGCTGAAAATAGGTACGGCAATATTGATACCCACAATGGTGGAGGGGAACCACTTTTCATCGGTCTTCTTGAAAAAGTTAAAGGTGTTTCTCATGGCACTCTGCTGATGGGTGGCGAACGCTGAAATAGTAGGAAGGTACTCGGATTTCTCCCGTTTTAACAACATCTTCTGGGATTTTTCTCGTGCATCCAGCATCCGATAATCGATGTGGCTCTCCAGGTTAAAGGGTTCTTTTAAAAGGGTTTCCGCATTTAATTGGTTTAAAATGGTATCCAGGTTATCGGTTAAACGGATTTCTTTTTGTAGATCAAATCCCATCTGGAATTTCAACAGCCGGTAGGTGATTCGGATCTGGCGTTCCATTGACTTGATGGAGTTTTCCAGGTCAGTGACGGACAATTGAATCTGGTCTACATCCGTATCCTCCAGGAAACCAGCTTTTTGCATTTCCTGGGTTTCATAGAGGGTTTTTTCCAGGTTTTTTAGGGAGGCTTCCAGGGTTTTCTTTGACTCCTCTGCCAGCAGGATCAGGTAATAGGTACGGGTGACCGTCTCTTTGACCTCGATAGCGGATTTGGTTAAGTTCTCCTGGGAGAGCCGTAGGTAGATTTTTGAAGCCTGGAGTGCTACGATGTAGGAGCCGCTGAAGATCAACTGGTTGACAGTAATATCCAATGAGGCATTATGTTGGGTACCGAATTTCACACCGATAAAGGTGCCTTCTTCAGCATCCGGGTCGATGAATTCTGCCGGAATCAGTGTGGTTGGAATCTGCAGCATATCCTGGTAAGAGATAGAGGCATTGATTTGGGGCAGGCCTGTGGCAGTGGTTTCCCATATTTTTTTCCGGGCCATGGCCACATCCAGCCGCGCATTGGTGGTGGAGGTGCTGTGTTCCACGGCATAATCCTGAACCTCTTTCAGCGATAATCCATGCATATCTTTTGCCTCTTCTGCACCAAAGCCCCGGGGGGCACTGAGGTTCAATAAAGCGAATATAATTATCAATACGAATTTCATTTGCATTATTTTTCCTTTTACAACTGCTCATTGCAGGGTATCGTTTTACCGAAAAACGTTGGCAAACAATTCTTTCTTTATTGTCTGATTATATAACTAAAATGGAAATATTGCAAGTAAAATATCAACAAAATTCAGTTCATACCAATAGAAAAAGATAAAAAATATTTAAAAAAGCCTTTTTTATTCCCCTCATTGCTGAATTCTTAAGGTATATTTTATATATAATAACCGGATAATCATCAAAAGATTTGTCATGGGTAATAATTGTAAGATTATACGCTATTGCCTTGGATATAGTCTTTGAAATCATCCAACGGTTCTTCGAAGTATTCCGGAACATATGTGAATATGTTTTTATCACAGCCGAACTTTCTAGCACCGGATTTAGACTCGAGTTTTTTCTTTTTACTTTAATGATTTCATTGATGGTGGAATATACATTATTCTATTTTTCTTCGGTTTTTATTTTATTGAATTTTTCTATATTTTGCTTTAAAATGGAATCCAAAAAAAGTTCAAAATTTAACATTCTTTTTTGATTAAAAATTAAGTTACAAAATTTAGGTAGACACTTATCAAAGGAATTTCAAAAATGTTTAATCTGTTCATTGCATTTCTTTCAATTTTCATAGATTTGATACGGTGTTGGTTTCTATTTTCTCCTGCTGACATCATTATGGAAAATATTGTTTTACGTCAACAGGTAAGGAACTTCAAGAGGGAAAATCCAAGGCCGCATATCAAGCGTTTTGATAGGATCTTTTGGGTCTGGATATGCTGCTTATGGGGCAAATGGAAGGATGCACTCATCGTAGTAAAACCCGAGACTGTTGTCAAATGGCATCGAATGGGATTCAGGATTTACTGGAAATTTATTTCAAATCGCAGTAAAAATAGAGGTAGAGAAAAAATAGACAAAGAAACCCGCCATCTTATTCGGCAAATGTCAAAAGAGAATCCGACATGGAGAGCACCAAGGATTCATGGAGAGCTTTTAAAACTGGGCTTTAAAGTTTCAGAGAGAACCGTCTCTCGGTATCTTCCTAAAAGGGAATCCGATGAAGATAAAATTAAGAAATGGATGGCTTTTTTGAATAATCATAGAAAAGGTATCGCTGCAATGGACTTTTTTATAATCCCAACCTTATTCTTTAAGAGGTTATATTGTTTTTTTATCATCCATCA
>Ga0180438_10003656_pt1 | contig 22994 bp, 24 predicted proteins | sample SS_ome_12_FD_132455 | JGI IMG/M metagenome (GOLD analysis project Ga0180438, IMG submission 132455) | Hypersaline lake sediment archaeal communities from the Salton Sea, California, USA - SS_3_D_2 metaG | ecosystem: Environmental > Aquatic > Non-marine Saline and Alkaline > Hypersaline >...
CCGCTTTGGGGACTGGCCCTCCTGGTGAACGGCGGCTTCCTCGTCGGGCTGGCGGCTGGTTACGGCCGAAAGCTGTACGCGAAGTTGCACCCCGTCGTGTAGTAACCTCGCCCCATCCTTGCGTCACTTTCATCCCTTGGCTATTTGGCTGCCGTTGAGGCGGCCTTTCCCGAACACTGGAGAAGAAAAGATGAACCCCACCGTGGTGATTTGGATTCTGGCCGTTGCGGTTGCCCTCCTGGTTGGCCGTGAAGTCGGCAGATGGCTGTTCAGCACGAGCGAGAAGCTGACGACGAAGAAGCGGGCCGCCCAGAAGTTGGCAGGCATCCTCCGCGACAACGGCCTGCGGCTGCTCCCCGCTTTGCTCGAAGATTTCGCCGTGGGCGACGTGCAGGACATGGTGGAGAAGATCCACGATGTCTGCAAAATCGTCGATGCCGGCAGTGACGCCATCCTCAAGGAACTGGAGCAGACCTACGAGAACGTGCTGGCGCGGAAGCTGGCCACGCCCGCGGGCCTGGCGTACATCAAGGCGCAGATCGCCGCGGTCGAACAGGCCGCCGCTCCCGAAGCTCCGAAGGCCGTTGGCCCGGTCAAGGCATAAGACCGGACAGGACCACCACCTATTCTGCCGTCCCTGTGCGGTCCTGCGCACAGGGACGGTTCTCCGATGGCTTCCGGGCGCTCCGCGAGCCATTGGAGAACCGGAGAACCAAACGATGAATCGTCGAACTTACCTGACGGCCACCGTCCTGCCCTTACTCGCCTTGGCCGCTTTGATCGCGCTGATTGCGGGCTGCGAATCCCCGACTCGGCAACACGGCGGCTGCAATCGCCCCAAGGTGGTTGTCTTCAGCGCCTCTTGGTGCGGCCCCTGCCAGCGCGACAGGCTGGTGCTGGTGCAGTTGGAGGGTTGGGGCGTCGATGTGCAGGTCGTGGACATCGACCGGAACCCCGAACTGGCCGCAGAGTATGGGGTCAAGAGCGTGCCAACCTACTTCGTCTATATCTGCGGCCGGAACGTCCAGCGGACCCAGGACATCACCGTCGTTGTTTCCGTGATGAGGCCCCTGTTCCGACGCTAACATGCGACACAAACGCCGGTGCCGCAACTGTCCCGATACGCCCCAGCCCAAAAAGGTGCCGACCGACATGCCCATGCTGGCCGCCGACGGTGCGCGGCTGTGGCATCAGGCCCTTTATAGCTGCAACACGTTGGTCGAGATGATGTCCCGCTACGCCACGCTTGGCGTGCCGGGCAACCCGTCCTCCCGGCTGCAGAAGCTGATAGGGCGGATGCAAGAGATCGTAAAAACCTGTGAGGAGAGACACCATGCGAGTGACCGTCCCGTGGAATGACGCCTTCCCTCAATTCCAGATCGTCGTGCGGAGTCGGGCCGGAGTTTCGACCTTAACGGTGGACGATTCGCACCGCGAGGTGGATGTTCCGTTGCCGGAGGGCGTGGACGAGGATGATGTCGAAATCACGGGTCGCTGCTGCGGGCGGAACGGCCAGCCTTCCCCGCTTTGTGGCGAGATTCTTATCAAGGCGGCCGTCGAGAAACCGAAGCCTCAGCCGAAGGCGGCTCCCGTAGCACGCAAGAAGGCCCCTCTGGTCGAGCCGGAGCCGACGCCGAGATTGGAGCCGATCGTTGCGACGCCCGCCCCGGAAGGCAACCCCAACGAGACATGAGGTTGCAGCGGGCCGAATCCCGACGCAACCAGCGCCGCACTTGCCGCTACCCACGCGAGTCTGAGACTTGCACCCTCGTCAGACTACCATGATGCCACCTCATGCGTCTCTTGGACGACCTGAAACGGACGATCACCGAGGGACTGAAGAGCAAGACGCTCACGTCTTGCAGCCGATGGGCCGAGCATCGACGGATCATGGGGGCACCATTCAACGGCCCCTACGGCTTTGTGCGCCACCCGTGGTGTCGTGAGATTCACGACAGCAAGGCGGCCTGGACGATTGCGATGAAGGCCGCCCAGCTTGGCGTGACGGAGACGGGAATCAATCGTGCCTTTTTCACGCTCGATCAGTTGAAGCGTGACTGCCTCTACGTCCTGCCGACGACGCTGAACGCGAGCGACTTTTCCAAGGCCCGCTTCGCCACCGCCCTGAAACTCAGCCCCTACCTCAAGGACTTATTCGTTGACACGAACACCGTGGGGTTGAAATCCACGGGCACCAACGTCCTGTACATCCGGGGCAGCCGCGGCGACTCGAACCTGAAAAGCATTCCCGTCTCGGAGTTGGTGCTGGATGAACTGGACGAGATGGACACCCATGCGGTGTGGCTTGCGTTGGAAAGGCTGTCGGGCCAGGTGGAGAAGCACATCCTTGCCGTCTCGACGCCGACCGTCCCGAAGTACGGCATCCACAAACTGTACCTGACAAGCACGCAGGAGCACTTCTACTTTCAGTGCCCACACTGCTCCCGGTGGACGGAACTGTTGTGGCCAGACTGCGTGGAGATTGTCGGCGAATCGGTCAACGATCCTCGCTGCAAGGAGTCATTCCTCAAGTGCAGGGAGTGCAAGCATAAGCTGGACCACGAGGCGAAACCGGAGTTCCTGGGGTGCGGAGTGTGGCGGGCGACCGAGCCGAACGTACTGCCCGAGGAAGCGCGTGGCTTCTACATCAACCAGTTGTACTCGTCCACCGTGACGCCGGGCGAATTGTCAATTGCCTACCATCGCGGGATGGGCGACGAGGCGGCGAACACCGAGTTCCATAACAGCAAGCTGGGGATGCCCTTCATTGGTGAAGGTGCCCAGGTCACGGACCAAATGATCGAAGCCGCCGTCAAGGGGCACACAATCAACGAACCACGGCCGCAGATCGGCGGCGACCGCCTTGTGACAATGGGAGTTGACCAGGGAAAGACGGGCTATATTGCCGTCGTGGAGTGGCTGTTCGATCAACACCCCGGTAGCGACATCAATGCTGCGGCCATCGGCAAGCTGCTTTGGTTCGGCAAGTTCCCCGAAGATGGTTGGGACTATCTTGGAGAGCTAATGCGAGAATGGCAAGTTCTCGCGTGCGTGGTCGATGCGGACCCGAACATCAACGACGCCCGGCGTTTCGCCCGAAGGTTTCGAGGGTATGTCTGGCTGACGAGGTACAGACGTGGCGTGACTGCCAAGGAAATTGCCCTTAGCGAAGAGGAGACAGGTGCTCCGTTTGCAATTGTGGACCGAACAAGCTGGCTGAGTTGCACGCTCGGCCGCTTCAAGACGAACCCGCCACGCATCCTGTTGCCGCGCGACATTTCGTTGGAATTCCGCGAGCACATCAAGAATCTCGTTCGCACGTACACGAAAGACGACACGGGCAACATGTCCGCCGAGTACGTGAATACCGGTAGCGACCACTTCGCCCACGCCCTTTGCTACAGCGACATTGGCTTAGCACTCGCGCCGATTGGGGGCAGCGGTGAAGACATTGGCAAGGTGACGTAAAAGGAAAGGCTCAATGGCTTCAAAGCGCTGTACGAAATGCGGCGCGGAGAAACCGCTATATGACTTCCCGATTGCGAAACACCACGCGGACGGGCGCGCGTCCCGCTGCAAGACGTGTAAAGCGGCATCCGGTGTTGCAGGAGCCGGCCATAGGAAACTGTCTGGCGAGTATCAGTACGTGGACGAGAAAAGGTGCCCTCGTTGTGGTGCTATGAAGTCGGCTGCAGATTTCTACTCAAATGCACAGCGGCGGGATCACCTGTCGATTTACTGCAAGCTCTGCACGCGGATCGTGTCGCCGAAGACGCCGCCAGAACAAATGCGAGATTGGCGCTACCGCAAGTTGTTCGGAATCACGATTGCTGACTACGACCGGATGCTGGCACAGCAGGGCGGACGTTGTGCGATTTGCGGGCGCTGTAACGCTGGTAAAACGCCCAAGGGTCGTTTCTGCGTGGACCACGATCATGCCACGGGACAGGTTCGGGCGCTGCTGTGCGAGAAGTGCAATCGTGGCTTAGGCCACTATGACGATGATCCCGAGCGACTTGAGGCCGCTGCTCAGTACCTTCGTGCTTTCAAGAGAGACTAGGCTATGGCAGTGTTGAACGACAACGTAGCTCACATTGCTGATGCCCGGCATCCGATGTATTTGACCGGGATGGTGGACTGGAGGAAGTGGAGGTTGACCTACGAGGCTGGCGATCCGTTTCGTGAGGCATACCTGGAGCGGTTCTCGACGCGCGAAGATCAGACGGACTTCAATACTCGCAAAGCGATAACGCCCGTGCCGGCGTTCGCCAAGGCCGCCATAGCCGATATTCGCAACGCCATCTACCAGCGGATGCGGGACATCACCCGCAAGGGCGGCAGCAAGGCTTACCAGTACGCGGTCAACGGTCTGAACCTGGGCGTGGATCGGCGGGGTTCGACGATGAACGCCTTCATTGGCGTCAAGGTCTTGACCGAACTGCTGGTCATGGGTCGGGTGGGCGTGTTCGTCGATTCGCCGCCCATCCCGCGAGCCGCTACCGTGGCGGATGTCGGCAACGTCGCGCCTTACCTCTACAAGTACGACATCGAAGACACGCTAAGCTGGACCTGCGCGAAGCCCGAAGAGCCGAGCGAATTTCAGGCCGTTCTGCTGCGCGACACGGTGATGCAGTACGACCAGGCCACGTTGCTGCCGATGATCTCGGCCCAACGGTATCGCTACCTTTGGATCAGCCCGGAGACGGGGCGCGTCAATCTGCAGTTCTACGATCTCCAGGGCCAGCCGGTCGATCAGTTCGGCCAGCCCGGCGGGGCCATCGAGTTGGAGCTGGATCGCATCCCCTTCGTGATGCTCGACATCGGCGGCAGCCTGATTAAGGATGTCTGCCAGCAGCAGATCGCGCTCTTGAACCTGGGATCGAGCGACGTGAACTACGCCCTGCGGTCCAACTTCCCGTTCTACGTGGAGCAGAAGGACTTGCGCGCGGTGGGCGCGCATCTGAAGCACGCCGCCACGGCGGACGGCACATCGACCACCGGCGGTCAAGGGGCCGCCGACACCGACATCAAGGTCGGCGCGACCCACGGCCGGGCCTACGACAAAGGCATGAGTCCGCCCGCGTTCATCAATCCCTCGGCCGAGCCATTGCGGGCGAGCCTGGAGTTGCAGGACCGGCTCAAGCGGGACATCCGCGAACTGGTCAACCTGGCTGTCTCGGCGCTGGCGGTGCGCGCGTCGGCCGAATCGAAGGCGATGGACAACCAGGGCCTCGAAGCCGGGCTGTCTTACATCGGCCTGCTGTTGGAGAGCGCCGAGCGCCAGATTGCCGAGTTTTGGGCCGCCTACGAGGAACGGACGCCGAGCAAGCGTGACGTGGCGACGGTCAAGTACCCGGATCGCTACAGCCTCAAGACGGACGCCGACCGGATCAAGGAGGCCCAGGACTTGACCAAGCTGATGAACGCCGTGCCCGGCCGCAAGGTCAAGCGCGAACTGGCGAAGGGCATTGTCCAGGCGCTATTGGGCGGGAAGATCAGTGTCGATGATCTGGAGGCCATCAGCCAGGAGATCGACGCCGCCCACTACACCACCAGCGACCCGCTGACGATCCTGCAAGCCGTGCAGAACGGCGTCTGCGGCGAGAAGACGGCCTCCGTCGCCCTGGGGTTCGACGACGACGAATACCTGGCGGCCCGTCAAGACCACCTGGAGCGCGTGAAGCGGATCGCGGAGGCCCAAGGGATCGCCAGTGACAAGGGAGGCGACCCTGCCGCCCGAGGCGTGCCCGACCTGTCAGCCGATCCCCATGCCGGCAAAGAGGAGAAGGCGGCAAGCCGCAATACCGATCTTCAGCCTACCACGGCTCCGCGGGTCCGTGGGGCGGGCAAGCCGAAGTTGGAGTAGGCCGTGTCCGAAATCACCAAAGAAAACGCAACCGATCTGTTCTACGGGCACTGCCTCGCCGGCCCCACGGCGAAGCGCCTCCGCGAACAGTCCACGCCGGTGTTGAAGGGCGTGTTGATTCGGGCTGCCGGCGTCGTGGACCCGACTCCCAATACCGCATGTGTCTGGGTGGGCGATGCTCGCGTCCTGCCCTCCAGCGATGTTGAGCGCGGCGGGATGCCGATTCCACCCGGCGAATCGCTGTTCATCCCGATTGACGATCCCTACCGGGTCTGGGTGATCTCGACCGGTGCGGACCAGGACGTGGCCTGGATGGCGATGTAGCATGAGCGACCTTTACCATTCGTCCGGCCACGGTCACGGCCCGGTCGGTCCATCCGGCCCACAAGGGCCGACGGGCGCGACGGGTCCGGGCGTCATCAATTGGCGGGGTGAGTGGAGCGCCGCACAGCACTACCTACTGAACGACGCCGTGGGCAAGTGCGGCTCGGCGTACATCTGCGTTGAAGAGCACACTGGCTCCGAGCCGCCGTCGTCGAAGTGGAACCTGTTGGCCGAGAAGGGCGGCGTCGGGGCAACTGGCCCGGTCGGGCCGAGCGGCCCTGCCGGAGCGATGGGGCCGGTCGGGGCGACCGGCTTGCAAGGCCCACGCGGAGCACAGGGCAATCAAGGGCCGCCCGGCGTGCGCGGACAGACCGGATTGCCTGGCGCGCAGGGCGCGACCGGCCCTACCGGCTCGCCTGGCTTCGTCTGGAAAGGCGACTGGAACGAGACGACGGTTTACACGCCGAAAGACGTGGTGCAGCACAACGGCTCGTCCTACGTCTGCGTGGCAACGTGCATCAACTCCGCACCGCCTTCGGTGAACTGGAATCTGGTCGCTGCGAAAGGCGATGTGGGTGCTGTTGGGCCGCAGGGCGTGGCCGGCCCCGCCGGACCCGAGGGCGTGCAAGGCCCGATCGGACCCCAAGGCGTGCAAGGCCCGGTCGGCGCGAGCGGTCCTTCTGGCCCGGGCGTGCTGAATTGGCGCGGCGAGTGGGACGCCGAGACTGTGTATGCAGTCAACGACGGTGTTTCGTATGCCGGCTCGTCCTACGTGTGCATCAGCGCACACTCTGGCTCAGCGCCGCCATGCGCCCGTTGGAACGTGCTCGCCGAGAAGGGCAGCACCGGGCCAACGGGACCGACTGGCGCGACCGGCCCATCCGGTGGCCCGACAGGTCCGACAGGCCCCCCTGGAAATGACGGCGCGACAGGCCCGACAGGCGCAACTGGGCCGACAGGCCCGCCTGGTCCTGGCGGCGACTCCAAAGTTACGTTGCAGAATCAGACGGGCGGCGTAGCCACCATTGGACAGGCCGTCTACCTGAGCGGTGCTGACCAGTTTGGTTTCGCCAAGGCGGATACGCAATCGACGACGTTTGCCATCGGCCTTGTGTCGGACGTGTCGATCCCTGCTGGTGATCCGGGCGTGGTGCAGACGAACGGCTCGCTGACGGCGACCACTGCTCAATGGGATGCCGTGACAGGGCAGAGTGGCGGGCTCACGACTGGGGCAACGTACTACCTGTCGGCTGCGACTGGCGGACGGTTGACGACTTCCATTCCAACTGCGGAAGGGCACTTCGTTGTGCAAGTGGGGACCGCTCTCAGTGCCACGAAGATGCTGATTCAGATTCAACGCCCCGTCCAACTGTAAGGGCACGTCTATGGCACTGAGAAAACCACTTGTTCTCAATGGCGGCCTGATCCAACAGTTGTCCGGCCAGGATGCTCTGAATCTTTGCGACTTTCCTTCCTGGTCTGAGGACAGCAACAATTGGATTCAGACCAGGAAGGCGTTTTGCAGTTGGTGGGGGCGTGCCTACGCACAGTCGGTTCAAGCGGCAACGGAGTTTGGCAGCCTTTCCGGGTCGTCCAAGTGGTATGGCGGTGTCTTGGCTCCGAACGGGATGATCTACGGGATTCCGTTGGACAGTACAACGCTGTTGAAGATCGACCCGACCACGGACACCGCGACGACGTTTGGCAGCGTACCGGGAGGCAGCGCGTGGATCGGCGGCGTGTTGGCTCCCAGCGGGATGATCTACGGGATTCCGTACAGCGGTACGGCCGTGCTAAAGATCGACCCGACCACGGATACGGCGACGACGTTTGGCAGCCTTTCCGGGTCGTCCATGTGGTGTGGCGGCGTCTTGGCTCCGAACGGAATGATCTACGGGATTCCGTACAGCAGTACGGCCGTGTTGAAGATCGACCCGACCACAGATACAGTGACGACGTTTGGCAGCCTTTCCGGGTCGTTCAAGTGGTGCGGCGGCGTCCTGGCTCCGAACGGAATGATCTATGGGATTCCGCGCGACAGTACGGCCGTGCTGAAGATCGACCCGACCACGGATACGGCGACGACGTTTGGCAGCGTAGCGGGAGGCGGCGCATGGGCCGGTGGCGTCTTGGCTCCGAACGGAATGATCTATGGGATTCCGTTCAGCGGGACGACTGTGTTGAGGATCGACCCGACCACGGATACCGTGACGACGTTTGGCAGCCTTTCCGGGTCGTCCAAGTGGTGTGGCGGCGTCTTGGCTCCGAATGGAATGATCTATGGAATTCCGCGCGACAGTGCGGCCGTGCTGAAGATCACCCCGGCCGCGGATGCGGCGACGACGTTTGGCAGCGTAGCGGGAGGCGGCGCATGGGCCGGTGGCGTCTTGGCTCCGAACGGAGTGATCTATGGGATTCCGTTCAACAGTACGACCGTGTTGAGGATCGGAGGCATTTACGACGACGTACAACTCGACTTCTGTCTGTCACGCTTTTTCAATAAGTTCTAGGTGATGCTGTGCGGCTCTACACACTGACAACGGCGGAAGCAGCAGCCATCAACGCGCTCAATGCTCAACGCACCAACGTGCTGCTGATCGTCTGTGATCTCGGCGAGTACATGGGTGTTGATCCTGACGCGCTACGAAGCCCCGACTACGCTCCGTACCTGGAAGCCATTGGCGGCACGTACCAGGAAGGGCGGATCGTGGAACTTGGTGCCGGCCCACAGTTCTGAAACGTAGACAGTCGGCGTTCGGTGGCCCTGGCTCTTCTCAACCTGCGGGATTCAGTGATGCGTTTTCACGTTGTCGCCTTGCCGCATACGCGGACGGCCATGAGTCATTCGGCGTGTGCCTTCACGATGAAGATTCTGCACTTCTGCCAGATGATGTCGGGGCTGGGCCACGAGGTTTTTCACTACGGCGTCGAAGGGAGCGAAGTGCGGGACTGCACGGCGGAAGACATCCCCGTCATGTCCAAGGCCGAACAGGAAGGATTCTTCGGCAAGTACGATCCGAACGCCCTCTACGAAGTCGATTGGAGCGGACGAGCACCGTACTGGGGTCTGCTGAACAGTCGGGCGGCTGCCGAGATCAACAGGCGGAAGCAACTTGGCGACTTCGTGTGCGTCATCATGGGTACGTTGAACCTGCCTCTTGCCACTGCGGTCGGCAACGACGTGATGGTGGTCGAGTACGGCATTGGCTATAACGGCACGTTCGCCAAGTACCGGGTGTTCGAGTCGTATGCCCACATGCACAAAATCTGGGGAGCCCAGGGCGGCTACGACCCGGACGGCCGGTTCTACGACGTGGTAATCCCAAACTACCTGAACCCGGACGACTATCCGCTGCAAACAACCAAAGGGAACTACTACCTGTACTTGGGCCGGTTGATTAAGCGGAAGGGCATCCACATTGCGGTCGAGACGTGCAAGCAACTGGGAGCCAAGTTGAAGATCGCCGGGCAGGGGTGCAAGCACGTCGAAGGCAACCGTATCCTCTGCACGGACGGCGAGGTGTACGAGGGCGACAACCTGGAATACGTCGGCTTTGCGACCGGCGCGAAGCGGGCGCAGTTGTACCAGGACGCCATCGCCACTTTCGTCCCGACGATGTACGTCGAACCGTTCGGGGCCGTGGCAATCGAATCCCAGATGGCAGGCACGCCCGCCATCACCACGGACTGGGGAGCCTTCCCGGAGACGGTGGAGCACGGCCGCACGGGATACCGCTGCCGCACGCTGGATCACTTCCTGTTTGCGGCAAAGAACGCACCGAATCTGGACCCCGAGTATATCCACCGGCGGGCCGTGGCGAACTGGTCAATGGACCGCGTGCGCCACCGCTACCAGGAATACTTCCAGATGTTGACCGACCTGTGGGGCAAGGGTTGGTACGCTGAACGTGAACGAACACAACTCGATTGGTTGACGCAGACGTAGTATGGCAATCAACACGGACATCTACGGGACGCTCGGCGAGGCGGACACCTACTTCGAGAACCGTCTCCACGAGACGGCCTGGACTGGTGCCACGCCTGCCAGCCGTGGCAAGGCGCTGATTGCCGCGCGCGCCATCATCGACGCCCTGAACTACAAGGGCTCCAAGCACGCCGTTTACACGCTCTTGCAGGCGAACCCATCCGCCACCCAAGATCAGATCAGGGCTGCCGAGGTCAACCAGCCGTTGGAGTTTCCGCGTGGGGCCGATACGGAAGTGCCGGAGGCCATCCGCATCGCCGAGTACGAGATTGCCCACGCGCTGCTGGACGGCAAAGACCCCGAGTTGGAATTGGAGAATCTGGCCGTCAATTCGATGGGGTACGGGCAAGTGAAGACCAGCTATGAGCGGACGCAGTTGCCCATCGAACACATCATCAATCTGGTGCCGAGTTCTGTCGCGTGGCGCTTGCTCAAGCCCTTTCTGCGCGACTCGGACGCCTTGAAGTTGTCACGACTGAGCTAGGCGAGTGTCCTAGCTTCCTTTCCACCGGGCCTTGTTCCGGGTCAGACCCGCTGAAACCCGATAGGCGGACGCTCTGGTATTGTCCCATCGGGGTCGAGGTACGTGCGAATGTCCATCTCTCTGTATCTGTCTCGTCCGTGGTCGTCTTGTTTCGAGGGTGAAGATGATAGCACTGGTCCAGGAGCCGGTGCCGGAGCGGGTAACGGTGCGGGGGCCGGAGCCGGCGCGGGGGCTGGGGCTGGCGCGAATGCCGGAGCCAGCGCGGGCGCCGGGGCTGGCATGGTCGCCGGAACTGGCACGGGCGCCGGGGCTGGCACAGGCGCCGGCGACGGCAAGGTGTTGTTCACCCAGGAAGACCTGAACCGAATCCTGGCGGAAGACCGCCGGAAGCACCAAGCCCAACTCAAGGAGCAGGCGGAGAAGCTGGAAAGCGTGCTCAAGAGTAGCCAATTGACGGAGCAGGACCGGAAGGTGCTGCAAGAGAACCTGGCGGCCCTCCAAGGCCAGTTGCGTTCCACGGAGGCGGCGGCGGCCAAGGAGAAGCAGGAGTTGGAGCAGGCGTACCACGTCAAGTTGAAGGAGAGTGAGAAGAAGGCGCAGACCTGGGAGTCACTCTACCGTGACTCCACAGTCCAGCGCGCGCTGCAAGACGCCGCCGTCAAGAACGACGCTTTCAGCCCAAGCCAAATCGTCACGCTGCTGAAGCCCATGACGAAGCTGGTGGAGGGCGTCGATCCTGTGACGAAGCGGCCCACGAGCAGCTACGAAGTCAAGGTCGAGATGCTTGATGTCAACCCGAAGACGGGCGATCAGGAAGTGATGGTCCGCAGCCCCGAGGATGCGGTGAAGCGGATGAAGGAGTTGCCCGAGCAATACGGCAATCTCTTCAAGTCCGGCGTCGTCTCGGGGATCGGTTCGAGTTCGGCCACCGGCGGCCTCATGCCGGGTCAAGGCGGGCGGATTGACGTGCGGAAGCTGACTCCGCAGCAATACCGCGAAATCCGGGCCAAGAACCCTGAATTGCTCGGACTCGCACCCAAGCGCCGCTAGTCCTCTCAGGGGAACGGTGAAAGGGCAGGTGCGCCGGTCGCACCGAAGTCAAGTCGAAACCACATCTTGGAGTGAACAACATGAACCGTTTGTACCTCAGCAAGCCGGTCGTGGCCTGCTACGAGAACAACCTGGACGCCTTTATCCCGGAGTTGTGGGCGCAAGAGGGCCTGGCCATCCTCGAAGAGAACATGGTGATGGCCAACCTCGTCCACCGCGACTTCGAGAACGAGATCGCCAAGTTCGGCGACGTGGTGAACACCCGGAAGCCCGGGGAGTTCAAGATTCGCCGGAAGACGGACGGGACCACCCTGGCCCAGCAGGACGCCACGGCGACCAACGTGCAGGTGCCGCTGGACCAGTGGTTCTACTCGTCGTTCGTGATCCGGGACGGCGAAGGGAGCAAGTCGTTCCAGGAGTTGAGCGACATCTACCTCCGGCCGGCGATGCTGACCATCGCTCGCGGCGTGGATCGCGCCCTGTTGGGCCGTGTCCATGCGTTCCTGGGTGCCCCGGTGGCCCGCGTGGGCAGGCTGGGCGGTTTGAACGCCAGCACGGCGAAGGACTACGTGCTGGAGGCCCGTGAGCGCCTGAACGTCAACAAGGCCCCCGTGGACGGCCGCCGGTTGGTCATGGCTCCGTCGAGCGAGACGGCCATGCTGAAGACCGACATCTTCTTGAAGGCCAATGAGCGGGGTGACGGCGGGACGGCGTTGGAGAATGCCACCCTCGGCCGCATCCTCGGCTTCGACACCTACATGTGCCAGAACGTCAACGGCCCGCTCTCCGGAGCGGACACCGACGCCACCCTGGTTATCACCGACGCCCTGGCGGTCGGCGGGAGCGGGTCGCAAGCGTGCTCCGGCATCACCGGCGCGGTGGTGACCGGCGAGTTCCTGACCGTGGCCGGCAACATGCAGCCGACGTACATCACGGCCCACACCGAGACGACTGGCGACACCACGGCCGTCACGCTGAACGAGGCCAACAAGTACGCCACCGAGGCCGCCGCCGCCACCGTCCGCTACAAGGCGTGCGATGCCGCTGCCGACTACGCGGCCGGCTACAGCAAGGGCATCGTCGTGGACGGCTACGCCACCGGCAAGGCCCCGCAGGTCGGCCAGTTGCTTGCCTTTGGGACGGGTGCCAACCGCCGAACCTACACGGTGATCGAGTCGGAAGACGCCGGCTCGACCTGCACCGTGTATCTGGACCGGCCGTTGGAGGTCGCGGTCGCCAACAACGACAAGGTGTTCCCCGGCCCCTACGGCGCGCTGAACCTGGCGTTCCACCGGGACGCCCTGGCGCTGGTCACCCGGCCGCTGGCCCTGCCGGACACCCGGATGGGCGTCATGGCCGCCGTGGTCCCCCACAACGGGATCGGGATGCGCGTCTTGATGCAGTACGACATCAACGCGGGCGGGACCGTCGTGAACTGCGACATCCTGGCTGGCGTGGCCGTGCTGGACAGCGGCCTGTGTGTCCCTGTGCTCGGCTAACCCTTCCGGTCTGCGAGCGAGTTGCGGTCGCCTGTCCGGGCGCAATCCCGGACAGGCGGCCTCTGTTCAACCATCAACTGGGCCACCAGGCGGGCGGAGTTTGCCTCATGGACAACAGCACTTTCATCGACGTGATCGCCCTGCTCAAGCAGTACGGCCCGCTGGTCCTGGTCGTGGCCTTTCTTCTCTGGCAAGGTTGGGTCCGCGAGGGCCGCATGAGCAAGCGCATCGGCAAACTGGAAGACGAGCAACGCAGTGTGCTCCTGCCTCTGGTCGAGCGCTGTGCGGACGTGATCGCCCAGAACACCTTGATGATGGAGCGGCTGGAAAAGGCTCTCGATACGGGATTGGAGTGTCCGCTTCGGAACAAGTGCCCCCGGCAGTAGTTGACGTGCCGCCATGACGTACCCTGCCAGCTACGGCTTGAATCAGCAGATTCGTCGCGTGCTGTACGCGCTGAAGCGGCAGTTCGGCGGGACGATCACCGTCTACCAGAACGGGACGGTGACGACGGACACGAAGACCGGCGAAGTGACCCGGACGAAGACGGCGACCCGGATTCACCGGGCCGTCGTCTTACCTGTGACCGTCAGCCGCGAGGTGAAGCAAAGCATTTCGCTCATTTCGGCCAATAAGCAGATGGTCACGGGCGGCGGCTTCGAGGCGGGCAAGCGGCTGTTCATCATCGACCGCCGCGACTGCCCTCGCCTCGCGCTGCAAGAGAGCGATTGGATCGGCTACAACGGCCGCCGGTACGCGATCGAGAACTACGAGGAATACGAGTTCGACGCTGCGTATATCGTCACCGGCAAGGAACTGAAGGGCGAGGCCCTGGGAGTGGAAGGGTCGATCCTGGAGAGGTCCGCCGATGACGCGGTGGCCCTGGCTTCGCAAGCCACGGGGGAGAAGTAGCCATGCCGGCCGCAAATCCGAACTGGGCACGCTGGGTGTTTGCGTCCGTAGCCACCTACCTCAAGGGAGTTGCCGACAGCCAACAGCTTGCGGCCCTGGTCGAAGGGCTGGACGAGCGGACCACGGAATTCATGCAGGCTACGGATCGCTGCGAAATCCGCATCACGGGACCGTTCACGCGCGAACTGAGTCGCAACTACTTCCGCCTGGAAGTCGTGGCGAACGTCCTGTTCCTGAGTCGCTACGAAGAGAGCAAGAACCAGTACGCCGTCGTCAAGACGATTGGCGTCTTCCAGGAGGCGATGGACGGAGCCATCGCGGTCTACAAGTACGGCAACGAGCCAGGAGACGACGAAACCGCACTGATCGGCTGTCTGTCGCCCGCCAACGGCCGGAACGATCGCGTCCGGGTGTTGCACTTCGGACAGATTGACCCCACGACGAAGCTGAAGCAGTCGATGGTAGACGCTCGCTACGCGATGGAGATTTCCACCAACAACTAACAGGAGAAACCGAACATGGCACGCATCGAACTTCGTGACTGCGATGTCATTCTGCAAGACGGGTTGAGCGGCACCGGTGCGGTCAACGAGCCAACCACTCCGCCCGCTGAGGGTGACACAACCTTCGACGTTGACACCATCGTCTTGAATACGGCCGAGACGGACAAGATTCCCATTGGCGCGCGGTTCAAGATCGCTGGTGAGACGGACCCGCAGTTCCACACGGTCACGGCCCGCACCCCGGCCGACAGCGGCCCGACGACCAACGTCGTCTTCGCGCCTGCCTTGGGCGCGGGCACCTATGCCGACGGTGGCGTGGTGACGTTCTATCCCCAGAATCTCGACATCAAGATCGGGGAAGGGAACATCACCTACACCGAGCACAACGAGTACGAGTACCTCAAGGATCGGGGAAACCTGGACTCCGTGAAGGAAGGCGACGAAGTGCCGATGGACGTGAAGCTGGAAGCCGTCTTCGAGCACATTACCCAGGGCACGAGCGAGCCGGTCAGCCCGATGGACGCTTTGAAGGGCGTCGGCGGCGCGGCCGAGTGGGTCAGTGCGTCGAGCGACCTGTGCGAGCCGTACTGCGTGGACGTGGTGGTCCTGCACACGCCGCCTTGCGGCACGGCCCAGCTTGAGCGAGTGACCTTCCCCGACTTCCGCTCGGAAACGCGGGAGGTCAACTACAAGGAATCCACGATCTCGATTACGGGCAAGTGCAAGGCGACCGAGCCGATCGTGGAGCGCGACACCGCGTAAGACGGCTGCCCGGCCTCTAGGCCGGGCGCCCTGGCCTGTTTCTCACAAAGTCCGCTCAAGCGGTGCCGGCAGTGGGTGTCGGCACCGCCTCTTTCTCTCTTTCCTTTCAGCGAGGGAACAACATGAAGATTGGCGGTATCGACCCCAAGTCGCTCTCCAACGAAGTGCTGTTGGTCCTCCCGCGCGGCGAGAGCGAGATCGTCTTCCGCGCCAAGGGTCTGCCCGACATGGCCGAGTTCGACGCCCTTTGCCCGACCCCGAAGCCGCCGGGCAAGTTCACCAAGGACGGCTGGGTTCCCAACCTCAACGATCCCACTTACCAGCAGATTCTCGGCGAGTGGGCGAAGAAGCGGCTGGGCTACATGGTGGTCAAGTCCCTGGGCCCCTCCGAAATGGAATGGGATACGGTCAAGGAAAACGACCCCCGCACCTGGGTCAAGTGGGAGGAAGACCTGAAAAGCGGCGGCCTGACCCAGGTGGAGTGCAACCGCGTGCTCGCCCTGGTGTTGGAGGCAAACGCCCTGGATGACGCCAAGCTGCAACGGGCGCGCGAGGTTTTTCTAGCTGGTCAGGAGCCGATGCCCGAAGAGTTCTCTTCGCCCCGCAGCGAACCGCCGAGTTCGCCGTCTGGCGGGCTTGCGAACGGCTAGGCATCCGGCCGCCGGGCGTCAAGCCGTCCTGGGACGAGTGTGGCGCCCAGACCCAGGCTTTGATCGTCGCCTTCGACCAACTGCGAAGTCACGACGAGGCAGAGCGGGAGGCTCAACTGGCCGGGGCACGACTGCCCTTGGCCGCGTCCCGGCCGCCGAAAGGAGACGGTTCCTGACCATGAAGTTCACGGCGCAATTGTCCATTCCACGGATCGACGTGGCGGCCTACTGCAACGCCCTGGACGCTCACATGAAGGCCGCGATTGCCCAGGGCCTCATGGAATGGCTGGAGGCGGTCCTGGCGGAGATTCCAGTATGGAGCGGCGCGTCCCGCGCCACGTTCGCGAAGCTGGCAAGCCACATTTCCTACTCCATACCCATCAGTCCCACGGCCATAGATCGCACGGGGATCGGCGAGGCGTCCGGCGACGGCGAAATGGTGACGGACAAGGAGACGGGGGAGTACACGTTCAGCTACAGCACAAGCCTGCCCTGGTTGATCTGGAACGAGTACCACAACGCCAACGTCGAGCCGGACCCCACGCTCTTCTATCGAGTGATTAAGGAAGGCCCGTACAACTTCCAGGCCGTCGGTGCCCGGGCCTTTCTGCGGTTCGCAGATACCGTGGCCCTTCCGGCGGTCAAGCCTCATGTGCGTGCGGTGCGCGTCAAGTCGTAGCAAGGTGCCTCATGGCCGACGAGATCGTCAACAAGCTGGGCTTTGACGTGGAAAGTGCCCTGGGCGCTTTGCAGCGCTTGGATACTGCGCTGCAATCTTCCGGCGCGGTCTTCCAGACCTTCGGCGCGACGCTGGACGCCTGGAACAGCCAAGCGAGAAACGCCCTGAACACGATGAAGGAGATGGCCTCGGCCGCCTCGCGGTTGGCCACGTCGATGGGGAAGATGGGCGCCGGCCCCGCAATGCCGGCGGCACCCGCTGCGGCCCCGTCGAAACTCTGGCTCCCGACCGATTTGGCCGGGGAGGCTCAAAAAGCCAATCAGGCGTTGCAGAATCTCGGCAACACGGCTGCCAACGCCGGGAATCAGATGCAGGAGGCTGGAGAGAAGGGCCGGAAGGCCGGCGCGGCTGCGGCCACGGGGGCGCAGGACGCTGCCAACAAGACCAAGGCGTTGACCGTTAGCTGGGAGACCCTGGGACGGGTCGTGATGACCCAGGCCATCGTCCGCGTCTTGAGCCAGATTCGTGACCTGCTGCGTGGGGCCGTGGCCGACGCCTTGGAGTTCTCCACGAAAATCTCGGAAATCCAGACCATCGCCCCGAAGATCGACAAGGACTTCCGAGGGCTGGGCAAGGAAGTGGCCGACTTCTCCAGGCAGTTCAACTTCCCTTTGCCCGACGTGGCCGAGGCGGTCTATCAAACGCTGTCCAATCAGTTCACCACGGCCAGCCAGCGCGCGGACGTGATGACGGCCTCCGCCAAGCTGGCCAAGGTCGGCGTCATGGACCTGAACGAAGCTGTGCTGCTCATAACCGGCACGCTCAACGGGTACGGGATGCAGTCCAGCCGGGCCGAGGACGTGGCCGCCAAGTTCTTCAAGACGATTGAGTTGGGCCGCACCCGGGGTGCCGAGTTGACGCCCGTGATTGGCCGCATCGTGCCGATTGCCAGTGAATTGGGCGTCACCCTGGATGAAGTCAACTCCTCGATGGTCGCGTTGACCATCGGGTCGATGCGTGTCCCCGAGGCGGCGACCAGCTTCCGGGCAGGCTTGGCGGCCCTTATCAAGCCGTCCACTGACCTGCGGAAGGAGTTGCGTGCTCTGGGCTACGAGACGGGCCAGCAGATGATCCATGCCCTGGGCCTCCAGGGCACGTTTGAGGCCCTGCGCGAGAGCCAGAACGACGACGTGGCAGCCACCGCTGCCTTGTTCCGCAACATCCGTGCCCTAAACGCCGAACTGCGATTAACAGGCGCCGGCGCGGAGCAGGCCGAAAGCGCCCTCAAGGCTATGAGCGCCACGTCGCGGGACGCCTTGAACGAGGCGTTCAAGCGGTTCACCTCCAGCGACGCGCAGCAGTACATGAAGGAACTGAACCGGTTCAAGGTGGCCTTGGCGACCGAGGTTGGGCCGGAATTGATAAAGTTTCTCTCCACCCTCTTGAAGACGGTGGGCGGGGCGGACGGGCTGACCGCCGCCATCAAGGGTCTGGCCACGACCTTCACGACCTTGGCCGAACCGCTGGCGGTGGCCGCCGGGGCGATGTTGGCCTTCTCGCTCCGCGCCAAGCTGGCGGCCATCAATGCGACCCCGCTGGGCAGCATCTTCAACAATGCGATTGCCCCGCTGGCCATGACGGTTTGGGCCGCCGATTTCCTGGATCAGCGCCTCGCGTCGGTGCTGGGCAATGCCAACGAGAACTTCCGCAAGCACGTCCGGGAGATCGTCGAGGCCCAGGAGAAGGCAAGTACCGAGCGCATCGAGGCCGAGAAGAAGGTCTACGACGACGCCGGCCGCCGGCTGGAGCAGTACACGGCACAAGTGCGCAGCGCGTACAACGCCCAGGTGGACGCGGCGCAGAAGAGCAATCAAGAGCTAATCACCTCGTCGCGGACGACGATGCAGGCGATGATCTCGGCCCGCCAGAGAATCGTGCAGCAGTTCCGCGCGGCCGCCCAAGACGCCAATCAGGCGGCCACCGATTCCGCGAAGCGTCAGGCGGACATGCAAGGCCATCTCGACGACTTGCTTTTCAAGGAGTGGCTCAAACGGCGACAGAAGTACGACGCCTACTACAAGAAACCCGAAGTCACGGAGGATATGTACAGTCGGCGCGCATTGGCCTTGACGAAGGAAGCGGCGGGGCTGCTGGCCAAGGCGGAGACCCCCGATCAAGTGCGGTCGGCCCAGGCCCTTTTCCAGCGAGCGGCGGCCCATGCCCAGGAGGCCCAGTCGATTGCCGAGGCATCGAAAAACGAACGGCTCTTGGCCGATGCCGAGCGAACGGTGGAGGCGATCATCCGCCAACAGATCGCCGCTGAGAAGGAGTTCCAAGGCAGCAGCGCCAGCCGTGCGGAGGCGGCGGCCAAGGCGGCGGCCGAAGAGCAACGTCGCGTGGACCGGATGAAGGTCCTGATGAAGGGCATCCTTACCGACCTTGATCTGTTCGACAAGAAAGGCCCCATTGACCCGCGAAAGTCGGCCGCCATGTCGGCAGACTTGAAGAAGAAGATGGAGGAGTTCAAGGGGCTATGGATGGCGGGAACGGCGAGTCTCGATCTGGGCGAGATGCTGAAATACGACGCCCTGCAACAGCGGGTCAAGACGGTCTTGGAGGGCGGCGTTTCGGACTTGGAGGTCCAGAAGTTGTTTGCCGCGCCCACGACGATCGACGCGCTGCGCGCCCAGATCGAAAAGGGCTTGGGGGCGGTCAACGTCGCCCTCACGCCGTTTGCCAAGCCGGGCACGAGTCTCACGCCCCAGGGGCTTGCCAGGATGGACCCGGCCGCGCGGCTGGCGGAGATGGAGCGACTGAGCGCGGAGTACACGAAGCAGGTTGAGTTGGTGACGAAGCTCCAAGCCGAGCACGACGCGATTGGAAGGTCCATGACGCTTCAGAAGGCGGCCCAAGGTGCCTTGGGTGGCAACGTGACCGTCTACCGGGCGGCCCTGGAGGATTGGCGGACCTTCTTGTCCCAGGCCACTCGCAAGGGCATCGGGACGATCTTCGGCGGCGGGAACATCCGGGAGGACACGAAGGCCCTGGCCGACCTGATGCAGCAGTTTCAGCAGGTGTCCAAGACCGGCATCAAGGGCTTCGGGATGGACCAGTTCCTTGAGTTGCAGAAGAAGGCCACGGACCTGCTCACCAAGCCCACCCTGACTGCGCTGGACAGGGAGTTCATCCAAAGCCAGATGGGTTGGCTGAAGTCACTGGCGGACCAGGCCGAGGCCCTGAAGGCAAGCCAGCAGACGCCGCAGGGCCAGCCCCGCAACGTGGAGGCGGAGTTGCAGAAGGCACGGCAGGAGGCCGAACGTCTCAAGGGGATCATCGACCGGCTGAGTCCCCAGACGACGACTCAGATGGGTGAGGGCGCACAGCAGGCGCAAACCGCCCTCAGCGCGATTCCAAGCATGGCAAATCTGGCCGGCGACATCCAGGCGGCGGCCACCGCCATGTGGGACTTGGCGGCAGCCTCGTGGAGTGTGCAGGCGCCGCCGGCTGCCGTCACCGCTGCCAAGGGCCGGACGGTGTGGAACTTCCTGGCTTTCGGCGGCCCGGCCCAGGGCACGGACGTGATTCCGGCAATGCTCTCGCCGGGCGAGGTGGTCATCAACGCCGCCTCGGCACGGAAGTTTGCCTCGCAACTGACCGCCATCAATGCCGGCGTCCAGCCGGTCTACCGCAGCGAAGGCGGCAGCGTCACCAACATCGGTGACATCAACGTGACTGTAACCGGCGGCGGAACCAGCCGCCAGACGGCTAGGTCCATCGCCGCCGAATTGCGACGTGAACTGCGGCGTGGCACGGCAACCCTGTAACTTCTTGTCGAGAGGAACACCAATGAGCGTCAGCCGAATGAGCGTTTGCCAGAACGCGGGTTGCAGCCTGGTCCGCGCCCACAGGGCCGAAGACCAACTCCAACCCCGCGGCCGGTTTGTGGTCGAGCACTTCCGCAATGGCGAGAAGATCGGCCACTACGAGTTTCCCAACGGGATCACCAACGAGGGGAAGAACAAGCTGTTGGACGTGATGTTCCACGGCGTCTCGGCCATCACGACCTGGTGGCTGGGTTTGATCGACAACAGCGGCTATAGCGCGTTGGCCGCCACGGACACCTACGAGAACATCAACCAGGCGGGCAACGGCTGGGACGAGTTCACCGACTACACCGACGCCGGCAACGGCGGCAGCGCCAGCACCCGGCCGGAGTGGACCGAGGGCGCGGCGTCCAGCCAGGCCATCACCAACGGCAGCCCGGTGGTCTTCGACATCACCGGCAGCGGGACGGTCAAGGGCCTGTTCCTGGTGGGCGGCATCGCCAACGCCCAGAACAAGGGCAACCACGAGGCGGGCGGCACGCTCTGGGCCACCGCGCTGTTCGGCACCGGCGACGTGCCGGTCAACGCCCAGGACCAGTTGAAGGTGACGTACACTGTCAGCGCGTAATGGGACTCCCTCGCCACAGGTCGGGCGGGGTCTCGTGCCAAGAGGCCCCGCTCGGCCTTCTTTCACCATGAGGAACCACGATGGCTTACGAACGATTTGCCAACGGCGGACTCTCTTCGCTGGACGCGACAATCGACAACGACGATCTTGCGCTGACGGTGAAGTCGGCTGTCGGGTTCCCTACCGGCGGCAACTTCCGCATCATCATCGACGACGAGATCATGCTGGTTACGGACGTGCAGGGCAAGACCTTCACGGTCTCGCGGGCGCAAGAGGGAACCAGCGCCGCCAGCCACGACGCGGACGCCGCCGTGTTTCACGTCCTCACGGCGGGTGCTTTGGCCCAGCGGGACATCGAGCAGTTCGCCACCGGAGCCGTCGCCGATCGCGATGCGGCCGGGCAGGCGGGCCGTCTCTACCTGCCGACCGAGGGCTTTGCCGCCCGCGACAGCGGCCTGGATTGGGAGATGATGCCTTATCATCGGTTCGTTCCGCCAGTCATTGGCGACTTTTCCTGGGTCAACCAGGGCAGCGCTACGGTGACCGATCGCAAGGGGATGATGGTCCTGGAGACGCCGAGCGTGGCGTCGGGCGAGAATCTGCGGCTGTTGGTCAAATCCGCGCCGACGACCCCCTACGAGATCACCGTCGCCATGATGGCCTTCGGGCCGATCTACACTACGTCGAACGCCGTTCCACAATTCGGCTTCTGCTGCCGCGAGAGCAGTTCGGGCAAGCTGCTCACTTACGGCTTCGGCTTCAATAACTACCCCTTTCGGTTCCAGTACGCCCAGTGGAACAGTCCCACGTCGCTCTCCAGCGGTGTCGTGGACGTGCCGGCAATGTCGCACTGGCCTCTCTGGTTGCGTTTCGCCGACGACGGCACCTACCGGCGGGTCTATGTCTCAGGGGATGGGGTCAAGTTCAACCTCGCGGTGGGCGAAGAGTCCCGGACGACGTTTCTGACGGCCGATGAAGTCGGCCTGTTTGCCAACAGTTGGAAGAACACTTACGTGCCGCGCGTCATTTCGTTTCTGCATTGGAGGGAAGCATAATGGCCGAGCAGTTCAAGAACCTCGCCAGCACGACGCTTGACGGCGCGATTGACGATGAAGTCACCACCATCACCGTCGCCAGTGCAATGGGCTTTACGGGCGGTGATTTCCGCATCCTCGTGGACAGCGAGATTATGAAGGTCACGGCCGTGAGCGGCCTGGACCTGACGGTCGCGCGAGGCGCGGAGGGGACAAATCCCACTGCGCATGACAATGCCGCCGTGGTTCGCCACGTCCTGACGGCCGGGGCGCTCGATGCCCACGATCAGGACGATCTCGTGGTCCGGGACACCTACGATAACAAGCCGGCGGCAGGCGTCCCCGGCCGCCTCTTCCTGCCGACCGATGGCATCTTCTTCGAGCGCGACAACGGCTCGTCGTGGGAGAAGTTCGGCCCGCTGTGGCCCATGACGCCCCCGCAAGCCTCGGATTTCCCGACCTGGGTGAACCAAGGCTCGGCGACCATCGTGGACAACAAGGGGGCGATCTGGATGGAAACGCCGTGCATCAGCAGCGTCAACGTCCGGGCGCGAGTGAAGTCCTATCCCACTCCACCCTTCACCGTGGAGATGGCGTTGGTTCCTTGCGTCACGCCCAATTCGGGAAATCCCGTTGCAGGGCTTTGCATCCGCGACAGCGTATCGGGCAAGCTGCAAATCTACGGCTTCTACGACCAGGAGGGCAAGGTCATGGGCCGCAATTACAGCAGCCCTACGACCTACAACAGCGGCGTGACTGGCTGGCCGGGGAGCGGCTACTTGCACATGGCCGAG
>Ga0180438_10003657_pt1 | contig 22992 bp, 19 predicted proteins | sample SS_ome_12_FD_132455 | JGI IMG/M metagenome (GOLD analysis project Ga0180438, IMG submission 132455) | Hypersaline lake sediment archaeal communities from the Salton Sea, California, USA - SS_3_D_2 metaG | ecosystem: Environmental > Aquatic > Non-marine Saline and Alkaline > Hypersaline >...
AAGACGAATTATCAATTTGTCCCACCGGCGTAGCCGCGATTTCCACATCGCGCCGGAAGACGAATTATCAATTCGTCCTACTACTGGCGGTCTTGCTCCTTGAGGGTGCGGCGGATCTGGCGGTCGGCTTCCCGCTTGGCGATGGCCTGTCGCTTGTCGTATTGCCGCTTGCCGCGCACGAGGGCGATCTCGACCTTGGCCCAGTTGTTCTTGAGGTACATGCGCAGCGGGACGATGGTGCAACCCGGCTCCTCCACGTCCCGGGCCAGGCGGTCGATCTGGCGGCGGTGCGCCAACAACTTGCGGTCCCGGCGCGGCTCGTGATTCAACCGGCCGGCCTGGTCGTAGGGGGCGATGTGGCAATTGACCAGCCACAGCTCCCCGTCCCGCAGGGTGACATAGCTCTCGCGCAGGCTGACCCGTCCGGCGCGCACCGATTTGATCTCGGAGCCGGTGAGGGCCATGCCGGCCTCATAAGTATCCAGAATGTGATAGTCATGACGCGCTTTGCGGTTGGTAGCGACGACTTTCATTTCGCACCTGATAATTCTGACTGTCTGGCGGTGGACTGTGGTCCACCGCAAGCGATTGTCTATTGTCCGCCGAGGAGGTACTCCACCGCCCGGTCCAGTTGCGGGTCCAGGCCGGCGTCCATGTCCTCGACAGTCAGTTCGACGACGATGTCCGGCTCCAACCCCTGACCGTGGATCAAGCGATCGTCCGGCGTGTACCAGCGGGCGATGGTCACGCGCAGCTCCGAACCGTCGCGCAGGGCATGGACCAACTGCACCGACCCTTTGCCAAAGGTGGTCTCGCCGATGAGCGTGCCCCGCCCGGTGTCCTGCACCGCCCCGGCAACGATCTCTGAGGCGCTGGCCGATCCGGCGTTGACCAGGACGACCAGGGGGATGTCGAGGGCCAATCCTCCCTCTTTCGCTTCGAATACCCGCTCCGTGCCATCGCTGATGCGCTCGGTCAGGATCTTGCCCTCAGAGATGAACTGGCTGGACACGTCCACCGCCTGGTGCAGAAAGCCGCCGGGGTTGTTACGCAGGTCAAGGATCAGTCCCCGGGGATCCTGGGCCAGCAACTCTTCGAGCGTGTCTTTGAGCCGGTCGTTGGCCTTGGAGTTGAACTCGTAGAGCTTGACGTACGCAATGCCATCGTCGAGCATCCGCGACTCGATGGTCGGCGTCGGGATGCTCGCGCGCTCGACCTCGACGGTGAACGGCTCGGCGACGCCTTCGCGCAGCACTTTGAGTTGTACGACAGAGCCCTCAGGGCCGCGAATGTGCGAAATCGCCTCCCAGATGGTCATGCCTTCCAGGGAAACGCCGTCCGCCTGGAGAACGATGTCGCCCGGGCGGAGCCCTGCCGCCTCGCCTGGCTGCCCTTCCATGAGGGCGGCGATCATCAGCTGGCCGTCTTCTCGAATCCGCACCCAGGCGCCGATGCCCTCGTAGGTGCCCGACGAGGACTCGCGTATGAGGTCCGCCACCTTGGGCTCAATAAAGACCGTGTTCTCGTCGTCCAGGGTGTCAAGCAGGCCTTGAATGGCTCCGTAGGTCATCCCGGTCTCGTCGGGAAGTTCACCATAGTACTCTTTTTCCAGGAGGTGCCATACTTCCCAAAAGAGGTCAAAGGTCTCTTCCTCTGTCTCGGTCGGTTCCAGGCTCACGGTGGGCGTGGCGGTCGGCTGCAAGGTGGGTGGGTCAAACAACGATCGGGCAGGGGAGAGGGGCGACACGACCGCTCCAGTGCCAAAACCGGCGGCAAAAGCGCCGCCCGCGATCAACAGGGCGACAAAGGCAAACAGGACGACTTTGCAGCCACTCACGACAGTATCTTTCATCTAAAACCTCGTTTCAGGTATATAGTTTACATAAATAGACAAATTCAGCGCGCCTGGCGTCACGGAGTAGGGGGGTACGCTCCCTGCTGTTGCAGCAACTCTACTGCCCGCTCCAGTTGGGGATCCCGTCCCTGCTCCCGATCTGCCTCTGTCACAGGGATCTCGACGTCGGGCGTCAGGCCGGCGCCGTCAATCTGGGAGTGATTCGGCGTCAACCAGCGCGCAGCCGTGACGTGGAGCGACGATCCGTCGGACAGGTCGTAGATCAGTTGAACCGAGCCCTTGCCAAAGGTCTTTTCGCCGACGAGCAACCCTCGTTCCCGGTCCTGGACGGCGCCGGCGACGATCTCTGACGCGCTGGCCGTGCCACCGTTGACCAGGATGACGAGCGGCATGTCCACCACCAGGTCCTTGGATTCCACGGGGTAGAACTTTTCCTGGTCGCCTTTCTTTTGCTCGTACAATATCACACCGTCGGCGATAAACTGGCTGGACACGTCAATGGCCGCCTGGAGCAGCCCACCGCCGTTGTCCCGCAAGTCGAGGACGATTCGTCTCGCGTCCCGGGCCGTCAGGTCATCCAGCGCTTCCTGGAGTTCGTCGGCCGCACGTTCGCTGAACAGGTTGATCTTGACATAGCCAACGTCCGGCGCCTCGTCGAGCAGCCGCCACGAGACGGCGGGTATCTCGACTTCCTGGCGTGTGACCTCAAAGGCCAGCAGTTCCTCTTCGCCTTCGCGGCGAACGGTGAGGTGGACGATTTCACCCACCGGTCCGCGCACCATGGTCAATACGTCCTCCAGCGTCGTCTCGGCCGTGATGTCGATCCCATCCACGGCCACCAGCACGTCGCCCTCCAGAATGCCAGCCTGGGCGGCAGGCCGGTCGCGCATGGGGACGAGAGCAAAGACGCCAGGGCCTCGCTGCTCCACCCAGGCGCCAATGCCGCCAAAGTGGCCCTGCAGATCGTGCCGTTCCAACTCGCGTGGCTGCGGCTCGATAAAAGAGGTGTAGGGGTCGTCCAGGGCAGCGACCACACCCCGAATAGCGCCGTAGGTCATCTGCTTGTCATCGGGCAGGTCGCCAAAGTAGTCCCGCTGCAGGATGTGCCACGCTTCCCAGAAAACGACAAACGGTTCAGGGGGATCTTGCTGGGCAAAATCGTCGGCGGTGAGGCGCTGGTGCACCAGGAACCAGTTGGCCCCAAAGCCGGCCGCAAACGCCAGCAGGGCGATCAACAGTACGGCCAGGGCGGTATAGACTTTTGCCTGGGTTCGCATAGACTCTCTTCTCCCAAGATACAACAAATTGCCCCCACAAGGTTCAGGGCACTGGGGGCAAACTATTGTAACACACAACAAACACAAAGGCAAATAGGGGAGGGGATCGGACAGATCGTGGTGAAGTGATGTTACTTGGTATAATTGTTCTTATACCAAGTGAAATAGTCAAGAACACCTGGCAGAGACACCCTATCAAAACACGTGTTGCGTGTTGCGTAGTTCGTGTTGTCGTTGTCTGGGTCATACCGCACCGTAGAAAATCGGACACTTCTCTGGCTACGCCATTCCGACGCCATGTCATGGTTCAGTACCGATTTGCCTGACCACCATCCCGGTGGTATCCCATCCCAACGGCCCGATGCCTCGCTGCCGGTTCGAGATTGCGCGCGTCGCGTCTTGCAGCCGCTGCATCCTAGAAACCCGGTTTTTGATGCTCATCAGATGATTTGAGGCTGGCGAGTGACCTTCTCGGAGACCACCACAACGCTCCTTTTGATTGATCGGAAAAACCGGGTTTCTTGCCCCTGTTGTCCAAGTGACGTTGTAGTCATAGATTTTCCACTCAAGATTATGTCTACCCTATCTGCCTGGCCCACGGCCCGCTTCATGGTGAGGCTGGGGCCGTTATGGTACGCAGATTCACGCGGATTTTCGCAGATTATTTACATATAAAATTATAAAAATCAGCGTTCATCTGCGTCCAAGATCTCGACTCGTTTGCCCTGCCCTACAGGTACAGGCTGGACATGGAAAGTTGACCCCGGTACGATTTCTGGTACAATAGGTGCCGAACGGGTGGTGACCGAGGGTTAGGTCCAGCTCCTAACCCTCGTGTTTTGTCTTATGACGACAAGGAAAAAGACGGGAGCACTGAAAGCATGCAACTGGAGGTTTACCGAGACGCAGGCGGCTTTGAGGCATTGGCCAGAGAATGGAACCCCCTGCTCGGACAGAGCGGTACAGACACTATCTTTTTGACCCACGAGTGGCAGCGCGCCTGGTGGCGCTTTTTCGCCCCTGGCCGAGAGTTGCTCCTCCTGTCCCTGCGTCAGGGGGACAGGTTGGTCGGCATCGCGCCCTTCTATCGCCAGCCCCTGGACGGACAAACGGTGATACAGTTGGTCGGCGGAACAGAGGTGTGCGATTACCTGGACATCATCGCCCTGCCCGGCTACACAGGCCCTGTCTATCAAGCCGTCTTTGAATTCTTTGCCGCAGAACTGACGGATTGGGACGAAATAGACTTTCACTGCATCCCGGCCGCGTCGCCCTATGCGACCCTGCGCGAGGCGGCGATGCAGCAGGGGCTGGTCGTCGAGCGCCGCGTGGAGGACGTGTGCCCTGTCGTCGCCCTCCCCCCTACCTGGGACGACTACCTGGCCACACTGAACAAGAAGCAGCGTCACGAGGTGCGCCGCAAGATACGCCGTGCCACTAGAGAAGCACACGTGGAGTGGTACGCGACCTCTGACCCGGCCCGGCTGTCAGAGGATGTGGAGACCTTTTTCGATCTGCACCGCAAGAGCAGCCCGGACAAAGAAGACTTTATGAGCGAGCCGACCATGCAAGCGTTTTTTCACGAGGTGGCTCAGTTTTCGCTGGCCCGAGAGTGGCTGGAGCTTTCTTTCCTGCTCATCAACGGCGAAAAGACAGCGTCCATGCTCTGCTTTGCCTACGACAACCAGACGCTGGTCTACAACTCGGGCTACGACCCGGAACAGTTCGCCCACCTCAGCCCGGGAATTGTTCTGTTGAGCTATCACATCCAGGACAGCATTGCCAGAGGGCGCACCGTTTTCGATTTCTTGCGGGGGGACGAGGTGTACAAGTATCGCTTTGGGGGCCAGGACGCAGAGATATTCCAGGTCATCGTCCGGCGCGAGCAACAGGTCTCACCCTTGCAGATCTAAAGGTTCGCGGAAATCGGAAGAGGAAAAGAAAGGATTCATCTTGTATCGTATTGCGATGATCAGCACACATACCTGTCCCCTGGCCATGCTGGGGGGCAAAAGCACCGGCGGCATGAATGTCTACGTCCGTGACCTGAGCCGCGAGTTGGGTCGCCGGGGCATTGCTGTGGATGTCTTTACCCGGCAGCAGAACCCAGACCTGCCACGGGTCAACCATCGCCTGGGGATCAACTGCCGGGTCATCCACCTGCCAGCCGGGCCGGTAAAGCCTTATGACAAGAACCAGATGTTCCATCACCTTCCCGAGTTCGTGGATGGCATCGTTGCCTTTGCAGAGGAGGAAAGGTTGACCTACCACGCGCTGCACAGCCATTATTGGCTCTCTGGCTGGGTGGCGTTGGCCTTGCGTAAACGGTGGGGCACACCGGTGATCCAGATGTTCCACACGTTGGGTCGCATGAAGAACAGCGTCGCCCAACGGGCTGCCGAAAGGGAGAGTGACCTGCGCATCCGGGTCGAAACGGAGATCATGGCCCAAGCCGACCGGCTGGTAGCCGCCACCCCTCTGGAGCGGACACAAATGGCCTGGCTGTACGGTGCCGACCCGGCCAAGATTGAGGTGATCCCCTGCGGGGTAGACGTGAACCTCTTCAGACCGATCCCGCCCCTCGAAGCGCGACAGAGTATAGGTCTGCCAGCGAACGGTCAGATGGTGCTTTTCGTCGGGCGCATCGAACCGTTGAAGGGGATCGACACTCTCTTGCGAGCCATGGCGCTGGTGGCGCGCCACTTTCCCAGGTGGCAGGAACGGCTCTGCGTGTCGATCATTGGCGGCGATCCGGCCAGCGAACCGGCGGCCGTCAACCAAGAGATGGAACGGCTGAAACAGCTACGCGCCGAACTGGGCATCGGCGATCTGGTCGTCTTTCTCGGCGCCCAGGATCAGGACATGCTCAACCTCTACTATTCCGCGGCCGAGGTCTTGGTCATGCCCTCCCATTACGAGTCCTTTGGCATGGTCGCCTTGGAGGCCATGGCCTGCGGCACGCCGGTCATTGCCTCCAGGGTGGGCGGCCTGGCCTTCACCGTGCAGAACGGCGTGACTGGCTTTCACGTTCCACACCGCGACCCCGCAGCACTGGCAGCCAAGGTTTCTTTGCTACTGTGTGACGCCGAACTGCGAGGGCAACTGGGCCAACAGGCGACGCGATGGGCCCAGCGCTACAGTTGGCCAACGGTGACCAATCAAATCGTTGCCCTCTATGCTCGGATCTTTTCGCAAAAGTCACTGGCCTGCCTGGCTTGCTCGTGAGAAAAAGTGCTCCACAAGAGAAACCAAGAATAGAGCTAATGTCTCACCCCTCTGTTTCTCGGGCTTCTTGACCTTGAGCGACCGGGCCACCGCCGGGACGCAAGACTAACTCGTGCACCTCGGCAGCCACCGCCGAGGCCGGTTTGGCCGCCAGCAAGGCATCGAACAGCGGCAGCTCGCCGCTATGCACGACGTGGTCGGCGTACAGGAACATGGCCGCCGACCACGCCTGCTGGGCATAGCCCATCGGGTGGCCGCAAGCGCCGTGCAACCACTCGTTGAACTCCCACTCGCCGCTCTGTCCCTGGCGGTTGGCCTCGGCCAGGGACGCTAGCAGCCGCCTGGCTTCCTCGATCCAGCCGTGCCGCACCAGGGCCGCCACATGGAACCCGCCGATCATCGGCCACACGCCGCCATTGTGATACTGGTGGGGCAGATTCAGGTTGCGACTGCGATAATACTCCCGCCACTGCCTCTCGCCGGGAAAGATCGGGGGGTAGATGGCCTTGGTTGGATAGGGCTCCGCCATGCCCACCTGATCCATATAGCGCAAAATGTGCTCGGTGCGGTGCCGGTCTGCCAGGCCGACGAGGACGGCCAACAGGTTGCCCAGGCTGTCGCACCAGTCGCCGTACTCGCGGAAGGCCACCCAGGGCAGATAGAAGGGCCGGCTGGAGATGGTGCCCACGTTGTGATAGACCATGAACCACTCCAGGCGAAAGGCCTTTAACTTTTCCAGATGCGTGGCAAAGTGATCGGCCACCCAGCAGCGATCGATCCACATCAACAGGTTGATCCGCTCGTGTATGCCGGCCGCGTCAACGTCCGGTTGATGGCTGTTCATGCCTTTCGCCAGGTGTTGGGACATCTCCTGGTGAGCCAGAACGGCGGCGTAGTAGAGTACGTTGTCGTACAGGACGTTGTAACGCACCCCCAGCAGATCCATCCAGTCGCCAGCCTCCGGCACCTCCAGCAGGCCACACTCGTTCATGTCCTGATACTCCAGCCAGACGAGCGCGCGGTCGATGCTGGCCCAGTGCTGGTGCAGGAAAGCCACGTCGCCGGTGACCAGAAAGTGAACATAGTGGCCCAGGATATACCACAGGTTGGCATCCGTCGCGCCGGCGTTCTCCGTGCTGACGTAGCCGGTGTCGGGGTTGACGTTGAGTTGAATCATTCCCCGCCGAGACTGGTGGGCGCCCATCGTCTCGAGCGAGGCCCGACCTGCCGCCACCAGCTCGGGATCGCCCGTCGTGGCTGCTCCCAGGAACGTAATCATGCTGTCCCGGGTCCAGATCTGGGGATAGCCGGTGGGCAGCGCGGATGCCCGGAAACCGTGGACTGTGGCGCTGTGCTGCAACACCGTTCGCGCTCGCTGGCGAGCCTCTTCTAGCAACGCATGAGTGTCCATGGATGTCCCTCGAGTTACACTTGGCATGGCAGCCTCATTCTACGGCCTCCGGTACCCCCCATCTCATGCGGATATTATAGCACCAGTCGTGGACTCGGGCAAAATGACAGGTTGATGCTTCCCTTTGCGCGGCAGTTCGACCGATCCGCCTACGGTGCGGCCTACCTGGTGCTGGCTGCAGCCAAAGCCGAACCCTTGATGACCGGCGATCTGCGGTTGTACAACGCCGTCCGAGATCACCTCGACTGGGTGCGATGGATCGGTGACTTTTAGGTGCGTTGCACCTGGGGTCTCGAAAAAGTTTGACGCCGCCACATGAAAGTGTTATAATAGGATTTGCCGGCCTTGCTCCCCCAACGCGCTCATGCACTACGCGCCGGATTTGCTATGAGACCGGCTAAAATGTGTGGGAGGTAACAAGGCATTGCTCCCACAGATTCTAGCCCCCCCCACGTGGTATTGGAATACACCCCGTGTAGCGAAAAGGAGGAATCCAATGCACAAGAACAGACCGTTGTCCTTTACGGCACTGTTGCTGGCCCTGGTACTGGCTCTTGGTGCCTGCCAGACCCCGGCCCCGAAACCGACCGCCACGCCGGCCGAAGCTGTTGGCGGAACCCCCATCGTGGAGGAGGAAGCCGTTACCCTCCTGTGGGCTTTCTGGGGCAGCCCGGCAGAAGCGGAAACCCACCAAAAGGTGGCCGATGTTTTCATGGCCGACCATCCCAACATCAAGATCGAGACCATGGTCGAGCCGTGGAGCGACTACTTTACCAAGGTCCAGACGCTGTGGGCCAGCGGTGACGCGTCCGTCATTCCCGACGTGCTCTTTTTATGGCCGACGCCACGCTACGCCGCCGAGGGCGTGCTGGAGAATCTCGATCCGTGGATCGAAAAGAGCGGCTACGACCTGAAAGACTACTGGCCGGCTCTGCTGGAATCGGCCATGTACAACGGCAGCGTTTACGGCTTTCCCCGGGACATCAGCGTGGAGGCGCTCTACTACAACAAAGACATCTTTGACGAGGCCGGCCTGGACTATCCCGACGAGGGATGGACGTGGGACGACTTGTTGGCCGCGGCCGAAAAGCTGACCGTCGTCGAATCGAGCGGCCGGGTGGCGCGGTACGCGCTGGGCATGGAGGGCGGCAAATTTCAGTTGTGGGTCGGTCAGAACGGGGGCAGCATCCTGGACGACATGCGCAACCCCTCCAAGTGCACCCTGACCGAACCGGCGGCCGTGGAAGCCATCAAGTTCTTTGCCGACATGATCGATCAGAACTATGCCATGCGCGACGCGAACCTCAGCCAGGCCGGTGGCGACGCCGCCGTCTTCCAGAGCGGCCAGGTGGCCATGATCATCCAGAACGCCAGCCGCGTGTCGGCCTTTAACCCGGCCGGCATGAACTACGATGTGGCGCCGGTGCCCATCCCTGAGGGCGGCCAGCGGGCGGCCTCGGCCGGCGGCGCGGCCTGGGTGATGAGCAGTGGCAGCGACAACAAGGAAGAAGCCTGGACCTTCCTGAGCTGGCTACAGAGCACCGACGGCGGTCAAAAGCTCTACACCGCCTCCGGAGAGATCTTCCCTGCCCTGCAGTCCACGGCGCGCTCTGATGCCTTCCTGAAGGCTGGCCAACCGCCTGCCAACCGCCAGGCCTTCCTCACCGAAGGTGAGAGCGCCAAGGTAGGCCGCTTTGGCTACTTTTCCGAGTGGGGGGAGCTGGATGGTTCGGTCATCGGCCCTGGCATGCAGAAAGTATGGGCCGGTGAGGCCACTCCCGAGGAAGCCGTGACCCAGGTCTGCGAACAGGTGGACGCCTTCCTGGCAGAGAACGGCTACCCCAAGTAACCCAACTAGCCGGGGGTGATGGGTCAAGCCGCGCCTTGGCCTGTCACCCTTTTTCTTGTACGATTGGCAGGGGCTCGGTCGGGAGACCCTCGCCCAACTCGTTCCACCTGTTCGCCGTGGGTCTCTGACCGAGGCGGCAGGGACTCGGTCGGGAGACTCTCGCCCAACGGTTTGGAATCAGGATTGTCCATGACTCCGCAGTCAAGCAGACCATCATTTTCGTCAAGTCGGACGATTGCCATGGCACCGCACTCGTCGGTGCCCGCCTGGAGGCGATGGCGGCCCGATCAGCAGTGGGAGGCCTACCTCTTTTTGTTGCCCAGTTTCGCCGGCTTTCTGCTCTTTGTCGTCCTCCCGGTGATTGCCTCCCTGAGCCTGAGCTTTGTGCATTGGAGCCTGCTGAGCCCGCCAGAATTTGTCGGCACGGCCAACTATGCACAACTGCTGACCCATGACAGCACCTTTCGCACAGTGCTGTGGAACACGGGCTATTTCATCGTCACCATCGTGCCGCTCCAGCTCGCTCTTGGCCTGACACTGGCCGTGGCGCTCAACCAGGCCATCCGGGGGGTGACCCTCTACCGGCTGATCTACTTTATGCCTGTCGTCACCACCATTGTCGCAGCGGCGATCGTCTTTCAATGGATGTTCAACCGCGATTTTGGCATCTTTAGCGCTGCGATCTGGAAGCTGGGTGAGTGGACGGGCCTGCCGATCAGCGCGCCGGACTGGTTGAACAGCTCGGTTTGGGCCAGACCGGCCGTCGTGATTCTCACCGTCTGGAAAAACACCGGTTTCACGATGGTCATCTATCTGGCCGGACTGCAAGCTGTCCCCGAAGAGCTGTACGACGCGGCCAAGGTGGACGGGGCCACTGCCTGGCAGCGCTTCCGGCACGTCACGGTGCCCATGATCAGCCCGACAACGTTCTTCCTGTTCGTGATTCAGATGATCGGCGCTTTCCAACTTTTCAGCGAACCTTACATCATGACCCGGACTCAGGGCGACCCGCTACAGGCCACGCTGACCATCGTGTACTATATCTACCAGAATGCCTTTCAATTCGGCCGCATGGGCAAAGCCTCGGCTATCGCCTGGGTGTTGTTTGCCTTCATCTTTGTCTTTACTCTCATCCAGACCCGTCTGCAACGGCGCTGGGTTCACTACGAGGCAGGAGAATAGCCCGTCATGGCAGCCAGCCCACGTCCTATCTCACACAGACAGCGGCTTCACCGGCGGCCGATACGGATCGGCCACCTGGCGCTGCACGGCGTCCTGATCGGCGGCAGCATCTTTATGTTGCTGCCTTTCGTATGGATGGTCAGCACCTCCTTGAAGGAGCCACGAGAGATCTTTACCTATCCCCCGATCCTGGTCCCCAGCCGCTTTGCCTGGGGCAACTACCTCGAGGCTGTCTCGGCCATGCCCTTTGGCCGCTTCTACTTCAACAGCTTTGTGGTCGCCGTCAGTGTCACCATCCTGCAGATCTTGACCTCTTCCCTGGCGGCGTTCGCCTTTGCCCGTTTGCGCTTTCGCGGGCGGGAGCCGTTGTTCTTGCTCTACCTGGCCACGTTGATGATCCCGTTCCAGGTGACCATGATTCCCAATTTTATCGTCGTCCGCTTCCTGGGCTGGTATGATTCCTACCAGGCCCTCATTCTGCCCACGGCCTTTTCGGCCTTTAGCACCTTTTTGCTGCGACAGTATTTCCGGGGTATTCCCATAGAGTTGGACGAAGCGGCCCGGATGGACGGCGCCTCCTCGTGGCGCATCTGGTGGCAAATCGTCATGCCCCTCAGCGGCCCGGCCATTGCTGCGCTGACCATTTTCACCTTTCTCGGTTCGTGGAACGATTTTTTGTGGCCTCTGGTCATCACCGCCTCGCTAGAGATGCGCACCTTGCCCGTGGGCCTTAGCGCGTTTCAGGGACAGTATAACGTCCAGTGGCATCTGTTGATGGCCGGCGCCGTGATCGCTCTGATACCGGTGTTGATCATCTATACCACGGCTCAAAAATGGTTTGTCCGGGGCATTACGCTTTCCGGCCTGGCCGGCCGGTAGCCGACCCATCAAGCCGATCAACCCAGTCAGTCAACACGAAAACCACCATCGTAACAAGGAGTCTCACTCTATGACGAATGAATCCCCCCCCACCACCGACGAGCTCGAGCGCGTGCTGGTCGTCATGGCACACCCCGACGACGCCGAATTCACCTGTGCCGGCACGCTGGCCAAATGGATCAGGGCGGGTCGCCAGGCACATTATGTCGTCTGCACCAGCGGCGACAAAGGCACCAAGGACCCGGACATGACGCCTCACCACCTGGCCGCCATTCGCGAGGAAGAGCAACTCGCCGCAGCGCAGATGGTGGGCATCGAGGAGGTCACCTTTCTGCGCCACAAGGATGGCGAACTGCAAGCCAGCATGGCATTTCGGGCCGAGCTGGCGATGCTCATCCGGCGCTACAAACCGGACGTCGTCTTTACCCACGATGCCTGGCGGCCCTACCTGTTGCACCCTGACCACCGGGCGGTGGGCATCACCGTGTGCGACGCCATCGTCGCCGCGCGGGACCACCTCTTTCTGCCGGGGCAGACGGCCATCGGCCTGGAGGCGGTCGAGCCGGCCGAGCTGTATCTGTGGGGCGCGGCAGAACCGGATCACTTTGAGGACATCAGCGAAACGATAGACCTGAAATTGGAGGCGCTGTCCCAGCACGAGAGCCAGTTGCGTCGCCCCAACTGGCGAGAGCGCATTCGCAAGTGGGCCGCCGACACCGGAGAACCGCACGGCATGGCCTACGCCGAGGCGTTCAAGTGCATCTCCTTCCGCCGGTAAGATCAAACACAAAGACCTCCGAGGTTTCGGAAAACCTCGGAGGTCTTTTATGTTAGTAGTGTATTATGTTGGGCGAGGGTCTCCCGACCGAGCCCCCTGCCGCCTCGGTCAGAGACCCTCGGCGAACAAAGTGCTAGCCACGGTCGATCAGCGGCAGAAACTCTGACGACACGAGGCGATAGGCCGGCCAGTATGCCTCCCTGTAGCGGGCCGAATGATGGGCGACGGGGTAACCCTGCTCTTCGACCCAGGCGGAGAAGACCTCTACCTCCGGCAGCGAGAAGACGGGCCACTGCCCCGCGCGGCACAGATCGACGAAGGTAGCCCACGCTGCCCGCAACTCGTCCGGCGTTCCCCAGGTGCGTTCCGCCGTCTGCAGGCAGGCGGCGACGAGTTGTTCTACGTCTCCGCCTTGCGCCTTGAAGGGACGCAGGTTCAGTCGCCCCAGCCTTCCGTCGGGGCGAACGGTCTCCCACAGCGGGTCGGCGTCGCCGGCAGACACGCCCTCGACCTCTGTCCGCAGCCGCTCCACGAACGCTTCCGGCGAGGCCAGGAGGTGCGCCAGCCCCAGCACGCCCTGGTAGAGCAGCTTGTAGACGTCGCGCGGCGCCATGGCGGGGTACCGTTCCACGTGCCCGCCGATCAACTCGCCCAGCGCTGCCGGCGAATGCCACATGTCCGGATTGGAGCAAGGTCGTCGCTTATTGTCCACCATATAGTGCCTGGTTGGCCAGGTGCTCCTCGTAGGTGGCGGCAAAGGCGTGGGTGCCGTCGCCTTTAGAGTAGAAAAAGAGATAAGCCGTGTCGGCCGGGAAGGCCACGGCCTCGAGTGACGCCTGGCTGGGGCTACAGATGGGGCCGGGCGGCAAGCCCGGGTTGAGGAAGGTGTTGTACGGCGACTGCACCAACTGCACGTCCTCGACTTCGAAGGCTGCCCACCATTTGTCACTGGCCGGGTCGTAGCCGCGAGCGTACTGGAAAGTGGGGTCGGCCTGCAGGTAGATGCCCTGCTCCAGCCGGTTGAGATAGACGTCGGCGATGATCGGAAATTCCTCGGCCACAGCGCCTTCGCGCTGGACGATAGACGCCAGCGTGACAGCATCGTGAATCGTCATGCCCTGACTGCGAATCGCCTGGCGCATCTCAGGCGTGAACCGCTCCTCAAAGGTCTTGAGCATCCGTTCCACCAGGTCCAGGGCGGAGGCCCGGGCCGGCAGGCGATAGGTCTCGGGGTAGAGGTAGCCTTCCAGGCTAACCCCCTCGGGCCGGTCGGCCAGGACCGCATAGGCAAATGTGCCCTGGCGGACCAGGGCCAGGAAAGCGTCGCCGCGCATGACCTCCTCGCGCTCCAACATGTCAGCGATCTCTTCGGCGCGCCAGCCGGGCAGGATGGTCACGGTTACTTCTACCATGCGCGCCTGCTGCAGCGCCTCGGCGATCTCTATCATGGTCATGTCGCGGCGCAGGTCAAAGTCGCCCGCCTCCAGATGCGCGTCCACGTCGTGATAGCGGATGTACAGCCGGAAAAGACTGGGATCGGCGATCAGGCCTTCCTCGGCCAGCCGGGCGGCGATCGTGACCGCCGTCTCGCCCAGTTCGACGGCGAACGGCACGGGTGTGCCATCATCGCCCGCTGGGCGTTCAATGTCGTCCTGCCGGAAGCGCAGGTACAGGCCGATGATCATCCGCTCGACGGAGGAAGCGGACAGATCGGCGTCCGACAGCCAATCGCTCTGTTGTTCCCTTCCCGCCTGCACCCTGTTCCACAGATAAAAGCCCCCGCCTGCCAGCGCGGAGACCAGGGCGGTCAGGGCCAGGAGAAAGACGAGAAAACGCAGGATAACCTTCATATAGGACCTCACGAACAGTGTGGGCTCGGGCACACGCCACGAGCATCACGTCATGGTGTTTTCTTTCCGGGTATCCAAATAGTCTTGCAAAATGGCGGCCGCGGCGGCCGCGTCAATGCGACGGCGGCGATAGCGGCGTTTTCGACCGCTGGCGATCATGGCCTCGGTTGCGGTGACGGTAGACAGGCTTTCGTCGTGAAAGACCAGCGGCACATCCACACCCTGGGCAGCCAGTGCCTGGCCGAGGGCAGTCACGTAGCGCCGGATGCGGCCGGCCTGCTGGCCCTCGCCACCGTCCGCCGACAGCGGCAGCCCGACGACGAGGGCCGTCACGGCTTGCTCGCGCACCAGACCCGCCAACGCCTCGAAATCGTGGGCCTTGGAGCGGCGATGGAGCACGGTCAGGCTGCGGGCCAGCGTTTGCGTTTCGTCGCTGACCGCAACCCCGACCCGTCGGTCTCCCACGTCCAGGGCCAGGATCCGGCCGGCACGCCCGGCGGGTATCCGGTCAAGCGAACCCACCACCCGCTACCCCTCCAGCACCTGTTGCGCTGACGCTGTCTGTTGGATGCGCACCAGGATGCGCAGGCTCAGCCAGGGAACGCGCTCCAGCCAGCCCAGGTCCTGCATCCATTCAGGCCCCAACTGGATATCAGGTTGTGTGGCCAGCGGCAGAGTCTGCGCCAGCGTCAGACCGGCCAGCTCTGATGGCTTGCCCCGGACAGCCTGGTGTACGGCCGCCCGATCGATGACAGCGGAGGTCATGGCCTTGGCCCTGGCGGTGAGCAGGACGGCCCGTTCCTCGGTCTGCACGTCAACCAATTCAATGGCTTCCAACGTCTGCGTGCCGTTCATCAGGTGGAACCCCTCAGGCGGCGCGTCTTCCAGGGCACGAAACGCCTGGGTCCGGACGTCACGCTCATCGTAGGCCACGGCGCTGATCAGAGCGCGCATCTCCAGTCCCAGGAACTCGGCAGGCTCACCCGCAAATTGGTCATAGTCCTCGGCCAGGATGGCGTCTACCTGAACCGTTTTCGGCAGGATCACCTCTCCGCCGGCCAGATCTTTCTGCATCTCGGCCAGGGCTCGCTGCTGCAACTGCTGCAAGAGAAGGTTGTGCAGGCGAGTCTTGTCGGCCACGGTCACAGCACCGATCTGGCGGAAGCCCCCCCCGCTGGTGGGCTCCGGGTTGGTGACCCGTACCTGCAGCGACATAGGGCCCTCGACCTGGTTGATCAGTTGAGCGCCGACATTGCCACTCGAGCCCGGTTCCAATGCCTCGACGGGCACGGCGCTGGTTGCGCCGATGGCCGGTGCCAATTCCACGGCTTTTTTCGTGCGGAAGCGAATCACACTGCCCAGGGAAGTGGAAACAATGGTATCGGTGATCACCGAGACCGGCTGGCTCAACTGGTTGATCAATACCACGCTGCCCGTGGCCAGACTGTCGGGCGCGTCTCGCTTGCCGGTGGTAGGGACCTGGCCGCTATCTTCCACCTGTACCTGGATCAGCTTGGCCGGTATGCGGCCCGCTTGCAGGTCCACCTCCTCCGCCTCGCGACTGACGACGACTTGCACCTCGGCGTAGACCGGTTGTGTCGCCGGCACCAGGGTCACCGTGGCCGTAGGCACGATGGCAAAGAGTAGCCCATAGACGGCCGCTGCTGTGGCCAGGATCAATAAAATGGCTCCCAACTGCTCGCCACAGCCAGAGCCCTCTCGTCGAGGACGGCGCATCCGTCGCCACAGCGGGATTTTACGCTTCTTTGGAGGGCGAGGGCGATCCCGGCGGCGCAACGACCAGCGCCGCGACTGTTTGCCACGCCAGATAGAACCATAAACCCGGACGCCCTCTTGCGCTGCCAGGTCCCGCGTGACGGGATGATTAGACACGAGCGCGATTTCCCAGGCCAGTTGCTGGGCCTGACGGCGAAGCAGACGAAAATCTAGCGGCGATTTGAAAGCCTGACTGCCGTGGGGCACGACCAGGAGCACCTGGCGAGCCTGGGCTCGCGCCACCTTTTCTCGAATGACATCTATGTCGTCGTCTTTTTCCAGATGTAGAATCTGTTTTGTCGCCATGGTTACATTATCTTTGCCGCCAGCCGGGCCAGGCCCAGTCGTACCAGGTCAGATGCGCCCCACCGGTGGCCGGTGTGATTTGTCAGGTTGCTCACGCTGGTTGGCTGCCACAGATGGACCTCCGGATGGCGAGGCCAGGGAAGCTGGCGCATCCAGGCATAGTGGCGTGTACCTTGCGACACGGCTGGCAAGCGGCTGGCCTCGCCCGCCAGGTAGATGTGGTGTGACAGCGACGTGTCGGTCGCCAGATCGGCCAGTTGTTCAGCGGCCAGATCCAACCAACGGGCCACAGGGTCCACCAGCACAGCATCGGCCGCCATCGTCGCTTCCGGCGGCAGCCAGCCTTCGCCGTAGGCCTGGCAAAAGCGCGGCAGACGAGCAGGGGTCAGTCCAAAACTGTTGGCCAGTGTACGGTAGAAACTCTGCCCCCCCATGGGCATCCAGGCAGCGTCAGCCAATTGCCCCCGGTGCGCGACGATAATGTCGGTGCCCCATCGCCCCACATCCAGAAGCACGCCGTCACTGGGCAGCCCTGCCGTCGCTGCTCGCGCCTGCGAGACAAAGGCGGGCAACTCGAGATCCAGGATAGCCGCCACTTGCCGAAACGTGGCCAGCGTATCAGAATCGGCACTGGCGACAAAGGCACTCAGCGTCAGCGTCTCGCCCCGCAACCCCACCGCGTCCGTCACGGTGCTCCCGTCCACCTGGGCAGTAGGAATGACGTCCACCGGCGCGCCAGACAGATCTGCCATGGCACGCTCCAACTGTGCCTCTATGGTGAGCCATTCCCGCCGGGAGATCGGTTTCGCCGGCCGGGATCGACGATGCTGAAACGCAAAGGAATGTCTGTCGCACAGCCAGCCAGGCACGCTCCACACCGATTGATCCGGCACGATCTTGTGGCCAAACGTGTCGGGTGTCATCTTTTCGGCCGCCGAAAGCGCCGCATCGCACGCAGCGGCCACGGCCTCGCAGTCAACGACCTCGCCAGTGGGACCGTAGCCACCCTCGAGGGAGACCTGTCCATGTCCCCAAATGTGTGTCTGTCCACCCTTTAGTTCGACGACCAGGGCCTTGACGGACGTGGTGCCCAAGTCCACCAGGCTGCGGATTCTTTGGTTGTACGATGCTCTGTTTACTCTATGTTTCAGCGCGGGCAAAGGAGTACCTCATCGTCCACCAGACGTTGTTCAGTTGAATAGCCCTTACTCCAACTCCTTGCTAATCAGGTGTGGTACGGCGTCGATGGCGTCCTCCAGCTTTGAGGCATCGCGACCGCCTGCCTGGGCCAAAGTCGGCTTGCCCCCCCCTCCCCCACCGACGATCTGAGCCGTGGCTTTGACCAGTTTGCCCGCGTGCAAGCCGCGCGCGACCAGGTCAGACGTCACGGCGGCGACAAAGCCTGGCTTGCCGCCCATCACCGCACCAAGCACGATCACGCCAGAGGACAGCCGGTCGCGAAACCAGTCCGTCATTTCACGCAGCGTCTCCATGTCGGCTGCTTCGACCTCCGCGGCGAGCACGGGCACGCCGTCCACCTGCTGCACCTGCGCCAGCAGGCCCTCGAAATCGCGGCGGGCCATGTCACGCCGCAAGAGGGCAATCGTCCTGTCTTGAGCGTGCACGGTGTCCGTCAAGGCGAGGACCCGGTCGTGAACTTCCTCCGGCTGGCAGGCCAGGGTCGCAGCGGCAGCGTCCAACTCGGCCAGCCGGCGGCGGATCAGTTGGTGCGCCGACCGGCCGGTCACCGCCTCGATGCGGCGCAACCCGGCTCCCACGCTGGCCTCTGAGACGATGTGAAAGAGGCCGATCTCGACCGTGCTGTCCACATGGGTGCCACCGCACAGCTCCTGGCTGTAGGGCTGCCGCGGATCGCCCATCTTCATGACCCGCACCTCGTTGCCATATTTCTCGCCAAAAAGCGCGATCGCCCCGCCGCTCACTGCGTTCTGATAGGGCATGTGGAAGGCGCGCATGGGATAGGCCTCCCAGATCGCCTGGTTGACCATTTCTTCGATGGCCGCCAGTTGCTCCGGCGTCACGGCTGCGGGATGGGTAAAGTCAAAGCGCAGACGATCCGGCGCGACAAGCGAGCCGGCCTGGGCGACGTGCTCACCCAGCGTGGCCCGCAATGCCTTGTGCAACAGGTGTGTGGCCGTGTGGTTGCGCGCGATGTCGGCCCGCCGTTGGGCGTCCACCTCGGCCCAGGCGGCGTCCCCCACGCGGGGCGAACCGGCGACCACCCGGCCGGCGTGCGTGATGAGGCCGGGCGTCGGCTGGCGGGTGTCGGTAACATCCACCTCCCAATCCCGGCCCACGATGCGCCCGGTGTCGCTCACCTGCCCGCCGCTCTCGACGTAGAAAGGCGTCGTGGCCAGCACAACCTGAATCTCGTCACCTGCGGCTGCGTCCGGGACCGGGACGTCTTTGCGCAGAAGCGCCACCACCTGGCTGTCGCCGGCTGTGCCCTCGGCGTAGACGCTTGCCACGCCCTCGTCGCCGAGGAGACCATGTGCCTTCAGGTCGGCCAGCAAATTACTGTAGGCCGCCAGGCGTTCGGCGTCAATCGCCTGGAACTTTTGCCCGGCAGCGCTGATCTCGACGTGCCGGGCCATGGCCGCCTGGTAGCCGGCGTCGTCCACGCTAAAGCCGTTCTCCTCGGCAATGTCACGGGTCAGATCCAGGGGAAAGCCATCTTGCGACCAGAGTTTGAATGCCGCCTCGCCAGGGATGACGATCTCTCCGCGGGCGCCGAGATCGGCCATGAGACTGTCCAGGTAAGCCAATCCGGTTTCTAGCGTGCGGAGGAAACGCTTTTCCTCTTCGGTGATGGTTGTCAGAATGAATTCGCGGCGGGCGCGCAATTCGGTGAAAAACTCGCCCATCGTATCGATGATCGTCTGAGCTACGTCGGCCAGGAACGGTTGCCGGAAGCCGAGCGCGTGCCCGAAACGGGCTGCCCGGCGCAGGATCATGCGCAGGGTGTAGCTGCGACCCTCGTTGCCGGGCAGCACGCCGTCACCGACGAGGAAGGTCACGGCACGGCTGTGATCGGCGATGACCCGATAGGCGATCAGGTTTTCCTCGCGCTGCCGATCGGTGTGGTCCAGCAATTCCTGGGTACGCCGTATGATGCCACTGAACAGATCGGTACCATAGTTGGATCGCGTTCCCTGCAAAACGGAGACGATCCGCTCAAAGCCCATGCCCGTGTCCACGTGCTTGTCCGGAAGAAAATCCAGCTTGCCTTCGGCGTGGCGATTGTATTGGATAAACACCAGGTTCCACAGCTCGACAAAGCGCTGGCAATCGCCATTGACCTGGCAGACGTGACCTGGCACGTCTTGCATGTCGCAGAACTCTAATCCCCGGTCAAAATGGATCTCGCTGCACGGGCCGCAGGGCCCGGTGTCGCCCATCTCCCAAAAGTTGTCCTTGCGGCCAAAGTAGAGCACATGCTCTGGCGAAATTTCGGTCATGCGTCGCCAATGATCAGCCGCCTCGGTGTCGCGGCCCAGGTCGCCCTGGTCGTCTTCGAAAACGGTGGCGTACAGGCGTTTCTTGGGCAGGCCCCACCGCTCGACAAGCAACTCCCAGGCCCACTGGATGGCCTCTCTTTTGTAATAATCGCCAAAAGACCAGTTGCCCAGCATCTCGAAGAAGGTGTGGTGATAGAGCGATTTGCCCACATCTTCGAGATCGTTGTGCTTGCCCGACACCCTCATGCACTTTTGAGTGTCGGCAGCGCGACGGTATGGCCGGCTGCCCAGACCCAGAAACACGTCCTTGAACTGGTTCATACCGGCGTTGGTGAACAGTAACGTCGGGTCGTCGTGAGGTACCAGCGATGCGCTGGGCACGATGGTGTGCCCCTTGCTGGCAAAAAAGTCAAGGAACTGCTGGCGAATTTCGGCACCGGTCATTGTCTTGCCCATTCCTCTTCCTCCCCAGATAGCGGGTGCCATTTTAGTCCAAGTTGGCGATAAAGTCAAACGATTTGTGCTTTCCAGCATCTTGGGCTATAATTGCCTTCGGACCTTAGAGACTCTAAGGGTTTTCAGGGGAACCGGTCCCGAAAAGGTTCTCGGAAAGCCCAAAAGCATGGTTTTCAAAAGTGTTGTCAGAAATCCTTAGGGTCTTGAGGGTTTCTTGAAGAGAGCGAACCATGACCCACATCCTTTTCTTTGTCAGGATGGAACGACAGTACATCTATTCGAGCGGATTGTAGCGCCGCTGGGCGGTGCCCTGTGAGCGTCGCCTTGCGCTACAATCCGCCTGATCAGACCCACGAGCTGCACCATCGTGGGTCTTGCTGTTTCTTTTTCAGAGCACGACTTTCAACCCAAGTGGAGTTAAACCCATGAAACCCGTAGACGAACAAATGACCATCTTGATGCGCGGCGTCGAGTTTGGCGATGAACAGATCCGGGAGACGATGGCTGGTGAACTGCGAGAGCGGCTGGCCGAGGGACGGCCCCTGCGCGTCTACCTGGGCGTGGACCCCAGCGCGCCGGACTTGCACCTGGGACACACGGTGCCCCTGCGCAAACTGGCACAGTTTCAGGAGTTGGGGCACGAGGTGGTCTTTTTGGTAGGCACTTTTACCGCCCTGATCGGCGATCCGAGTGACAAAGAGGGCGTCCGTAGACAGCAGACCCCGGAAGAAGTGCGGGCCAACGCACAAACTTATGTCGAGCAGGTTTACAGGGTGCTGGACCCGGAGAAAACGATCATTGACTACAACGACAAGTGGCTGGCTCCGCTCTCGTTTGCCGACGTGATCGAACTGTCGTCGAATTTCACCGTGCAGCAATTCCTTGCTCGCGACAACTTTGCCAAGCGGCACGCCAACGGCGATCCCATCTGGCTGCACGAATTTTTCTATGGCCTGATGCAGGGTTACGACGCCGTGGCGCTCAAGACCGACGTCCAGATCGGCGGCACGGAACAACTCTTTAACCTGCTGGCCGGACGCAAGCTGATGGAGGTGTTTGGCCTGCGCCCCCAGGTATGCCTCACCTTTCCCATCCTGGTGGGCACCGACGGCCACCTGCGGATGAGCAAGAGCACCGGCAATTACATCGGTATCGGCGAACCACCGGAGACGATGTATGGCAAGGTGATGAGCATTCCCGATCAGGCCATGCCCAATTACATGAATCTGGTCACCCGCTGGATGCCAGACGACATCGCGGCTATCGAGTCGGCGGTGGCCGAGGGGAAACTGCACCCGCGAGATGCCAAGATGAAGTTGGCGCGCGAGATCGTCAGCATCTTTCACGGCGACGAGGCTGCCGGAGAAGCAGAGGCACACTTTAGAACCGTCTTCCAGCGGCGTGAGCTGCCTCCCGACATGCCGGTCTTGGCCGTTGCCGAGCCAGCCAACGTGGTGGATCTGCTGGCGGCGGCGGGGCTGACCAAGAGCAAGAGCGAGGCACGGCGGCTCGTCCAGCAGGGCGGCGTCAAGCTAGACGGCGAGAAGGTATCCAGCATAGAGGCCGAGATCGCGGTCATGGATGAGCGTGTGTTGCAGGTCGGCCGGCGGCGGTTCGTCCGCCTGGTGCCGGGCGAATGAGAATGAGAAAGCGAGGCAGAGATGGAGCCAGACGTGACACCCACTGGCACCCCTGAACCGCAGCGGCGCAGCAGGAGGTGGCTCCTGGTCCTGGGACTGGTGGCGCTGCTGCTCTGTGTGGCCAGCGCGATCGCAGGCACGCTGACTATGGTGGCCCTGTCAGACTACAGCACGGACAGCCGCCTGGGCGTGGGAGACGCGGTGGCCATCGTTCGCGTCGAGGGCGTCATTGCCAGTGGTGAGTCAACTGCGGGCTATGCTGCCGGCGCGTTTTCCGAGCGAATCGTCAGGCATCTCACATGGGCCCAGGCCGACAGCTCGGTCAAGGCGATTGTGCTACGGGTCAACAGCCCTGGCGGTAGCGTCGTCGCCTCGAACGAGATCTATGAGAAGCTGCTGGAGATTGACAAGCCGGTCATCGCTTCTATGGGCGAGACGGCCGCCTCTGGCGGCTATTATATCGCCTGCGCGGCTGACAAGATCGTGGCCAACCCGGCGACGATGACCGGATCCATCGGCGTTATCTCGCAGATCGTGGAACTGGACGAGCTGCTGGACAAGGTCGGCGTGGAGGTCATTGTCATCAAGAGCGGCCGGTACAAAGACGTGGGCGGCTTTCACCGTGACATGACCGACGAGGAACAGGCCCTTTTCCAGGCCATGATTGACGAGGTCTACCAGGGCTTTGTGGACATCGTCGCCCAGGGCCGGGGCCTGCCCGAAGGAACAGTCCGCGAGCTGGCCGATGGCCGGATCTACACCGGCCTGCAAGCCAAAGGATTGGGCCTGGTAGACGAGTTGGGTAACCTGCCGCGCGCCATCGAGCTAGCAGCCGAGATGGGCGGCGTCGAGGGCGAGCCCAGGCTGGTCGAGTACGGGCGTCGTGAACGCTCGCTGCTCGATCTGCTGCTCGGTTTCACCTCCCCTGCCCAGCCGTTCTCCGAGATCCTGGACTTGTTGGAACTGGAGGCCGTACCATCCCTGCAATATCGCTACGTCGGCCCTTGACGGAACCTTGCTAGAGACCGT
>Ga0180438_10003659_pt1 | contig 22989 bp, 17 predicted proteins | sample SS_ome_12_FD_132455 | JGI IMG/M metagenome (GOLD analysis project Ga0180438, IMG submission 132455) | Hypersaline lake sediment archaeal communities from the Salton Sea, California, USA - SS_3_D_2 metaG | ecosystem: Environmental > Aquatic > Non-marine Saline and Alkaline > Hypersaline >...
CCAGAGCCGAGCTGCGGCTGACACGGGGATTGACTTCAATTACGTGATATTCGCTCCGGGCAATCCCTTTCTGGTCGGGGGCCCATCTATCCGCCACTATTGGACTTGGGGTCAGGGCAAACTGTATGTTGCACCCGCCCTCAATCTTCAACGCTCTTATGATTCTCAAACTCGCCGACCTGAGCATCTGGTATTCCTTATCGTTCAGAGTCTGGCTGGGGGCTACCACGATGCTATCTCCGGTATGCACACCCATAGGGTCAATATTCTCCATGCAGCAGACAGCGATGCAGTTGTCAGCAGCGTCCCGCATGACTTCATATTCAATTTCCTTCCAGCCCAGAACGCATTGCTCCACCAGAACCTCGTGGCTCATACTGGAATCCAGGCCGTTGGCGACCATCTGTTCAAGCTCTTCCATAGTCTGGGCGATGCCACCCCCGGTGCCGCCCAGGGTGTACGAAGGGCGGACAATGAGAGGCAAACCAATGGTCCTCGCCAGCTCTTTTGCCTCTGCCACCGACTTCACGGTAGCACTTGCCGGCACAGGCTCGCCAATATCAACAAGAAGCTGCTTGAATAGAGACCTTTCCTCAGCCTTCTTGATTGTCTCTATGGGGGTGCCCAGGGACCGCACATTATACCTATCCAGAATGCCGGTGTCGGCTAGCTCCACTGCCAGGTTGAGCCCCGTTTGCCCTCCCAGGGTAGGCAATAAGCCATCGGGGCGTTCCCTCTCAATTATGCGGGCCAGGACTTCGACGGTGAGGGGTTCGATATAGACGGTGTCCGCGATGCCCTCGTCGGTCATGATGGTGGCCGGGTTCGAGTTCACCAGAACCGTGGTTATGCCCTCCTCCCGCAGAGCCCGGCAGGCCTGTGTCCCGGAATAATCGAACTCTGCTGCCTGCCCGATTATTATCGGCCCCGAGCCTATCACCAAGACTTTAGACACTTCGGACATGCTTCCCTTTTCTATTTTTAGCCTTTTACCATCTCCAGAAATCGTTCGAACAGATACATGTTGTCCAGCGGGCCGGGGGAGGCCTCGGAGTGGTATTGAATGGACAGAATGGGCAGCTCCCGGTGGCGAAGGCCCTCCACCGTGCCGTCGTTCAAGTTTACGTGGCTGATCTCAAGTCCGTCTTTCAAGCTATCACCATCTATGGCGTAGCCGTGATTCTGAGCGGTGATATAGACCCTGCCACTAGCCAAATCCCGCACCGGGTGATTGCCACCCCGGTGTCCAAACTTCAATTTGAATGTCTGTGCTCCCAGCGCCCTGCCTACGAACTGGTGGCCCAAGCATATACCCATTATCGGCTTGCGCCCGATAAGCTCTCTTACCGTATGCGTGAGATCATCGAGGAGAACGGGATTGCTTGGGCCCGGGGACAAGACAATGCCATCGGGATTCAGAGCCAGGACCTCAGCCGCCGAAGTGGTGCACGGGATAGCGATTGCCTGGCAGCCAAGCTGGTTCAAGATACGCAGTATATTGTATTTCAGGCCGTAGTCGATAACCAGGATTTTGAGAGATTCCTTCGCGGCCGAGGTCGGTCGGGACGATAGGGAAGTCAGGCTCGCGGCAGCAGGCCCACCGGATTGCCACTCGTACGGCTTTTCGGTGCTCACCGGGTGAACAAAGTCGGTAGCGTCATACCTAGGTAAGGTCTTTAGCTCCTGCAATGCCTCCTCGGTCGTCACTTCCGACGTCACCATTCCCATCATGGCTCCCTGCAGGCGCAAGTGGCGAGTCAGCGCACGGGTATCTATGCCGCTGATCCCGGGGATGCCATAGGCCAGTAGAAATTCGTGCAAGGTCCGGGTGCTCTGCCAGTGACTGGGTTGGGAGCAATACTCCCGAACGGCCAAGCTTCTGGCCTGAATTTGCCCGGATTCGGAATCGGACTCATTGACGCCGTAGTTGCCAATCAACGGATAGGTAGCCACCAGGATTTGACCGGCGAAGGATGGGTCGGTGAGCATTTCCTGGTACCCGGTCATGCCAGTGTCGAACACCACCTCACCGTATGTAGTGGTCGCCGCACCAAAGGGTTGGCCCTCGTAGACAGACCCGTCCTCCAAGACCAGAATCGCTTTCTTACCCATGAGATTCTTCACTTCGCCTAGAATGACAGTTAGGCTCGAAACGACAGGGGGTAGAGTCGAAACGACGCTCTAACCAGTCATCCATGTACGCTATGGTGCCATTGGCTACTGTTGCCATCACTCTGCCTTTGAACCGGTAGCCATCGTAGGGCGTGTTCTTGCCCTTAGAGGCAAATTTGCTGCTATCCACTGTCCATTCCCGGTCGGGGTCGAGTATGGTGATATTAGCCAAGGCACCCAACTTCAAGGTGCCCAGCTCACCATTGCTAGCGATGATCCTTGCCGGCTCACAGGTCAGCTTAGAGAGTAGCTACGTCAGAGTTACTTTTTTTCGGTGCACCAGATCCATGAGACAGCCGAAGGCCGTCTCAAAGCCGCTGATGCCGAAGGCAGCTAACTCCATCTCGCAGTCTTTGTCCGCCAGAGTATGGGGTGCGTGGTCGGTGGCAATAGCATCGATGACATCATCTCTAAGCCCCTCAATTACGGCTTCAACATCGGCCCTGGTACGCAGGGGTGGGTTCACTTTGGCATTGGTATCGAACGGTTTGTCCGAGGACTCGCCCAGGATTCTTTCCTCGGTCAAGGTCAGGTGATGGGGTGTGACCTCAGCGGTTATAGAAATCCCTTCGTCTTCGGCATAGCGAATAAGCTGCACCGAGCCCCTGGTGCTGACATGGGCGATGTGAACCCTGGCCCCGGTCGCCCTGGCCAGAACCAGGTCGCGAGCGACCATTACCTCCTCGGCTACCGCAGGAATCCCTTTCAGCCCCGTTTCAGTAGACATACGTCCTTCATTTATTGCCCCGCCGCTACTCAATGCCCTGTCCTCGCAATGATCAATTATGGGCAAGCCCAGGTCCCGGCTGCACTCCATGGCACGACGCATCAGCTGGGAGCTTACTACAGGGTCGCCGTCATCACTGAAAGCAACCACCCCGGCCTCAGCCAACCCAGCCATATCGGTTAATTCCTCGCCTTTTCTGCCTTCACTGAGACAGCCAATGGGAAGAACGGTAATCAAGCTATCCTTGCTTGTTCTTTCCTGCACCCAGTCAACAGCAGTCACAGCATCTAGAGGAGGCTGCGTATTTGCCATGCAACAGACGGCTGCAAAGCCACCCGCGGCGGCTGCTTTCGTTCCCGTAGCGATCGTCTCCTTGTACTCGAAACCTGGCTCCCGCAGATGGCAGTGAAGATCTACAAAGCCGGGACAGACCACCAATCCCGCGGCGTCCAGATTCTCTGCTTTGTTGAGTATGGCAGCAACCGAAGTTCCCTTCGCAACGGTATCTCCTATTTGCACAATTCTCCCTTCAGCAACAAGCAAGTCCCCGACCCAGTCTATACCTCGGCCGGGGTCGACTATGCGGCCGCCGCGGATAAGCAGAAAAATGCCTTCTCTATTCAATGTCTAACAGACCTGCTGGGCTTGAACTGCCGGGCCCGGGCTTCCTTTTCCGAAGGAAAGACGATCAAATTCTCCGGTCTGATCTTGCGGGCCCAGTGGCTATCGGCACTGTGATATTTCTTGCTCTCCAGCTTTCCTTGATGCCAGTCGGAACTGGCCACATACCGGGGATGAACCTCGTGGTCGCAATAGATGCAGCGCAATATTACAGGGTCAAGACTCACTATTTTGAACTCAGGCTTTATGTACTTGACCTCTGTTTCCTGGTTTGAGGCACAGTTCCTGTTAGGGCACCTGACCCCCGAATCTCGCTTGTAGACCGGATAGTCGGTCTTCTTGACGAACAAGTCCTCCTCTTTCCGAGTCAGGATTTCCCTGGCGCCCAGCAAAAATGATAGGAGCGCCATTCTCACCGGTACCCCGTAAGCCGCCTGCTTGAAGTACATGCTCCTGGGATCAGAATCGACTTCACAGGCCAACTCATCGACACGGGGCAGCGGATGCATGACCAGCGTTTTCTCAAATTCTTTCTCCCTCAGCAGCTTTCTATCCACCACCGGATAGCCTGTTCCCGACTCTGGTCGTTCCGCCACGGGCGCTTGCCTTTCCTTTTGGAGCCTGGTGACATAAAGGGCATCAACCCCTGCCTTCAGTTCCACCTGGATGCTTATGTCAGGCATCATGGCCAGCTGATGCGGGCTGCTAGGGGTCACGTACACGGCATCGATGGGAACAAACTCCCTTTTAGCTTCCCGGTCCAGGTCTCCGGTCCTTTTCAACTCACCTTTATACTCGGTGCTTAGCCTTCTTGACACATGCTCCGGCAGCTCCAGCCCCGGGCCGGGATAGAAAAGGATGGTGGCACCAAACCTGGCCAAAGCATAGATCAGGGAATGTATTGTCCGCCCGTGCTTCAAGTCCCCCCATAGAGCAATCCTGAGCCCCTTAAGAGTCTGCCTCTCTTTTCTGATGGTGTACAGGTCGCATAAGGTCTGGGTGGGATGTTCATGGCCACCATCGCCCGCGTTTATCACAGGGACCTCGGCGTAGTCGGCAACCACCCTGGCTGCTCCCTCCCAGGGATGTCTGATGACAATTACATCGGCGTAGCCACCCACCACTTTGGCCATATCAGCGATGCTTTCGCCCTTGGCCAGCGAGCTTGCCCCTATGTCCACCGCACTTATCACCTGTCCACCAAGCCTGAGCATGGCGGCTTCGAAAGAGAGCCTGGTCCTGGTGCTCGGCTCAAAAAACAGGCTGGCCATGATCTTTCCCTGACATATCCCAGCCTGAGCATTTATGGAGTCGGCCATCTCATCTGCCAGGGAAAAGAGTGCTTGGATTTCCCCATTTGATAGATCGTCTATGGTCACCAGATTTCTGTTTCCCGGATGCATGGTCGCTTTCCCTTCAGTTTTTCCGGAATAGCCCCTTGGCCAGACTTCCGATTACCACCTCATCCACGCCGTCAACCTCCTCCAGTTGAACCTGTATCTCCTCATCCCTGGAGCTGGGTATGTTCTTACCTACGTAGTCCGCCCGAACGGGAATTTCTCGATGGCCGCGGTCGATAAGCACAGCCAGCTGAATAGAGCTGGGACGCCCCAGGTCAGTCAAGGCATCCATAGCGGCGCGTATACTCCGTCCGGTATAGAGCACGTCATCAACCAGGACTATGTGCTTATCGGTGATTGTGCCGGGGATATCGGTGTGGCTTTCGTTCGGAGGAGTCAATTGTGAAGGTGCAATATCATCCCGATAAAGGCCGATGTCCAGAGCACCTACGGGGACCGGAATTTCTTCAAAGCCTTCAATGATTTGAGCTATGCGCTTCGCTAAGGGCACCCCTCTGGTCCGCATGCCTACCAGTACAACCCCTTCCGCACCCTTGTTCTTCTCTACAATCTCGTGTGCAATACGAGCCAGCGCCCGCGCTATCTCCCTGGAGGTCAGGACAACCTTCTCGGGCATCAAAAAACCTCCTGCCTATGAACTGGCAAGAGGTCAGGATCGGTGCGTCTGTTTTCGGGTCGGTGAACCATGTCTCCCCTTTCCAGCCTCACTGGACTGATTTAAAGGTCTACTCTATTATGCCACAGGGGCCAGAACAATGCAACTTCTGGTCCGCATATATCAAACATCAATTGCCGGGGCATAACCCCACACCCCCGACATACCACAGATGAAGGCGCAGCACCCCGGCTTCAAGTTTGCGAGGAATTCCTTGCTCTGGCAATCAGGCCAGACTTCTTGATAATGATAATTAGCGGAATCGAAGCGGCGCAAAGCACGCTAAGAGTAACAAGAATGGGACTGTAAGCACCGGTCTGGTCATAAACGAGGCCAACTATCAGCGGCCCAACCGCCTCACCCAGCATAAAAACCAGGTGGACGCTTCCTAGTATTGCTCCATACTGCTTCAGGCCAAAGTAGTTTCCCGTCAACATCGCCATATTTGGTGCCCAACCGCCCATTGCCAGACCGAGAAAAATGCCGTAGAGCCACAGATGGTACGTGGACGATGCCACAGTCAGGGCAGCCAGCGATCCCGCAGTGAAGGCGTAAGCCATAGCCGTGGTATATTTGGGGTCAATTCTGTCGCAGAGATAACCGAAGGTAAATTTACCCACCGCGCTGGCCAGTCCGACGATGCTAACTGCAAGTGTGGCATCGGCAACAGTAAAACCCCGAGCTGGCCGTGTCAATATATCAACATGGTTCTGCAACCCCCCGGTCAGCCCCATGCCGTAGACTGCTGAACTTAGAGCTATCAGCCAGAAAGCGGATGTCCCCAGCGCCTCCTTAAGGCCGAGCCCCGGTGTCTTGAATGCCTCGGGTTCGCGGCCATTCACTGTCCGGGCTGCCTCTGATCCGTAGGGTGAAAGTCCCTTCTGCTGGGGCCGATCCCGGACCAGAAACAATATCACCACTGCCATTATGACCAATGACAGCAACCCCATAACTAGGTAGGTACGCTGCCATCCAAGATTAGGGATGAGGTAATTGCCAATGATAGGGCCAAACAGAAACCCCCCGAAGCCAATGCCGATAAAAGCCAGGCCCTGCATCGTACCCTGCAGACGGTGGAACCAACTGCGTATGAGAACGCTTATCGGAATAGCTCCCAAGAGTGTCATCCCCAGGCCCAGACCGGCATGGAGCAAACAGTAGCTCCAGAGGGACCAAGTCCTGCTCAGCAGGGCTAGGGAGAGGGACAGCACGATGGTACCGATAATCAAGACCTGGCGTGGGCCGCGATTATCGGTGAGCCGCCCTACAACGGGAGAAGTAACCGCCATTGCGACCATGAGACACGTGAAACCAAGAGTCACCTGGCCACGGCTCCAGCCGAACCAGTCTGCCACGGGCGCGTTCATAATGCTGAACCCGTAGTAGGCCAAACCGCAGGACAGGGTGAGGGTGAGAAACCCCGCCAGGACTATCCAGTAGCCATAGAAGAATCTCCTCATGATGGCGAATCAGAGACTCGTCAGCGTAACAGGATCAATATTCAAATGCATCCTCGCTGGCAAGAACGAGCACAATCGGGTCCGCGGAATCCACTGAGTCGGGCACTGGCAGAAGTGCTCTTGTGCCAGCCAGTTAGACGCTTCATTTGTCGTTAGGGCTATACACAATTGACAGCCCGACTCTCCGGCCGCCATGATTATCGTCTAGATAAGCCGAAACGTCAAGCCCCGCCAGTGGGTATGCCGCCCACAGCCTTGCCCTTTGCGCTGGTAGCGGCGGTGCGGTCAGAGAAAAGGGGTAGCAGGTGCTACCCCTTTTCTCTAATGAGGCTTAGGTTTACTGTCTCGATATTTTGGTTGGCTCCGGAGCTACCGAACTGTGCGCTTTAGTATCCTCCAGATGGGAGACAGGCAACTTCTGGCCACGGCGCAGGAAAGAGGGCACGTCGAGAGCGTCGCTACCACCTCTTATGAGGCGTCGCAGTTCCTCGGCGCTGTATATACCCTTCCCCTCTGCCTTGGCGAAGCCCGTAGCGATAACAGTTATCCGAATCTCGCTATCCATCTTGGGATCATATACCACACCAAACACTATGTTGGCATTGGGGTTTACTGCCTGGCTGATGACCTGGGCAGCCTCATTGCACTCGAACAAAGTGAGACTGGGTCCGCCGGTGATATTGAATAGCACCCCGGTCGCCCCGTTTACAGATACGTCGAGCAAGGGACTAGCCAGAGCAGCTTTGGCCGCTTCGGTAGCGCGACTTTGTCCGCCAGCTCTGCCAACCGACATCCAAGCCGGGCCAGCGTCCTTCATCACCGACTTTATGTCGGCGAAGTCCAGGTTGATTAGACCCGGGATGGTGACTACTTCAGAAATGGCCTGGACTCCCAATAGCAGGGCGTCATCTGCCAGCCTGAAGGCACTGTCCACGGTGGTCTTGGCATCGCACAGCTGAAGAAGGCGGTCATTAGGGATGATGATAAGAGTATCGACCTTGTTGGAGAGTTCAACCAGCCCTTCCTCGGCTACTTGCGCTCTATGCGACCCTTCAAAAGTGAAGGGCTTGGTCACCACCGCAATGGTGAGAGCGCCGCTCTGCTTAGCCACTTCAGCCACCACCGGAATGCCGCCTGTACCTGTGCCACCCCCCATGCCCGCGGCAATGAATACCATATCGGCACCTTGAATGAGGTCGTCGATTACGTCCCGGCTTTCCTCCGCCGCTTTGGTTCCAATTTTGTGGTCGCCACCAGCACCCAATCCCCGGGTCAGTTTCTCACCCAGTTGGATTCGGGTAGGGGCTTCAGCCAAGGCCAAAGCCTGACCATCGGTATTCATGGCTATGAAGTCAACGCCTTTTATCCCCTCGCGCACCATACGTGTAATGGCATTGCTACCGGCGCCACCAATGCCTATAGATTTGATTCTTGCTGGAGTTGGAGTATAAATTTGCTTTGCCATTCTAACCTCCTTTCACAAATCAGGCACGAAGCAGCTTTCTAAGAAAGCGCAGAAAGCCGCTCCAATTGCCAGCCCTTTTCTCTCGAAAAGTGGATGCTTCCTTGCCTCGAACCTGCCATAGGGCAAGTCCTAAGGTAGTAGCATACGACGGGTCATGAAGGATATCGGAAATGCCGTAGATGCCCGTGTTCAAGGGCCGGCCTTTACGCACCGGCATTTGCAGCATTTGCTGCCCTAACTCGTCAAGCCCGGACAGGTTGGCTGTGCCACCTGTCAGCACCAGGCCACAAGGTGCCAGGTTATGGTAATCACTGGTGGGCATCTCCAGCAGTATGAGCTGCAGCAATTCCTCCATTCGGGCCCGGACAATGCTGCACAGATCCTTGTAGGACGCGCTGTGACCATTCTCGATGCCTACCTGGACTGTCTGATCCATTTCTGCATCAGGCATGACGTTGCCATATCGCTTCTTCATCTTCTCCGCAATAGCGAAAGGTAGGCCCAAGCCTATGGAAAGATCGCTGGTTACCTGATATCCGGCTACGGGAATGATGGAGGTATGGTAAATGCTGCCGTTCTTGAATACCGCTATATCGGTGGTACCACCACCCATGTCAGCCATAATGACACCAGTGTCTCTTTCTTCCGGAGTCAATACTGCTTCTCCGGCAGCCAGTGGCTCAAGGATAAGGTCTTCAACCTCAACACCCACAGCACGAACGCATTTGGCCAAGTTCTGTATGGAAGTTACTGAAGCAGTAATGATATGGGTTTCCACGTCCAGCCTGGACCCATGCATTCCCACCGGCTGTTTGACTCCTTCCTGTCCATCCAGGGCATAGTACCGAGGAATAGCGTGGAGCACCTTCTTTCCTTCAGCGACGGGGATATTGCGAGCCGCAGATAGTACCCGTTTAAGGTCATCCGTGCGCACTAACCGATCATCTCGGGGAATAGCTATTACTCCCCGATTGTTCAGACTACTCACATGTCTGCCGGTAACCCCAACATAAGCAGAATCTATACGTATGCCGCTAATTCTTTGAGCTTCTTTCAACGATGCGGCAATGGACTGTTTGGCTTCTTCTATATTGACGACAACGCCTTTATGCAGGCCACGACTGGGAACGACTCCCACTCCCAATACCTCAATGTCATCTTTCGCTTTGACACTAGCTACGATAGTGGCTATTTTGGTTGTGCCTACATCAATAGCTGAAATGATTCTTCTTGCCATTTTCACCTCCTTTTTTGCTGAGAATCCTGCCTAGTTGAGTCGCTCTGCTATCCTCAATTTGGCGCTACGGCTGCGTGGGTTGGATTCGATCTCCAATGAGGCAGGTCTAATGACCTTCCGTGAAATGAGCTTCAAGGTGGGTACGTGCCCACAGCGACACATTATGGTTCCCGGAGGGCATACGCAACTGCTGGCTGCGCGTCGCATGAACTGCTTGGTTATGCGGTCTTCCAGGGAATGATAGCTAATCACCGCCAACCTTCCCCGGGGACGGAGAAGCTGAATAGTCTGTTCGAGAGCCTGCTTCAAATTCTCTAGCTCGTTGTTGGCCGCGATGCGCAGTGCCATGAAGGTCCTTGTTGCCGGATGAATTCTGGCACGCTTGCTGCTCAACACTTGCTCGATCAGGCGGGCAAGCTCCGTGGTAGTAGCAACGGGGCGATTCTGAACAATGTGTCGCGCTATCCGCCGGCTGTGACGCTCTTCACCATATTCCCATATGAGCCGAGCCAGATCGTGTTCTGAGAAGGTGTTGACAATCTGGGAGGCGGTCAACCCTTCGCCAGCATCGAACCGCATATTGAGGTGAGCGTCGAGGTGAAAACTAAAGCCGCGTTCGGCTGTATCCAGTTGCAGAGAAGAGACACCGAGGTCGAAGAGAATACCATCAACTGGATGAAACTGGTATCTCTCGCATATACCCTCAAGGTTGACAAAGTTGTCATTGACAAGAGTAACTGCCTCGCCGTACTTACTGAGTCTTTCCCGGCTTACTTCGATGGCTTCGGGGTCGGCATCAATGCCCAAAACGCGTCCCGAGGGCAAGATCCGCTCCAGAATGGCTGCGGCATGTCCACCCAACCCCACAGTGCAATCAACAAAATAGCCTCCTGGCCGAGCCTGTAGACCTGCTACGGCTTCATCAACCAGAACAGGCACATGGACGGGTAAAGACATGGCGACGCTCATTCACTATTCTCCGAGGCTCTCGATTATCTTCGCTTTCTGCTGGTCGGCTGACGCCTTCTCAGCCTTCCAGTCATCTTCGCTCCAGAGTTCAACCCAGGCATTGACGCCGACAACTATCGCTGTGTCACCAATGCCGGCGTATTCGCGGTGAGTAGAAGGCAAGGTTATCCTGCCCTGTCCGTCGAAAGAGGCACCGAAGGCTGTCCCGAAGACCGCACGGTTCAACCTTCTCAAGTTAGCCGGACTCACCGCCTTGGCAGCCAGACTTTCGGACAACCTCTTCCATTCGGCTACCGGGTAGACGGCAATGCATTTCTCCCCCATCCCCGGGGCCAATATCACCCCATCCTTCATCTGCCGCCTGAATTTTGGCGGCAAAGGAACCCTGCCTTTCTCATCAACCTTGTATTGATACTCGCCAAAAAACATAATAGTCACCTCACCTTTTCATACTGTCTTCACGTGAGGGCAAGGCTTCAGCCAATTCCGCCAGTATCCCGTTTCGTCTAGTCCAAAAACACCCTGATCTTCCCTGCCTTGCACTATTTGTCACGATGTGGCCTAGGTTGCCCTTTTTCCCCACTTTTCCCCACACTTCAATTATAAACCTTATTATTATTTTGTCAATACCTGGAACCAAATCACCGAGTATCTAACGCAAACAAAACTCCTGGATGATACAAAGTGCAATCCTAGTTTAATCAGGACGTAGTCCGGTTACATTCTCTGGAGGAAGATGAGAAAGAGAGTCTACCATCGAGAATCCAGGCTGGCGGCTTGGCTCACACCCTAGGCTAAGGGGCCAGGCCCTCTCCAACAACGGACGTGAGGATGGGGTGGAATGCAGCAACAAATCATGCTACAATCTCTCTTTCTGGTGGATTCGGGAAGGCCTTGTTGACAACGGCGGGTCTCGTGTGCTACATGGTAAGGATTTTACATAGCTAGACTTTCACTCCGCGATAACACAGGCGGACCCAGTACTCAAATCAACAGAACAGTAAGGGGGCAACAAATGGCAGGGATTATATCCTACGGAGCTTACATCCCCAGGTGGCGGATGAGCAAAGACCTCATAGCTAAAGGGGGAAAGGGCGAGAAGGCCATGGCAGGATTTGATGAGGACAGCGTGACCATGGGCGTGGCTGCCGCTGCGGATTGCCTGAAAGGTGTGGACCGCGATTCAGTGGACGGCTTGTTCTTTGCCTCCACTACCTCCCCTTATAGTGAAAAACAGATCTCCACCATAATAGCGGCCGCCGTCGATCTGCGTCGGGATATACTGACCGCCGATTTCGCCAACAGTCTTCGAGCGGGAACCGCCGCCGTGAAGGCGGCTGTAGATGCTGTCAAGGCCGGATCCGCCAAAAGGGTTCTGGTTGTGGCCTCGGATTGTCGGCTGGGGGCACATGATACTCCCTTTGAGCAAATAACCGGTGACGGAGCCGGTGCTCTTCTTATCGGGCGTGACCAGGTTGCGGCAAGCCTGGAAGGAAGCCACTCCATCTCCAACGAACTGATAGATGTTTGGCGTACGCACGAGGATACCTATGTGCGGCTCTGGGAAGACAGGTTTGTGCAAACGCAGGGATACCTCAAGGTGATGGACGAAGCAATATCAGGACTGTTGAACAAAACCAAGCTTAGCCCGGGCGATTTCTCCAAGATGGTAATATACGGACATGAAGGAAGAAGGCCGGGGGAGCTGGCCAGAAAACTTGGATTTGATGCAAGGGCCCAACTTCAGGACATGCTGCTGGAAGTTATGGGGAACACAGGTACCGCCTACCCGTTCATGTTGCTTGTGGCGGCCCTGGAGGAAGCCAGGGCCGGAGATAAGATCCTCTGGGCCAGCTACGGCAACGGAAGCGATGCTTTCATCCTTCAGGCAGGAGAAGGAATAGAGAAAGCCAAAGGGCACCGGGGTATAAAAGCGCATCTCAAGTCCAAACGAATGGTGGCCGACTACGCTACATACCTTAAGTGGCGAAACCTTCTGCCGGAACGGCCGGTGTTGCAGAGGTTATACTACTGGACCTATCCCTCTGCTCCACCCCTTATGAGAGAGCGAAATCGAATCTACCCGTTGCACGGGGTCAAATGCAAGAACTGCGGCAAGGTGCAGTATCCCCCTCAAAGGGTATGTGTCAAATGCGGCTCCAAGGACAATTTCGACGAGATACGTCTTTCAGACAAGGAGGGCACGCTCCATTCTTTTTCCACTGAACCCAACAGCGGGCAACTTATAGGTGCCGTGAACTTCGATGGTGGAGGAAGGATATGGTGCAACATCACGGACACTTCCTACGAGGAACTGCAGATCGGCATGGCCATGGAGATGAGCTTCCGGGAGGCCTTCTATGACTATGGGATCCATAACTATTTCTGGAAAGCTATCCCTTTGAGGGTTCAGAGGTAATTAAGGAGGAAAAATGCCAGGAGTAAAGGACAAAGTTGCCATTATCGGCATGGGTTGTACCAAGTTCGATGAACATTGGGACAAAGATGTTAAGGACTTGATTGTGGAGGCCTGCTGGGAGGCCTTCGAGGACGCCGGGGTTGACCCCAAGGACATCCAGGCTGGCTGGTGGTCCACCATGTGGAACGGCGACCTGGGGAGAAGTCTGGCCTATCCCTTGAAGCTGGGGTTCATTCCCATTACGAGAGTAGAAAACAGGTGTGCCAGTGGCCAGGACGCTCTTATGAACGCTTACCACGCGGTGGCAGCAGGAGCCTATGACCTGGTTCTGGCCTGCGGGGCCGAGAAACTCAAGGACATCGGCTTTGCCTCCCCCGGCGGAGACCCATCAACACCCTACCTGAGCAGGGTTGATCCAACCTTTCTGCCGGTGGCTTGCTTTGCACAGCTGGCCCAGAGGTATGCCTATCACTGGAATATTCCCATAGACAAACTGAAAGAGACCATGGCCAAGATAGGGGTGAAGAACCACTACAACGGGAGCCTCAATCCCAAAGCTCAGTTTCAGAGAGAAGTCACCTTTGAGCAAGTGATGAACGCTCCTATTATCTCCTACCCCATCGGGCTTTACGATGCGGCTGGGGTGACCGACGGAGCAGCCGCAGCTATCATAACCCGCGCTGATATGGCCAAGAGTTTCACAGACGACTATGTTTTGGTAAAGGGAGTGGCCATGGCCTGTGGCAGATATTTGTGGGAGGTGGACGATGAATGGGAAGGTGACCATATAGAAGAGAATGCTGTCGCCGCCAGGGTGGCCTACGAGGAGGCAGGAATAAAGGACCCGCGCAAAGAGGTGGATGTGGCCATAGTTCATGATTGTTTCACCATCACTGAGCTTACCATATACGAGGACTTCGGGTTTAGCCCCAGGGGAAAGGGCCCAGAGGATGTTGATGCAGGTACCTTCGAGCTAGGAGGGGAACTGCCCATCAATACCGACGGAGGCCTTAAGTCTTTCGGCCATCCCATCGGGTCAAGCGGAATAAGAATGACCTACGAGGTATACAAACAGCTTCTAGGGAAAGCCGGTCCCCGCCAGATCAAGAACCCCCGGTTGGGCCTGTCCCACACCTTCGGCGGTACCCCTGTAGATGGTGGTACGGCAGCCATTTGTATACTGGGATGCCGGGATTGATACCACCGGCACCAAGCCATAAGGGATGACCATTGCACAGCGTTCCTTAATTGCAGAGGGTCCAGGGATATGAGCTAGCCTCCTTTCCCGTGTAGCTTCGCGTGCGCCTTGTATACGTTTGACACTCAGCAAACCCTACAGCGTCTCGTCAAAATCAGCGCCCGAAAAGACTAGGTCCTCGACCTTTTCGTATACCACCTCCGTAGGTGTCTTACCTGTATCTTGTGCTTCCTCCAGTAACTTCCTGAAATCATCGCTACATATACGCTCGATTCTTGGCTTCAGCCTCTCGAAGGAAGCTTCTTCCTGATAGACCCATTCCATCCAGGCGCATAACACGCCGCCTGAATTGTGCGCCCAGTCGATAACAAAGAGAATTCCTCTGTTGGCAAGTCGCCTGGCCAGTCCTATTTCCTCCTCTTTGCTGGTTGCTTTCAGTTGATTGTTGGCTGCCCCTACTATAACCTTGAACTTGAACCCATCAATTCTGTCCTCTGTTATTACGCCGCCCATGGCAGAGGGAGAAAAGACATCGGCATCTACTGTGTATATTTCTTCTGGTTTTACATATTCGACCAGTTCCTTGCCCCACCGTTGCTGCAGTCTTTTCACTTTCGATACGTTCGCCCGACAACAAACCAGGAGCTTAGCGCCTTCCCCCAACAGATACTCAGCAAATGGGTATCCTACTTCCCCCAGTCCCTGAACTGCTATCGTTCTATGCGACAAATCTCGATCGCCATAGACGAAATCGCACGCCTCTTTCACAGCAAGGAATACACCGTACGCAGTGGGCACGCCGCTCGTCTTCATGGGGCTCTTCCTACCATCGGTATAGTTTTTGGTGAATCTATCGCGAATAATATCGGCCATCTCAGGTTCAAAGTTCATGTCCGGGCCAGTGAATGAGCGGCTCCTGTCGGTGACATAGGCAAGGAAACCCATAGATTCAGAGTCATCGAGTCCCACTGGATCACATTGCACCAGGATCTTCGAGCCTCCATACGGTATCCTGGCTATCGCATTCTTATAGGCCATGGCTTGAGCGATGTTCAATCCGTCTATTATTACGTCTATTTCTTGCTCGCTTAGCTCATGCCTGCGCATAGCACCCGCTCGGATGGCTTGCCGCCGGTTCTTTATACCCAGAGTATTGACATGTTTGCAGTACATTGCACGAATGTTCCTCTTACGATGGTAGTAGAACTCGATTCCATGGTCCCGCCGCTCCCTTATAAGTTGTTCAACATATTCCAGATAGTCATTCAAACCAGACTTCTTAAGCTCGGAGGCCAGTGTCTCTGTCCCCATCGCGAAGTAGCCTCTGGTCAGAATATCTTCCACGGTGAAGTCCAGGTTGTACCTCTCAAACCGAACATTATCGTCCCATTCTCTCATCCCCCGTAGCAAGAACCTGTCCTGCTTCTGGTTGTAAGAGATCTCCAGAGTGGTCAGGCCCTTACTTCCCATGAAGTCGAAAAGGCTGCCAGACTCATTCATCATTGCTCCTCCTCTGCTGTCAAATCCGCCAAGGATCCATTTTGTAGCACCTTGCTTGACTTGTTCCTATCCAGCCCACCTGTGCCCAGCCCCCGGCGACTTTCCCTCACTGTAATACTCGTCCGGTTCATGGCTGAGGCCAAGCAGCCTGAGGCATCGATGGTTGGTGTATCTCCTCACCCAATCCACTCAACCCGATAGAAAAGTAGTTGACCTTCTCCTCCAACCCCTACGCCACCTCCTCAAAGGTATCTGCAGATTCTACTCGTGTAGATGTGTTCCAGCTTTCTGCTCATTGCCTGAGCAGTACCTTGTCCTCCACAAACTTCCTGCCCGCGGCCTGTTCGAAGGCAGCTACCAAGTCCCCGATGGTAAGTCCCGCCTTTTGCTCTTTGGCCATGTCAACAACAATCCTGCCCTCGTGCATCATAATCAGCCTGTTGCCGTATTTCAGGGCCAGTTCCATGTTGTGGGTAACCATCAAGGTCGTCATCTTCTCCCGTGTCACGATCATATCTGTCAGATCTAGCACTGTCTTGGCTGTCCTGGGGTCCAGAGTAGCGATATGCTCGTCAAGTAGTAGTATCGCCGGGTTGCTCACAGTTGCCATTACCAGAGCCAGCGCCTGTCTTTGACCACCAGAAAGTGTACCTACCAGCGCACCAAGCCTCTTCTCCAGCCCTAGCCCCAGCGGAGCCAGAGCTGCCCGGAAAAGTTCCCTGCGCTGTTTATTGGTGGCGACTCGCAACCCTCTTGCTTGCCCTCGCAGCATGGCCATGGCCATGTTTTCCTCTATGGTCATCTTGGCAGCGGTGCCTACGTGGGGGTCCTGGTAGACCCGCCCCACATTATTGGCGCATCTATATTCACACAGTTTGGTGATGTTTCGCCCATTGAGAATAATCTCCCCACTTTCCGGTGGGAATACACCGGCAATGACGTTGAGTAGAGTAGTCTTTCCAGCCCCATTACTGCCAATGACCGCAATATAGTCCTTACTCTTAACATCCAGATCAACCCCACCCAGAGCTGTAACCTCATCTATGGTACCCTTGGCGAAGATCTTGGTTATTGATTTCAGCTCGAGCAGGCTTTTGTTCTCATTCATGACAGCTATCCTTTCACCATCTTGCCGCCGGTGGCAGCCACTCCCGACGTATTCTCTTCTGTAGGTACGGAACCGCCAGAGCTATGATCACTATTACTGCCGTAACCAGCTTCAGGTCACCCGGAGGCATGCCCGCCCTAAGAGCAATGCTCAGAACCAGGCGGTACACAAAGGCCCCACCCAGCGCTGCCAGCAGGAGCCTGACTATCCCCTTGGGCCGAAATAGTGCCTCGCCGATTATTACTGCGGCCAGGCCCATTATAATCATTCCTATCCCCATGTTGACATCAACAAAGCCCTGCGCTTGAGCTACTACTCCGCCGGAAAGGGCAACAAGTCCGTTAGCGATGGCCACCCCGAGTATGGTAGTCTTGTCAGTGTCTACCCCGGCGCCACGCACCATCTGCTCGTTATCGCCCGTGGCGCGCAGCGCCAGCCCGATTTCAGTGCGCAGGAACCAATTCAGAACGAAGAAGACTATTGCTCCGAGCACCGCGGCAACCACAAGTTGATATACAAGACGACTTTCGAGTCCCGGTAATTGAGAGGCTAGAGAGAAGATCGTCACCTCCCTGAGAAGAGGGAGGTTGGGTCGCCCCATAATCCGCAGGTTTACGGAGTAGAGGCCCACCATCACAAGGATGCTGGCCAGCAGGGCCGGTATTCTCAACTTGGTATTGAGCAACGACGTTACCAGCCCGGCACACACACCTGCTCCGATGGCAGCCAGCGTCGCCAAGAATGGATTCACACCGTTTATGATAAGGACGGCGACAACAGATGCCCCCAGAACAAAGCTCCCGTCCACGGTAAGGTCGGGAAAAGCAAGAACACGGAAGGTAAGGTAGACGCCCAAAGCTAGAAATCCATATACGAGGCCCTCATATAATGAGAAGCCCAGTAGATGCCCGACAGCTGCAGGGGCCAACAATCCTAACCTTCCGGTGCCACTCTTTCGGTTACCTCGATATCGCCACCCGGCTGCTCAACATCACGGCTGGTACAGCAACCGGATGGCGACACCAGAACCTAGGTTCTTAACTAGTCTTCAACCACTTCGTATGCCATGTCTATCAGCGACTGAGGAACGGTCACCCCCATCCTTTCGCCTGCCTCCGGGTAGATGTATAGGAGATCCGCGGGCACTGTTCGGACAGGCATTGTAGCCGGGTCTGCGCCATCCAACAGTATATCCGCTGCCATGTCACCACTGTAATTGCCGACAACGTAGTAGTCCATGCCCCAGCACCCAATGACTCCTCTCTCAACCGTTGAAGTGTCGGCCGCAAAGAGCGGTATGTCGTTGTCCTCGCAAGGCCCTACCACCCCCTCAATGCCAGCCACGACAGTGTTGTCGGTTGGGACCCATATAGCGTCCACCCCGGCAGTCACAAGTGTCTGCGCTGCAGCGGGAATATCCGCACCCGTGCTCACCGTGGCCTTCTCTACCGTGATGTTCAGACCGAGGTCGTCGAGCGCCTCCACAAGCTGCACATCAACCTGGTACACCGAGTTCGGTTCGCCAGCATTGTACATCACGCCCAGTTTATCGAGTGTGAGGTTATTCGCGTCAAGAATGTCCAGGATCAATTGCACCTGAGGTTCAACAGGAGCTATATCGCTCACCCCCGTCACCTGGCCACCCGGCACATCCCAGTCGTCAACCACCCCAGCATCTACCGGATTGGTAACCGAGTTAAAGACCACCGGTATCTCCGTTCCCTCAACAGCGGTTGCCGCTGCGATAACGCACGGCGTCGCTATGGCACATATCAGGTCCACGGTCTCGGCAACAAAGTAGTCGGCGATTGAGTAACACGCATCCATACTACCTGCAGCGTTGCTCTCAGTAAATACGACGTCGGCTTCAGTGAGACCCTCATCCGCCAAGCGCGCCTTGAACTGATCCTTGAAGCCTTCGCGCGCACTATCCAAAGCAGGGTGGCTGATTATCTGAAATATGCCAATAGTAAGCGGTTCTTCTTCCGGTTCTTCCGGTTCACACCCAACTGCGGCCGGTAACATTAACGCCAATACAACCGCGATAGAAATACTGAGCCACAGCTTTGAGTTCCTGTTTCTCATTCCAAGCCTCCTTCCATTGTGGTTGCTCAGGCTGTCTAGAGCTTCTTTACACTGGAGCCCATCCCGGTGAAAGCCGGGAACCGATCACAGCCCACAACCGTCTCCAGCGTTTCAAACTAAACCTTCGATTCCCTGCTATCACCCCCTTTCAGCCGCCGGGCTCGTTCGTTCTGCCTGCCCACTCAATTTCGGGCATTCTGCTAGACAAATGACTCAACAAGCGCCGCCGCTTTCATGTTTGCGATGCCGGATAAGGTCGAAACCGTCCACCACCAACATCAGACCCCTACCCCACATTGGTTCTATTGAAAAGCACAACCTCACTTCCCCCAATCGACACTACTATATCACCCGCCCCCACGCCTGTCAAGTCTGTCAACTCCGTCATCCTTGGCAATCGCCCGACTTAGCCAGGCTTACTCGCTCTTGCACATGTGACCCTTCATTATCGGAGCTCGCAACAACAAAGATGAGTTGCCCAACAAGTCGGGCAACTCATCTCGCTCATAAGCCATTCCCCCGTACATACGGCAACCGGACTCCGTTATTAGCGCGCCGGAGGAACAATCGCAGGCTGTCCTTGTTGAGGCCCAATTGGGGGAACCATTGTGAGTATGTCATCTACTTCGGGGATTGCTACTTCAGGGTATGGAATCGACAGTCTTCCCGTCACGTACTCACCCGCTCTGAAAAAGTACTTGAAAAGCAGATAATCAAACAATTCCCAATAGGCGTCCGCAACCACACTCATACTTGAGTCGCTATACCTTGTTATGAATTCTTCTGCAGCTTCTTCGCCTCCCCAGCCTTTCGTTTCCTCATATAGTTCAACTGCAACGCTTTCAACTTCATCCTGCCGTGCAAAGAAAGCTACTTCCGCTGGATCTCTGACTGCCCTGATGTCCTCTATCACATCCTGCCACTTGATAAGTGAAAGACCATCGACGAGAATAAAAGCCCACCAGGCAGAATCCCTGTCATAATAGGTTTTCGGCGTGTAGGTCCACTCATCAGGAAGCTCCGTAACTCCGGAATAGATAGGAACGTGCAAGGTAGGCACGCCCGGTCCGGCACCGTGCCACAGCACTCCCTTGACAGGCTCTGGCAGCCAGTCTCTCACTTGCGCTACGTTCACAAATACCGACGCTCTAGTGGCTATACTCCTCCCGGGTCTTATTCCGAGCAATCTGTGCAACTCACTTGGCCCAAAGGGAGATGCCATTGGGCTTGTTTCACCATCAATCTGGTAAGCCGGATCCATCGTAACATCCAGGTCTTCGATTCCCGTGAAATAGTCACGGTGGATATTCATTACATCTTGAACTGATACGGGATTGTCTGGCTCTACAGAAAATGGCCATTCCTCTGCACCTCTGGTTATGTTTTGAGAAGGTGCTACTAGATTAAAGAAACTCCATTCTCTTAGAGTAATTTGAGGCGCCCTGCCTCCATATACCCGGTACCAGATAAATGGTTCTTCCGGATCCCACAGGTCTAGCTCCAACGCCAGATCATATACATTCGATGAATACATGAAATTATCGGGGTCGTCTTCTATAATCTCACCGATCCGGGCCCGGTTGGCAGACACACCAACATGGTTATCCGGGATCCTCTGAGCGGCCCAAACCGCACCTGGCTCATCGCATTCATGCGTCCAATCCGGTCCGGGTCCAAATATTTCAAAGGCCCACGCTTCGTTGCCGTCGACTACAGTAACATGCTCGCCACTCTGACGGTATCCATAGGTTTCCGCGAGTTCGCCCATCACCAGGATAGCTTCCCTGGCAGTTTTGGCCCGTTGCAGAGCGAGCGACATCAGGCTTGTTTCCTGGAAGTTGGAATAGACCCACATCCAGGCGTTGTTATTCCTTAACACTCGCCGCCCTCCAATTGTAGTCTCCCCCAGCCACAACCCATGCTCATTTAAGCCGCCAACCCACTGGTCGTCAATATAGACGATGCTTGCTACATAGCGGTAGGTTTCTTCCACCTGCGGTATTTCTCCAAGATACAGATCTTCTTCATCGTATTCCTCGTCAAACAGACCGTAGGGGCGAGAGTAGAGGGTAATCATTGTCCCCGGAGGATATTCTTCTCCGGGAATAAGTTCTAATTTGGAATATATGGCACCATCGCAACAATAACTACCGATTACGGAACCGTCAGCGGAGGCATCCTTTCCTACCAATATGTTTGAGCAGCCAAGTGCGTCCTCGCCCGCTGGCATTCCATCATTGTCCGCCAATGCCGGTACCAGTGTTAGCGCAACCACCAGCATACACGCAAGCAAAGCGCCAAACATCTGCTTTTTCACTTTCCTGTCCTCCTTGTTAGTTCATTTTCATATTGAATTAACGGGTCTTCCCCCTGCGCCCACAGGTCTTCCCCTGTCGCCCATTCGCATAAGCATCGCCTCACTTCATCTGCAATATCCGTTCCTACACTTCAAACAGAGTGTTAGCTGAAATCCCTTGTATCACCTTTCTTGATGATCATAGGCCCAGTCAGTTCAGTCAGCAATCATGAATGAATCAACAACCTTGAGTCCCTCAGACCAATCATCGGAATACACATAAAATAGACTGTAAAGTGTACACTCCTCATCGTTGACATACTTTTCCTTGATAAACACTCCACCTTGTAGTAGCGTATTTTCATAGGTGACGTTGAAGGTTGTCTCCCAATCCCACATGCCCCTGACTCGCTCATTGGCGAGGATATTTAGATTACTAGCCCCCAGTTGTTCAAAATACTGCTCAAGGCTGTATGTTCGTAAATCAGCGAAATATGATTCCCCGAATGCGATAAGCATGGGATATGCATCAGCATCCACGGAAATTTGAATCTGGTTGCTTTCACTATCCATAGGTTTTATCCCTATGCCTATCCCTAGCCCTGTTCCTGTCCCAATGCCATCGGACGCAACCTCCTCCAGCAGCCAGTCCTCTGGATAATCGAAACCAAATCCAAATTCCTCATTTTCATAGTGCGCATAGTCGGGTGTTGCTGGTGCTGAAGCCGGCTTATCGTCCTCTTTTCCCAAGGCAAGAACACAGTAAGATAAAAGAACAGCCACCGCCACAACCACAAACACATACCATCTAGCTCTCACGATCACATCTCCCCTAATATAGACAAGGGGGGATGGTCTAAGGTCATCCCCCCTTGTGTGAGTTACAGGTTACGGCAGGTCGTCCCAGTTCATTATGGTATTCCACAGATAGAAGTAAGCACCGTGTGCCTGCCACCTGTAGGTAATGTCGGTGCCGAACAGGACAACACGACCATCGCCATCTGCTGCTGGAGCATTGACGATTGCCGCCAGGCCTGCCATCTCATCCGCGCCCTCAAGCAGACCGCTCAACATTATGTCGTCCGGATCCTCTGGGTAGGAGGCGACTACCCATTCCTCGGGAGCTTCGAAGGCGGGACTCTGATTTTGATACACGCACTCCTCTTCATCGGCACCGTAGGCGATTGGGTTGTCAGGGTCAGGTAGAATCGTGACTATTGGACCGGGGGCGTTCCACGCTCTTATATCGGTAACGTCTTCAATGAAGTCGTAGTCGATGGGGAAGTCGGTTGCAGCATTGTTGCATATTAGTACACCGCCATCGTCAACAAATTTCTTAAGCGCAGCTACGCCATCATCTCCAAGCCCGCCAGTCCTCTGTGTGGTCTGGACTGGTCCATACCAGACCTCTTCGGGAACACTGCCCGGGCTGTCGCCCCGATACAAATTGCGGCCTCTAGTATCAGGCAGGAAGATAACATCATAGTAATCCTTGAGGTCATCTTGATGCGCAAGCACATCAGTACGTTGGATGACATCATAGTCGACACCCGGCTCGAGAAACTGTTCAAAGGTGTATCGCGACCAGCCACCATCCTGGATGCAGCGCCAGGCATGATACAGACCGACTTTAGGAACGTTGAGCAGATGCATATCCACTGCGGTTTCAGCCACAGAATGCATCGTGAGCCCAAGCTCTCCAACCAGGTCTACGAC
>Ga0180438_10003660_pt1 | contig 22985 bp, 16 predicted proteins | sample SS_ome_12_FD_132455 | JGI IMG/M metagenome (GOLD analysis project Ga0180438, IMG submission 132455) | Hypersaline lake sediment archaeal communities from the Salton Sea, California, USA - SS_3_D_2 metaG | ecosystem: Environmental > Aquatic > Non-marine Saline and Alkaline > Hypersaline >...
AGGTGAGGGAAGTGGATGAAGAGATGCGTCATGATCTTGCGAAAGCGCTGTACACGGCTGAAAAGTGGGATGAGGCCCAAACTGTGTTTGAAGAGTTGATGGAAGACTATCCGGAAAACATAGAGTACCGAGGCAGGATTGGCCTGTTGGCAGCCAGGAAAGGCGAGCGAGAAAAAGCCCTCGGTATTTCTGAGGAATTAGAGAGTATCGATCGTCCCTATTTGTTCGGCGAACACATGTATATGTGTGCCCGTATTGCATCGCTTCTCGGCGAAAAAGAACAGGCCGTTGTGCTCCTGCGGGATGCTTTTGCACAGGGCTTATTATATGGTGCTTATTTGCACAACGAGATGGATTTTGAACCGCTCCGCAACTACAAGCCCTTCCAAGAACTTCTTAAACCAAAGGGGTAGTTGTTCAGGAAAGCGTTTCAATTTGACACCTTCCCCAATTCCTTGATATATTTTTGCCGACTGAGATCGGGAAGGATGCCGACCCGGATCTGCCCGAAGTAGACGATGCCCGCAAGAGACTGTCCGATTTAAAAGGAAAGGAATGACCATGATGCGAATTAAAACAGCTCCTTTTATGTTAGCCGTTTCTACTGTTATTTTATGCCTTTTTTTGTGCGACGCGTGCAAAAAAGAGGAAGCCCCCCTCACCCCCACTAAACTAGTCAGGGAAATTTTCGGCCGTCCCGAAAAAGTCGAAGACAGCGGCGTCATCTCGGTCGAATTTGACCAGCCAAACTGTATAATCCACTACAACTTCAATCCCCCTGGAAAGTCCGAGTACGAAGAAGAGCTGGGAAAAGAATTAACAGCCAAGATAACTAGGCTTTTCGAACGCGACAAAAACATCGGTAGTGTCCAGATCACAATTTTCGGTCTCTCCACAGATTCATACGGAAACTATGGCTGGAAACCGGCTCTTTATTTCGAATTGGACAGAGCGACAATAGAAAGCGATGACTGGAAAAAATTAGACAAAAAAGACCTGCTGAATTCGGTTAAAAATCTCAAGTGGTTCAGAAAGGAAACGAAGGAGATCATTCTATAACTTCGTGAATTGGATGCGGACACGGCCTGCGTCGAGATAAAATCCGGTGATCTTCTTGCCCCTGTCCCTTATGAACTCCATTTTCCCGTAACCCGATAAAAACTTATCCTTTTTGATGAGCTTGAGGGCTTCTTCAGGGGCGTTTCTATGCTTGAAAACCAGCTTTCCCTCTTCCAAAGCGATGATGTATGTTGCCGGAAGCTCGTCTGTATGGAAAGACCCGGTGTATGCCTTGAGCTGCTCCGATGTCAATGGAGGGGTCTCAGGCATTTTAACAAGCTGAGCCTCCCGATCACTTTCGATGGTCAGTTTGCCTCCAGTCGCTTTGCCTTCAGCGGGGAAAAACTCGACCATGATCTCCACGGGAGCATCCTTGGATATGAACTTGGATTTCGAGACGGGAATGAGGGTGAACGACAAACCCCATGCTTCCGCGATGAGCATATCCTCTTTCAGCGAGATTTCCGCAATAAAGGATTCCTCCTCGTCTGTGTATCTGCCGGCTTTATTTTTCAGCTCGTCCAATGTCAGCGTCACCGGAGTCATCGATTCGGCCTCTTTTTCAGGCATTTCTTCTTCCGTGAATTTATCGGCCAGGTAGATATCCGCGATCTGCCGGCACAGCTTGGAGGGATTTATGCTGCCCAGGTTGGCCAGGCAGATGACAGAGAATTTTTCTTCGGGGAACCGGATCATGTCGGCCCTGAATCCGACAAAGGCCCCCCCATGGGCGACCAGTTTCAGCCCCTTGTACTGGCGGACATTCAACCCGAAAGCATATTCCAGTTTCTTCCCGTCATTCAGCACTCCTGTCTGGTGGAGGAGGTCCATCAGCTCTTTGCCGAGCCTGTGGTTATAAAAGGCCTGGTCCCAGAGACAGAGATCTTCAGCCGTGGTAAAAACACCCCCGTCACCCACATGGTTCAGCGTGGTGTTGAGGATCTTGTATCCGTTATCGGTTTTGAAATGGCCGTCGGCCCTCTTTTTTACGATTTTTTGATAATCGTCATGATAGTGGGTGTTTTTCATGCCCAAAGGCTGGAAGATGTGCTCCTGAGCGAAGGCATCGAGAGATTTTCCGCTGACACGGGAGACGATAACGCCTAGCAGGAAATAACCGGAATTGGAATACAGGTGTTCATCGCCCGGCGTGAAATTCAAACCTCTTTGTCTTGCGATCATGTCCACGGTTTCTTCCGGCGTGTAGAAATCGTCTCCGGATTTCCCCGAAAGATAGGCCAGCCCGAGATAGTCTCGGATTCCGCTTGTGTGATGGACAAGGTGCCTGACCGTGATGGGCTTGTCGTAGGCGGGGAGTTCCGGCAGATATTTCCGGATATCGTCATCGAGCGACAGCTTTCCCTGGAGAGAAAGAATGGCCACACAGGCCGCCGTGAACTGCTTGGATGTGGACCCGATGCGGAAGACCGTCTCCGGCGTGATCGGTACGTTATGCTCCAGGTTGGCCATGCCGTAGCCCCGCTCGTAAACGATCTCCCCGTTGTGGATAACGGCCATCGCTACCCCGGGAGATACTGTCGAATCCCATTCTTCAAAGAGCTTGTCGACCCTGGCCGTCCTCTCATCTGCGGCCGCGAAAAAGCTCGATGCGATAATGAGGACGAAAATCCATAAAAGTTTTAAAGTCTGGCGGCGATTTTGCATGTTCATCCTCCCGAAGTTGTTGTCCTGGACAAATGCGAATCTGGAATTATATCCTAAAAAACGAAACAAATGAACTCTGCCAAGAAAATGACGTATATAAAGTATAAATTTGGGAATATGGAAGATAAGGAGAAGAGCTTGACCCAAAAAATGAACCGAACATCTGGATTGAGCCGGAGAGGATTTATCCGGTCGTCTCTGTCAGTGGCTGCCGGCCTGGGGATTGTGGGGAAAAACAAGCTTTTTAGTGAAAACGGCCAGGGACCATCGACAGCAAAAGCCGTGATCAAAGAATACCGGACCCTGGGACGAACCGGTTTCAAAGCTTCGGATATCGGATTTGGAGGCGGCAACCTGACAGATGCGGCTCTTCTTGCGGCCGCCCTGGATGCCGGCATCAACTACATCGACACGGCCGAGCACTATGTCCGGGGGAATTCGGAACGCACCATCGGCCAGGTCATCAAGGATCGCGACAGAAAAAAACTTTTCATCACCGGCAAGCTGAACTTGAACATGGGTGGATCGACTAAAGAACTGCTCAAGGAACGAGCCAAAAAATGCCTGGAAAGGCTCCAGACAGACTACCTCGACTGCCTGATGATCCACATGACCCCTATAACCGATCAGGTGACGCACGAAGGCTACCACGAAGCCATCAAAGAGCTCAAAGCTGAAGGCCGGGTCAAATACACCGGCCTGTCCAATCATGGGATCGAATACCGGTGGGCCGGCTTTGTCAAGGATCCGATGGACAAGATCATCCTGGCTGCGGCAGAGGATGGACGGTTCGATGTGGTGCTCTTCACCTACAACTTCATCCAGAAGGAACAAGGCAATAAGATCCTGCGGGCCTGTCGCGAGAAAAACATGGGAACGACTTTGATGAAGACAGATCCTGTCCGGTCTTACAATGATATCGAAAGCATGTACGCGAGGATGAGAGAAAGAGGGAGAGTCACCGAGGCAGGAGAAAAAATCGTCAGCGAGTTTAGGACCTATGCAGAAAAAGCCAAGGAATTCGCCCAAAAATATGGGTTGAGTGGAGATAAACAGGTCCGCGGTGCTGCCATCAAATTCTGCTTATCCAATCCCGATGTGCATTCCGTGTGTCCGACGATCAACACATATGAAGACCTGGATTTCTACCTGGCTCTCTCGGGACAAAAACTCGACCCGCTGGATGAAGGGATGCTGGCCGAATACGAATCTCTCTCAGGGCGCCTGTACTGCCGGCATGCCTGCGGAGTATGCGAACCCGAATGCCCGCACGATGTCCCGGTCAACACTATCATGCGCTACCAGCACTATTTCATGAGCCAGGGCCGGGAAAAACAGGCGATGGAAAAGTATGCGGCCCTCCCAAGAACGAACGCCGCGGTCTGCACCGAATGTGCAGGGTACTGTGAAACAGCATGCCCGTACGGGGTAAAGGTTCAGGGGCTTCTTATGGCCGCCCACCAGACCCTATCTCTGGCTCCTTGACCCAGCACTGACATCAAATTCGACATCATATTCGATTTGACACATCCCCTATTCCTTGATATATTTTTGCCGACCGAGACCGGGAAAATAAGGGGACAGTCATCCCGAGCAAGGGCTCTGCCGGCCTGGCTAAATTAGAGCAACTTCAGAACCGCCTGGATAAACCGGCTAAAATCGTTTAGATTGTCCTGAATAATTTCATAAATGAGATCTTCGTCAATTTCCCAGTAGATATGAACAAGCCTGTTCCTGAATTTCGCCATCTCTTCGAGGCTGGCGATGAGATCGTCGGGGACAAGACCCTGTTCATGAAGTACTCGAAAAGAGTCGGCGTAATCATTCGGACTGCGGAACCTCTCGGAGGCAATGATATGATTCGCAATGTCCAGACAGCATTCCACCGACACTTGGAGAAGATATTTCGCGCTTTCTGTATTTCGAAAATCCGAAAGAAAATCTTTTTTATCCGTTTTTGCAAGCTGGGAGAGCTTTTCGAGAAATCCTTGGAGTTTTCTTATTCTATTTTCTATAACTTCAGGCTCAACCAATTAGGCCTCCTGATTTTATTGAAGTGAAATAAACCTTTCTCATGGAGAGAATCGCAGGAAGAAAATCAAAATATCGAGCCCTGATATGCGTTTCGAAGGAAATACGGAAGTCCTCATCTGAACAGTAGATAAGCCGGCCTCTGGTGACAATTTCCCCCTTCACCCGCAAAGGGGCATTATTGATGCAGCGTATGTCAAATTCGGACTGAAACTCCTTATCCAGGAGTGCACCAACCTGCATCTCGATTTTGAGTATCCTTAATGGACTCAGGTTATCCTTTAAAACAAGGGCTATATCGATATCGCTGTCTAAATTTTGAGTTCCCTTAGAGTAGGATCCATAGAGATAGGCCATGCCAACAGGAAAACGTGCCAAAATATCCATTAGATAGGGCTGGAATTCCTTTATGCCTGGCATTTTTCCATCAATCAGTCAATTGAATTTGTATTCATTATAACAAAAACCCAGAAAGATAGACATTCGTATCTTTTTATCCATTTGACACTCTCCGCTATTCCTTGATATATTTCTGCCGACCGAGATAGGGAAAATAAGGGAACAGCGATGTCGCAAAGTTGTCCGAAATGTCAGACCGACAATCCCTCCGATTCGAAATTCTGCAAAGAATGCGCCACTCCCCTTCCGGCTGCTAGCGGCCACCCTTCCTTCACCAAAACCCTAGAAACACCTGTCTCGGAATTAACCAGAGGCACCTTGTTTGTCAGCAGGTACGAGATCATCGAGGAACTGGGCTCCGGGGGGATGGGAAAAGTCTACAGAGTTGAAGATAAAAAAGCCAATGAAGAAATTGCCCTCAAGCTCATAAGGCCTGAGGTTTCCGCCGACAATAAGACGATCGACCGATTCCGTAACGAGCTGACCACTGCGCGCAAGATAAGGCACAAAAACGTCTGCGGCATGTATGATCTGGGAGAGCATGAAGGAATCCACTACATCACCATGGAATATGTATCCGGAGAGGATTTGAAAAGCCTGGTCCGGAGGGTAACATTCGACACGGGGACGGCCATAAAAATCGCAAAACAAGTGTGTGAAGGATTGGCTGAGGCTCACCGTTTGGGAGTTATCCATCGGGATCTCAAACCATCCAACATCATGATCGACAAGGAAGGCAATGCCAGGATAATGGATTTCGGCATTGCCAGATCGCTCAGCGCAAAGGGATTGACCGGAGAAGGCATCATCATCGGTACACCCGAATACATGTCCCCTGAACAAGCGGAAGCCAAAGAGGTGGATCACCGGTCTGATATTTATTCCCTGGGTGTTATCCTGTATGAGATCGTCACAGGGCAGCAGCCATTCACAGGCGATACACCCCTCGCGATCGCCATGAAGCACAAAGGGGAAACGCCGAGAGATCCGAAGGAGATCAACCCACAAATCGGAGAGGATCTCGACCGGATCATTCTGAGATGCCTGGAAAAAGAGAAAGACATCCGGTACCAAAGTGCCGGGGAATTGCGATCCGAGCTTGAGAGCATAGAGCAACAGCTACCGACAATAGAAAGAGCTGTCACGAAAAAGACATCCATCACTTCCAAGGAAATCACGGTTTCCTTCAATGTCCGGAAAGTGTTCATCCCCGTCGTTCTGATAATCGCTGTCGCCCTGGCAGCGGTTCTCGTTTGGCAGCCATGGGCCAATAAAACCGCAGCCCCCTCTCTCTCGGATAAACCCTCCCTGGCCGTTTTGTATTTCAAGAACAGCACTGGAGATGAGAGCCTGGACCACTGGAGAACAGCGCTTTCCGATTCCATCATCACCGACCTAAGTCAATCCATATACTTCGAGGTTTTATCCTCGGACCGCCTTTTCAGCATTTTAAGAAAATTGGACCTCCTGGAAGCGGCCAATTACGCCACAGAGGATTTAAGGGAAGTCGCGGCCGAAGGCGCTGTCAATTACGTCCTCCTGGGAAGCTTGTTCCGGTCTGGCGACACCTTCCGGATCGATTACCTCATCCAGGAGATTGCCACCGGAAAAAACAAGGGAACGAGTCGAGTCGAGGGGCAGGGAGAAGAGAGCCTTTTCTCTTTGGTCGACGAGATCACGAAAAAAATCAAGCTAGAGTTCAACATTTCCATGGAACAGATAGCCGACGATATCGACCGGGACATCGGTACCATCACCACTCTCTCCCCCGAGGCATATAAATACTACAGCCAGGGAAGGCAGGCCTACAATGTTGGGGAGTATGAAAAAAGCATCGCCCTCATGGAGAGGGCGGTGGCCGCCGATCCGGAATTTGCCATGGCTTACAGATCAATGTCAGTCGCCTACTTTCTTCTAGCATATGAAGCAAAAAGATATGAGACTATGCGAAAGGCTTTTGAACTGAGCCACCGCCTTCCGGACAGGGAGAAATACACCATTGAGGGCGACTTTTTCAGCTTGTCGGAGAGCACCTATGATAAAGCCCTCGAGAGCTACAACAAGGTGCTCGAACTCTATCCGAACGATTTGATCAGCAATCAAAACTCAGCCCTTATATATGCAGACCTTGAACAATGGGATAAGGCAATTGAAAGAGCAGAAGTATCCCGTCGACAAAAGGTCGTGCAGCCTTATACACTTCTTGTGGGGTTATATAGCAGAAAGGGTCAATATGATGAGGCCAGAGATGTCGTTTTGGACTATATTGAAAATATTCAGGATAGTGCTTATGTACGGAGACGTCTTGCTTGGATAAACGTTTGCCAGAGAAAATTTGACCAGGCTTTAGATGAAATCGACAAAGCCATAGCTATGGATCCAGAAAACGCCGCTTATGCTCAAACAAGAGGGCAAATTTCCCTTTTCGCGGGGGAACTTGAAGCTGCCAGGATCGAATTCGCGAGGCTGGTGGAAAGAGAAAATCCGGCACAGAAAGTAACTGGGATTAGAGGATTATCCCTTATCGCCTCTCTCCAGGGAAGATTTTCCGAAGCAGCCAAACTGGCGGAACAAGGCATAAATACTTCTAAGTCTGCTGAACAGAAGGGAAGTGAAATCGGTTTTCGCGAAAGATTGGCCGAAATCGACCTTTATATTGGGAAATCAGATGAAGCCCTTTTTCAGATCGAGGAAGCCTGGCCGTTCACGATGGAGAGGGGGGATCTGGATCAAAAAATACGCGTTTTGGTCGATAGAGGCCTATTCTATCTGGAAACTCGATCGCTACAGGATGCTCTGAAAACCGCTGGAGAATTGAAGGGGCTAATCGAATCGGGGTTGAACGAAAAATCGATGAGATATTATGACTATCTCATGGGGCTTATCGAACATGAGAAAAAGAACTATTCCGGTGCAGTGGATTATCTTCAGAGGGCGCAAAGTCTGCTTCCCGCAGAATGGAATTCCAGGGATGTTCAGGCCAAATTCTATTTTGCCTTAGGCCAAGCTCAGCATAGAGCTGGGAACCTCGTCGAAGCCCAAAAAGCTTATGAGGATATACTCCCGATGACGTTCGGCAGGGATTACTGCCAGCACCTTTATGTTTTAGCGTTTTATGAGCTGGGAAGAGTTTTCCAAGATCAGGGGAATACAGCCCAAGCCATCGAGCACTACCAGAAATTCCTAGACCTTTGGAAGGACGCCGACCCAGGCCTCCCCGAAGTCGACGACGCCCGCGCACGGCTGTCTCAAATAAAAGGATCTAACTAGAGCCGTTCGATCGCCCGGCTTTTTGCCGGAACCTCAGTTAATCGATGTGTCGATAATACGGCCTTCCGAAGTATAACTCAGGTGATTCAGCTTACGCATGTAGTCTCTTACTAAATTGAACTCCAACAGATCAGGATCCACAACCCGTCCCGACAAATCGAGGCCCAGGCTTCCGAGAAAGTCCAGAAGCTTTTCGTTCAGCGCGATCGTATACACCGCATAAGGTTCCCAAGGCTCCCCGTTTATCAGGATCGAAGACACATCCACACGGCCGGGGGTAGGGAGAGTTGAGTCATATTCAAAAGTCAGGCCCGATACCTGAAGAGAGAGTTCATCCGTGTATTCTGCCATGCTGACCGTGTATTCCAGCCCCCCTAAAAGCTCTACCCCATACAACCAAACCGTTTTGATCTTGAAACCCAGGCCCGTAACTGGATCGAATCCATACGGGATAGCCCGCATCACATCGTTCCCAACCACTTTGCCGGCATAAATCTTGTGCCCGATATACCCGTTGGCTTCAAGGGCAATATCTACCTCATAGTCTGCTTCTTCTACCCCATACCGGATGGCATCGGCCACAAGATTGCCGAGAGGGGTATCCCTGTGTTCGGGCTTCTGGTATGGACCCGTCTCCTCCCATGTCTGTTCATGATCCCAAAGAGCCTTAGCCACATGCTGGGAATAGACAGGACCGAAACGGGGGTCTTCATAGATGCCTTCCCTGAGCTCGTTCAAATACCCGATCAGAGCAGGGTCCTTATGGATTTTTCGGTGTATGGGATGAAGCTCGTGGCTTAAAAGCGTAAAGGAGTCCGTGGAGGTGTCGACATCCACTTTCAGCTCTCCCAGGTTTTTCCCGAACTCTCCGGCCTGGACGATGATCTTCCCGTTGACTATAAGGGGGGATAATTCATCGTGTGAATGGCCGCCGATGATGATATCGATCCCGGGAACCGTAGAAAGACCCATGACATCGTACATCTGGCCCAGGTGCGAAATGGCGATCACCAAATCGCATCCCTCCTCAGTGCGGAGATCTTCGGCTGCTTCTTCCGCAGCCGCGATTGGATCCGATATCAAATCAGCCGTCGCGCTCGAATAATAGACCGGGTCATTCGTGAGAACCCCAAGCATCCCGACCTTTATTCCCCCGATATAGACAATCTTAGTGGATTCGACAAAGGAATCTGTCAGAGGATATCCGGAAAGATCGACATTGGCACACAGGATCGGCAGGTCAACGGCATCTCCGAACGGCACGCCGGCCAAGGGATCTATCCCGTTCAGGACATAGCCGAGGATATCCGGTTCCAGGTCGAATTCGTGATTCCCCAGGCACATCGCATCGTACAGGTCCTCCATGATCTTGAGCTCCGGATAACCCAGATATTTGTTGAATGCGAATGTCCCCACAAAAACATCTCCGGCATGCAGGGCCAGAACATTCGGATTCTCTGCCTTGAGCTTTTTAATCATGGTCGACATCCTGGCGATACCGCCATACTGGTCGTGCGGCCCGAACGGGAACAGGTTGGAATGCGTGTCATTGGTGTGCAGGATTACCAGTTCCTCGGTAAATGCCGGTGTCGAAAAAGCGACCAGCAAAACAAAGACCATTCCCAAATGAAAAAAGCGATTTTTACTCATGTTAAAGCCCCCTGTATTGAATTTAATGTCGCGTGGGAAAAAATCTCATAACGAACCCCGCACCCCGGTAATATATAATCGACTCTGCCGCTTGTCAAGGTCATCATCAAATCAAATGCATTGTCCGGGGCCGTCATAGATTATATAATGAGAAGTGAGAATGTCCATTCCTATCGAGGAGAACCGATAATGACACAGAGTCTGTACAAAGCTCAACCCGTCGCGATCGAGGATGCCATCGAATACGCATCGGATTCTGTGGTCAGCAAAATGCTGATCAAGAAGGAGACAGGCAATTTGACCCTTTTCGCCTTCGATAAAGGCCAAGCACTGAGCGAACACACCGCCCCGTTCGATGCGGCAGTGTTGATCCTGGATGGTACGGCTGAGATCGTTATCGGCGGCAAATCGCATATACTCGCGAAGGGCGAATTTGTCGTCATGCCGGCACACATACCCCATGCCGTCAAAGCCCAAGAGAGATTCAAAATGCTTTTGACGATGATTAAGGAAAAAGCAGTCTGAGTCGCGCACATGACTTTAAACCAGAAGAAGAGATTTTCGCATATTTTCGTATAGGTGGTTAAAAAAATTCATAAAAACGGTCTCAGAATTCTTGTGGCAGCGATCCTTTTTTTGGATATGCTTTCTGCAGCAAGCTTTGCGGACGATCAAAGTATCCCGAAAAGACTTCCAGAGAATAAAATCGCAGATTTGACAGGTAAAGAGCTCCCTGATTTTCCCTTGGAAGAAATATTTACCGCATCTCAGCAAGAACCGGGCGAGGCCTACTATTTTTTCATTCCGCAGAGCAAGGATGATGCGGATCGCTACACATACGTCTACGACACGAAACTCGACCGGCTTCTTCTCCTCCCAAAAAGCAAAGAGCTTAACGCTAAAATCGAAGGTCGCGAAATAAATCCGGAAGACTGGCCGGGGTTTTTGAATGAATTGATCTATAGCAGAAAACTAGAAGCCCGAAAGGCAAAAGACAAGATCTTTTCCCAGATAAAAGTTATCGAACTGAAAAAAAACTGGGTGAAATTTTCTCTCGGGAGACGACACATCGTATTGCCCCGACAGCTCATGGTCGAGGGATGGGGGGAGAAAAATTTTCCCCTGGGAATGGAAGTCGTGGATAAACACACGGCTCTCCCTGGAGATTATGCCCCGGACGACCTGGTCAAAATCGATCAGAAATGGAATTATCACACACCGGACAATCCCAAATACCTCAGAAGATACGTTGCCGGAAAAATCGGGCAGATGATCCAAAATGCCGCAGAGCAGGGCATCCACATCCGTGTTTTTTCGGCCTTTCGGTCGTACGAGAAGCAGCGATATCTTTACCTGAGTGCCGTTTCTCGTTACGGTGAAGACCAGAACAGAGTGGCCGCACCGGGTCACAGCGAACATCAACTGGGAACCACGGTCGATTTATGCGGCCTGGATCCGAAAACCGTGCTCAACCCGGATTTTGACCGCACAAAAGAAGGATTGTGGCTGAAGGGGAATGCCCCCAAATTCGGATTTGCGCAGTCTTATACCAGGGAAAACCGGGATCGGACAGGATACATTCCGGAGCCCTGGCACTACAGGTACGTGGGCATCGAGCGCAAGTTGTTCATATCCGCACGCTAACCGTTCGTGAGCGGACACACCGTTTCTCTTCCGCATTCCTTAAACAGAGCACGAGATTGGTATATTTTTTGCTTAAGGAATTGGCAAAGTAGGTGAAAATGATGAAAAATACCGCTCTTTTGTTTATTTGTCTGATTTTATTATCGTCCTTAACATCGGGAGAAACCATTCCTTTGGAAGACATCACGAATCCCGGATATTCCTTTCATGTGGATGGGAATGAGCTGTTTCTGGTGAACGACCATTCCATTTTTGTGTACGGTCTCGACCCATTGAAGCTCAAGGTCCAGATAGGCCAGAAAGGGGACGGCCATTCCGATTTCAAATACCGGCCCTTGATGTATGTGTATCCTGATTTTATCGTCGCGCTCGACTACACAAAATCCCTTTGGTATTCCCGCGAGGGCGAATTATTGAAAACAAAAAATTACAGCGATCTCGAAGATTTCAGCACAAGCCAGGAAATGCGTTTACTCCCTGTAAAAAATCATTACATACGGATCGTCGCGGACCATGAGCTCTGCACGCAATCCGTGTATTTGCTGGACGAGCGGTTCGAGCAGGTCGCTCTCCTGCACGAAGGATTATTCGACTGGTGGCCGCCAAACCTCAGGGATCCCTCCAAAATGACGAATTTTAAACTGATCCACCATACCATGGAGGCGGTGGTCCAAGAGGACAGGATATTAATCATTGACAGCCACAGGGGATTCTTCATTAAAGTTTTCGACCACACAGGGAAATTGTTGAAAATTATCAACCACAACAGCGAGCGGTGCCAGAGGATTTCCGATGAGTTCAGGGCCAAGGCTATCGACTTCATCGTGGCGAACGATCCCTATGATTATTACAAGAAAGTTCCCAGGGAGGCCTTCTCTTTTTACACTTTTTATCCCCCGATCGAATCCCTCCGGACCGCCGAAAATAGCCTGTTTGCCACGACCTATTTGGAAAAGGATCGAGGACATGAGATTATCGTGATGGATCTAGAGGGCCAAATCATCAAGAGTATCTATCCCCGGCTGCCAAGTTTCAAATATTGGAAATCTCTGCTGGCCAAGGACCTTTATGCGTTCGATCGAGGCAAATTGTACCAGCTCGCTAAAAACGAAACAACCGGGCTCTGGGAACTCCATATCGATCCGATCGATTATTGACCGGTTTGCGTAAGATCTTTTTCCCATGAGATATTTTGCATGCCATTCCTATTAACACCTAGGAGGAGGAATTGATATGAAAAAAAATATTTTTTTAGGAAATACAGGAATTTGAACACGCGGTTTGTGCGTTTGGCAATCATCCTGATTTTGCTTTTTGCTTCCTCCTCTGATTTTTTTGCTCAGGAGGATGAATCATCCCCGATGAAATCGGCTGCGGAAATCATCAAGAAATTCATCGAAGAGAATGGCGCGATCGCGGCCCGCGAAAAATTCAAAGAGCTCGAGGCATTAAAAGACATGGAGTATTCCTTCAAAGAATCCGATTTTCTGCGTCTCGGCTATGATCTCCTCCGGGTTGGGAAGGCCGTCGATGCCATCGAAGTTTTCAATATGACAGCCGAAGTTTTCCCCGATTCCTACAATACCTATATGAGCCTGGGCAGGGCGTACCGGATGACCGGGGATTACGACATGGACCGCAAAAGTGTCGAAAAAGCTATCGCTCTGCAGAATCGAAATCTTCTGACCGAGTTTCTGAAGAAAAACGAGGATACCTTGGCGAATACGGCCGGCGAAGTCATCGAAAGGCATCTCGATGCTATTGGCGGCCGAGAAAGCCTTGAAAAAATCAAAACCATGGTCATCACATACACGGCACTCGATTCCATCGATCAGGAGACGCTCATTACCCGCTATTACAAATCCCCCCACCTCGTCCGCCAAGATATCGCAGCCACAGGAGCGTCCATTGCCACGGATGGAGACAAGGTCTGGAGAATTACGTCAGGAAAATGGGAAGAGCTTGCTAACTCCAGCTGGGCTTATATGCCGGATATTTATGAGGACTTTATCGATTACGGCGCAAGAGGGATCACCTACCGACTGCTGGGAGTCGAAGCCATAGACCGGCGTATCTACTATCATCTGGTCAAAAAATACGCGGACGGTGAGGAGAGAGACTTTTATTTCTCTGCGGATTCTGGCCTTTTCCGGATGGAACGGCGGGATTTCGGCGCCGGCCGGGACATAAAGAGCTACTGGGATCACCGGCATCATGAGGGGATTCTGATACCGCACCTTTTTGTCGTGATATTGGAGACTGGATTCGGACAAACACATGGCGCCATCATCAAGGATATCAAGATCAATGTTCCCCTCGAGGATTCCTTATTTCAAAAAATTGAACAATAGCCCAGAGGGGAAGGATAAGCTTGCGGCATTCAAAAGGAGGGGAAATGAGAAACGTGAACATATTATTGAGTGTCTCCATGATACTCTTGCTGCTTCTCCCGGGAGAGGGGGCTAACCCAAGCCTCAGCACGATCGGAGACCAAAAAATCATTTTCGAAGAGGTCGGGCAGTTCAATGACGGAGGGATGGTCGTAACGGTCCTCGTCGATGGCGACTACGCCTATGTCTGTGAATTCGACAACGGACTGGAGATCCTGGACATCAGCAATCCCGCAAAGATCGTAAAGCTCGGACAGATAAAGGACACCGAACAAGCACGCGGCATCGAACTCATCGGCAATATCGCCTACGTGTCGTGCAACGTCAACGGGTTGAAGCTCTTCGATATCAGCGATCCCTCGCAGCCGGAATATCTGGGACAGTACGGAGCCCGCGATGGGGACCCCCACCAGTTTGTGGCGGCAGGAGACATCGGGTATCTGACGGAATGGCACGGCGGATTCGATATCATCGATATATCCGATCCCAAAAAACCTGAACGGCTGAGCCAGTACAAAAGCGATGCTCTTGCTTTCTCTGTGAACATCGTCGGCTCGAAAGCCTGCGTCACAGGATACAAGGCCGGATTGAAGATCCTGGACATCTCCGACTCCAAGAATCCGGTTCTGATCGGTGAGCACAACAACGGCGGAGAGACGAACGCACTCCATGTGGTCGAAGGAAAAGCATATGTTTGCGATAAACTTCAGGGTTTGGAAATCCTGGACGTGTCGGATGCGGCACATCCCCGTTTGCTGGGCACGTTCAAAGGAGAAGGAAGCGTCGTGGGAGTCCATGTCATCGACGATGTCGCTTTCGTCATAAACTGGGAACTGGGATTGGAAGCCATCGACGTCAGCGACCCTACCCATCCTGTCAGAATCGGGTCCTTTTTTGACGGGGGCCGGCCGAACGGGATCCAGGTTGTCGGCGATCTGATCTTCGTAGCCGACGGGTCCGACGGACTGGAGATCATCAGGTTTAAAAAGAACACCGATCCAACGGATTGAGCAATGTTTGCCGGGAGGACACAAAGGTCATGAAAGAATACAAAAAGGAAAAACGCCAACTTTTCAGGAAGGGAGTCGTTCTGAAATCGTTCGCCAAAGTCATTGTTTTCACTGCGATCATTTTTTCTTCGGTTCTTTCCTATGCGCAGGACATTTATTTGGCATCCTACAGGGGCGATCTCGATACCGTGAAAAGACTGCTCGCTGAAAACCCGGATTTGATCAATTCGAGAAATTCCGTGGGCCGTTTTCCTCTGGAAATGGCCGCACAGACCGGTCAGATCGAAGTCGTGAAATTCCTTCTGGAAAAAGGCGCCGATGTCAACCTCAACAGAGGAGGAGCGACGGCCCTTCACATGGCGGCCATATACGGGGGGAAAACGGAAGTCATCACCCTGCTGCTGGAGGCCGGGGCGGATATCAATGCCAGGACCGGGAATGGGGATACACCGCTTAACATGGCCGTTATCGGAAAACAAAAGGAGATCGCCGAACTCCTTCTCGATAAAGGAGGGGAGATCAATTGGGAGAATCAAAACTTTTCACACTTGCTCTATACGGCGGCAACCGGCGGAATAAAAAAGATTGCCGATATGGCAATGGAAAAAGAGGTCGATTTTTCCTTCAAAACGGGAAATGGGGACACTCTGCTTCATGCGGCATCAGAGGGAGGGCTTGTCGAACTTGCGGGATTGCTTCTGGAAAAAAGGGCGGATATGGAAACGGCTAATATTTATGGGCAGACCCCCTTTCATGTCGCGGCCAGAGGGGGCCATAAAGATATCGTCGAACTATTTCTGAAAAAGGGTGCCGATATCGATGTCAGAACGAAAAACGGAAAGACCCCTCTTCATTTTGCCAGGGAAAAGGGACACGAAGAGGTCGCCGAATATTTGAAAAAAAATGGCGCCGACACCGCCGAATGGGCGTTTCCCGGACTGACAGGGAAATACCTCGATCAAACCCCTCCAGGAGAGGATCCGGTGATTTTTTCTCCCGGGATCGTCTCGGCCCAGGAACATTTCGAGCACAGCATGCTGGCCTTTTCGCCCGATCATTCGGACGTCTTCTGGTCGACGGATTTTACGGAATTCGGTTTTTACGACATCGTCACCATGAAAAAGGAGAGCAAAGGGTGGTCGGCTCCGAGGCTTGCGCCATTTTCAGAAAAACACCACGCCGGAAGCCCGGTCTTTTCCCATGACGGAAAAAAACTCTATTTTTCTTCGGCCCGACCCAGGCACGGGACCGAAGGAAACAGCGACACCAACATCTGGGTCGTGGAAAAATCGGGTGAGGCCTGGTCGGAACCGAAACTCCTGGACGATATCATCAATTCCGAACAGGGTGAATCGGTGCAAAGCATCTCCGAACAGGGGACTCTGTACTTTCGCCGCGGGATGGAAATGTTCCGTTCGAAACAGAAGGACGGGAACTTTTTGGCGCCCGAGAAGCTCGACATTCAATTGAGTCCCGGCGCCAGGGTCTTTGCTCTATTTATCGCCCCTGACGAAAGCTATATGATCATGGAATCGTTCGGGGGAGAAGGAGGTTACGGCGGGGCCGACCTTTATATCAGCTACAAGATGAAAGATGGCTCCTGGTGCGACCCGATAAATCTCGGCCCGAAGATCAACACAGAGGCTACCGAAAGATTCCCGTCTGTCACTCCTGACGGCAAATACCTCTTTTTTTTGAGGGTATCCGACGGCAGCGACTTTTATTGGGTCTCGGCAGACATCATCGAAAATTTGAAACCGAAAGAATGAGACCCGAATTTTCCCTAATAAGGCTTGGATTTCGCGGTGCAACAGGGGATGCATATGGCAACATTCCTCAACAAACGCAAGCTTAATGATGCATTAGGAGGTTAGCATGAGACAAACATTCCTCGCAATTGCGATTATTTTCATCCTGCCCGCCAAAGTTTTTCTCGCTCAGCAGACTGATAAAAATCTAAAAGCAACAGACCCTTCGCCTCAAAATGCGATCGAGTTTATCCTCGATGCGTTCGATCGTTATTCCGTGGTCGCACTGGGAGAAGGAAATCATATGAATTGGCAGGCTGCCACTTTCCGGCTTCAACTTATAAGAGATCCGCGGTTTCCGCAGAAGATAAAGAATATTCTTGTCGAATGCGGAACCAGTCGTTATCAGGGTATCATGGACCGGTATATCGCCGGAGAAAACATACCGATGGAGAAGGTACGATCGTGTTGGCGAGAAACAACGCAACCTGTTATTTGGGATGCTCCCATTTACGAGGAGTTTTTTAAAGCCGTGCGTCAATTGAATCGATCACTACCGAAGGATAATCAGTTAAGGGTACTCCTATGCGACCCACCTATCGATTGGTCAAAAATTCACACAAGAGAAGACCTGGAGAACTACTACAATGAACGCATGATCGCAAGACCTTGGGGAAAATCCAATATCAGGGATGGTCATGCCCATGACGTGCTGGTGAAAGAAGTGTTATCCAAGGGAGAGAAGGCATTGGCCATTTTCGGCGATGCCCACTTTGCAAAGCCGGATATTGAATTGGCTGAGGGATTTTTTGGCGACTATCTGAGAGGTAACCTGATGGTGCAGCTGGGACATTCGCATCCAGGATCTGCTCTGTCCATCACAACTCATACAGGCTTGAAAGAAATCGAAAGTTCTTATCCTGAAATCCTCTCCTGGCCAAAACCATCAATCGCCGTCTTGAATGGGACTAGGCTGGGGGCTATTCCCCATGGGCCATTGCACCTGGAAGATTTTTTCGATGCGATACTCTGGTTGGGTCCCATAAGCACGATAAGTTACTCCAAGCTAGTCTATGAAACTGTCGCAGATGAATCCTATTTTAAAGAGGCTTTGAGAAGGGATAAGCTCTGGATCAGTCAGTTTCAGAGCACGTTGACAGGGCTCAGGAAGGAATATCTCGAAAAAATGGAACAAACAGACATTAATGGACCCTATCTCGGACAGAAGCCTCCGGGGATGATGGCAGAGATCTTTGCCCCGGACATCGTCTCGACAGGGCATGGCGAATTCTGCTCGGTGTTTTCCCCTGAGGGAGACGAATTCTACTGGTCGATCGCAGGCGCTCCCTTTCCCGTCATCGCGGTCATGCGCCAAACCGAAGGGCGATGGACAGCACCCGAGATCGCATCTTTTTCCGGAAAATACCTCGATCTCGATATGGCTTTCACTCCCGAGGGGAATCGCCTCTACTTCTGTTCCCGGCGCCCCTTGGAAGGGGATGGCCCGCCTACCGGCCATACGGATTTCTGGTTTGTGGAACGGGAGGGCGCCGGATGGTCCGAACCGAGGCACCTGAAAGGTCCGGTCAACTCAGAAGCCCAGGAGTATTACCCCATTTTTGCCCAAAACGAAACCTTATACTTCTGCTCGACCCGGCCCGGAGGGTTTGGCGGCGGAGATATCTACCGCGCCCGATTCGCGAACGGTGCCTATCTGGAACCGGAAAACCTGGGCCCGACCATCAATACGGCGAACTTCGAGGGGGACCTTTTTATCGCCGCCGACGAGTCCTACATCATCGTCACCTGCTACGACAGGCAGGACAGCTTCGGATCCGGCGACCTTTACATCAGTTTCCGCCAGGAGGATGGCAAATGGTCTCCCCTGAAAAACATGGGGGAGTCGGTCAATACCGCTGCCAACGAACACTGCCCCATGATGTCTCCCGACGGCAAGTTTCTCTTCTTTTCCAGCGGCAGGAGCCGTCACCCCGATTATTCGAAGACGGCGATCACCTTTGGCGATAAAATCCGGATGATGAATTCCTGGGGCAACGGCCGGAATGAAGACATCTACTGGATCGACGCGCGCATCATCGATAACCTGAGATCGAAATAAATAGAAAGGGGGGTTTTTCAATGAAACGCATTATTTTTTTTATCGTCCCGCTTTTCTGGATTTCCCTGCTGTTGAATCCATGCAGCACACAGGATGATTTTCCCGCTCTAAAAGGCCCCTATCTTGGTCAGAAACCTCCCGGGATGACGCCTCAATTATTTGCACAAGAAATCATTTCTACGGATATGGACCTTCATAGTTGCCCTGTCTTTTCAAAGGATGGGAAATTTGCTTTCTGGAGAATTATGAATTTAGGGGATGATAACGGAATTTATTTTGTGGAATTAAAAGAAAACAAGTGGAGCAAACCTCGAAAAGCCCCATTCATTGAGACAGGAACTGATGTGAATAATGATGTGCCGATTTTTTCTCCTGATAACCAAACACTCTTTTTTCTTTCAAATCGTTCGGATAAGAATAAACTGCGAAAAATGAGAATTTGGTATACAAAGATGAAGTACGGCAATTGGGAAAAGCCAAAGCTTTTTCAGCATTTTGATCAGGGAGATATTTCACTTCATTGGCAGTTTTCATTTGCGATAAATGGAAACATCTATTTCACGGGATTAACGAGGGATGGACTTGGTGAGTATGATCTATTCATGGCTCAAAGAGAAAACGAAAAATATATTTTTAAAATGTTGCCTACTCCAATAAATTCTGAATATTCAGACATTTGTCCGTTCATTGCTCCTGATGAAAATTATATTATTTTTTCTTCGGATAACAGACAGGATGGATACGGCAAGCAAGATCTCTATATATGTTATAAAAACAGAGAAAATTCCTGGACGACACCAATTAATATGGGCGCGGAAATTAATTCAATCGAGCAAGACTGGTGTCCTATGGTATCTCAAGACGGGAAGTATTTATTCTTTACCAGTTTCAGGAAGGGTAATTGTAATGCTTATTGGGTAGACGCAAAAGTCATCGAAACAATGAGACCAAAAGATTTAAAATACGTCGCTCCAAAAGGAGGCAAAAAGGGGGAAACATGAAAACAAAAACGATATTAATCGGGATTTTATTGACCATTGTATGCAGCGGTCATGCCCAGCAGGATGATTTCCCGGTTCTCAAGGGCCCTTACCTCGGTCAGGAACCGCCGGGGATGACTCCTGAGATCTTTGCCCCCGGTATTATCACGACCGAACTGAGCGAGGGATGCTCGGGATGGGGCAATGATATGGAATATTTCATTTTCCAGAGATGGATCGACAGAAAACCCAGGATGTATGTCATGAATCAGATCGATGGAGTCTGGAGCACCCCCGAACTTATCCCTATCCTGGATCGATACCAGGCCGGGGACTTCACCATCGCTCCCGATGGAAAAACGATGCTTTTCGCATCCAGAATACTTGTCGATGAAATCGGTTCGGAAGGGGAAGGAGCGAACATTTGGTCGGTCGAAAAGACCGGAACCGGATGGACAGAGCCGAAGCATATCGGATCACAAATAAACTCGAAGTATCATGAGAGTTATCCCTGTGCGACCGCAAACGGCAATCTGTACTTTTTCAGCAGAAGACCGGGTGGATACGGCGACTCGGATCTGTACATGGCGGAGTTTAAAGATGGAGGGTATCAAGCACCTGTCAATCTGGGCCCGAGACTCAACACAAAATTCCACGAGTGGGACACCTACACCGCCCCGGATGAAAGCTGGATGATCTACTGTTCGACAAAACCCGGCGGTTTGGGAGAAGACGATCTCTATGTCACATTCAGGCAACAGGACGGCTCCTGGAGCGAGCCTGTCCACATGGGCAATGCCATCAACACCGAAAAATCCGAGAACAGGCCCTATGTCAGCCCCGACGGCAAATACCTTTTCTACACCAGCACCATAACAGGCATCAGGGATATCTACTGGGCGGATGCCAAGATCATCGAAGAATTAAAACCTGCTCCGCAGGATAAAATCCCGGTTCTCAAGGGCCCCTATTTTGGCCAAAAACCACCGGGCATGACACCGGAGGTCTTTGCCCCAGGATTTATTTCAACCGATAAAAGGGAACTCAATTCCGTATTCACCCCTGATGGAAAAGAGTTTTATTATTCCATTCAAACTCCGGGTGCGGGCTATAAAATTTACTGCACCAAAGAAATCGAGGACGGTTGGTCAATACCGCAACCTGTGCCGTTTTCGAGCAATAACTCTGATGTCGATATGTGCATTACTCACGACGGGAAAAGAATGTATTTCGGTTCGACTAGGCCTGTCAACGGAGTCAAGCAGGAAGATTTCAAAATCTGGCACGTCGATAGAGTCGGTGCAGGATGGAGCGAAGCAAAATACCTGGAATCACCCATAAACAACGGGAAGCGGGCCCTGTATCCGACAGTGTCCAAAAAAGAGACCATGTTTTTTCAGGCGATAAGAAAAGACGTAATCGGCGAAAGGGACATATATTACTCTGAACTGAGCAACGGCAAATATGGGGAGCCTGTCCATCTCGGACCGGAAATCAATACAAGATATGGTGAAGGGGATGTGCTGATAGCCCCCGATGAAACCTATATGATCGTTAACTGCAACGGGAGACAAGATAGCCTGGGGAGAAGCGATTTGTACATTTCGTTCAAAAAAAAAGACGGAACCTGGACAGAGCTGACGAACATGGGTAGTAAAATCAATACGAGCGAGACGGATTACTGTCCAATGCTATCACCCGATGGAAAATATTTTTTCTACACAAGCACAAAAACAGGCAACGGCGATATTTACTGGGTGGATTCAGGGATTATCGAAAAATTGAAGCCGAACAAACTCCGGCAGGATTAGAGATCGGACTATTCAATCTTCCAGCTTCGCACCGTCGGATGCATCTTCAGAGACGGCTTGCATTTTTCAGGCGCATTCACTAACATTTGATTCTCACTCAACATGAAGGAAATGGGAAAAATGAAGCATATCCTCATCGTTCTATTCGCTGTATCCGCAATCGGTCTGGCCTGGGCATCTTCCGAACAGCGCCCCCGGATGAGGGAATTCGGCATCAAAACAGGGATTCTCAATCCCGGTCCCTTGAATGCCATCACAGATGTGGCGGGCGTAAAGGTCGGTCAGGTCACACTGATCGAGGGAGACAGAATCCGCACCGGCGTCACAGCCATCCTCCCTTACGACGGCAACATCTTCCAGCAAAAAGTGCCGGGCGCCATTTATGTGGCCAATGGGTTTGGTAAACTGATGGGCATCACACAGGTGGATGAGCTGGGAAATATCGAAACCCCCATTATCCTGACTAACACACTGAGCGTTCCAACCGCGGCCGATGCCTTGATCGACTACATGCTGTCCCTCCTGGGCAATGAATCCGTTCAGTCGGTGAATCCCGTGGTTGGCGAAACGAACGACGGATACCTGAACGACATCCGGGGAAGACATGTGAAAAAAGCGCATGTCATCGAAGCGATCGAAAAGGCAGCAGCAGGGCCGGTGGAAGAAGGATGCGTAGGAGCAGGTACCGGGACTTCCTGTTATGGATGGAAGGGGGGAATCGGCACCTCTTCCCGTAAGCTCCCTGAATCGAGAGGGGGCTACACAGTCGGCGTTCTTGTCCAGACGAATTTCGGGGGAATCCTCCAGATCGCTGGATATCCGGTTGGCCTTAAACTGGGAAATCAGTATATGCAGGGGGAAGTAGAAGAGAAGAGACCGGAAGGGTCCTGCATGGTGATCGTGGCCACGGATGCACCCCTTGACAGCAGAAACCTCAAACGGTTGGCCAAACGGGCTCTGCTCGGCATCCCGCGAACGGGCGGATTCTATGGAAATTCCAGTGGCGATTATGCCATCGCTTTCTCGACGGCAGAGATCGTGCGCATTCCTCACAGGACTCGTTCGAATACCCTGACGATCGAAATTTTGAAAAACAGCCGTATGTCCCCGCTTTTTTTGGCCGCGGCCGAGGCTTGTGAGGAAGCCATCCTGAATTCCCTTTTCAAAGCCACAACGATGGAAGGCAAAGACGGGCACAAGGAAGAAGCC
>Ga0180438_10003661_pt1 | contig 22984 bp, 18 predicted proteins | sample SS_ome_12_FD_132455 | JGI IMG/M metagenome (GOLD analysis project Ga0180438, IMG submission 132455) | Hypersaline lake sediment archaeal communities from the Salton Sea, California, USA - SS_3_D_2 metaG | ecosystem: Environmental > Aquatic > Non-marine Saline and Alkaline > Hypersaline >...
GGGGCAGAGCAGGGCCTCCACCTGGACAGACATTGAGAATGACCATCAAGCTCAGTTTTGAGGAAGCGTTCTTTGGTATAAAGAAGGAGATAGCCTTCAGGAGAAAAGTCCTATGCGCAACCTGCGGTGGAAGTGGAGCCAAACCTGGGACTGCGCCAACAAAATGCAGAACATGTGGTGGACAAGGCCAGGTGGTCAGGTCTATGGGGGGATTTATGAGTGTGGCTCAGACTTGTCCTACATGTCAGGGTTTGGGAGAGGCGATTGATTCACCCTGTCCATCATGTAAGGGTCAAGGTCTCCAAGAAGAGCGGAAAGAAACTGAGGTTCCAATCCCTCCTGGAGTGGAGGATGGACAAGGTATCAGAATTCAGGGGGGTGGTAACTTTGGCCCAAGAGGTGGACCTCCAGGTGACCTGATATTGATGTTCTCAGTTGAACCTCATGAATCGTTTGTACGGAGAGGTCTACATGTCTATATGGAAACCGACATCCCATTCTCAACTGCTGTCTTTGGAGGAGAAGTTGAAGTTCCTACAATGTGGGGGAATAGCAAGATCAAAGTGACAAAGGGCACTGAAGGGGGAACATTGTTCCGAATGAAGGGGAAGGGTGTTCATACTGAAGAGGGCCGTTCTGGGGATCAACTTGTTAGAGTCAATATTCATATCCCTAAAAAATTGAGCAAGGAGCAGAAGGAACTTCTAGAGCAATTTGATAAGGTCTTCTGATTAGAACTCTAGAGGCTTGCAAAGACATGCTTTCATTCTCAATCTGGGAAAGGCGTGAGAATTGACAGGTCTTACTACCCATGCAGTGTCAGCTCCCCTCCCAGTTCCTCCAATACACACAACATCCTTGGTTACTGGGATTAGACCTGCATCAGCAGCCATCATTACTATCTCGGCACAGACCTTGGTTCCTTGACCAAATGTCCTGAGAGCAACAGCGATAATTTCAGTTGTCATCCATGTACCTAGTTCTTTCCTAATACTACGAGCAACTCCAGCAAAAGTATGTGTTGCTGTCAGAACTTTTGCACCAAAACTCTCAATCTGCAGTCTTTTCTCATCTTCGAGCTCATTTTCATTATCCCTTACAAAACCTGTCTGATGTGAAACAACAACTACATTTCTGTCTTGGAATTCTTTTGCAGCTGCAATTCCAGTGGAACCGGTAGTTGTAGCCACTACTACATACTCCACCTCCGGATTAGAGCTGAGATAGTCACTCACTATCTCTAGAACCTTCTCAGTGTGTTCTGAAGAGGCTTTTGAAAAATAGTGTGTCTTTATTGACATTTTGTTCAAGCATCCTTTGTCTGTTGAGCTCTGATTATCGACTCGAGGAATGCAAAAGCAAGAAGTACAACCACTGCGAGCATGAAGTCAACTGCCCCCTCTGTAATGATGGATACCACCCATGACGATAAAACAACAACAAGAACCGCAACCATCAACCTCATGGTATAATAGATCCAGCGATCAGCGGTTTCTTTCTTCTCCTCCTCACTCTGCTCTTTGACATACTGTGCTGCGATTTCCTCTGGGGTGCCTAGTACCTCAAGCACTTCTAAAATTATAACAAGTTTGTCACTACTAGGATCTCTATGGACTTTGTTATTATATGCTTCATAGATATGAGATCTAAGGTCTTCTAATAGGTCCTCACTTTCGAAAGTATCAGGTAGCAATTTTGCTATTTTCTTGATGTGATTCTCTATTGCACGACCAATATCATCATCACTCATTTCTTCAGATCCTCCAGTTTCTCAAAAATTTCATTAACCAACAGAGTCAGTTGACGAAACACACGGTCTCCCTCTCCAGTCAGAACGTATACCTTCCGACTGGGTCCTGATTCTGACTTCTCGACATGGACATTCAGAAGTCGTTCTTTTCGAAGTCTGTGCAAAATGGGATAGAGAGTGCCCTCTTTTACTTGAAGAAGACCATCTGTTCTCTCTTCTAGCTCACGCGCGATACCATACCCGTGAATCCCATCCTCATAACGATTGACTATAGCAAGGACTGCGTATTGAAGAATTCCTCTTCTGATTTCTATCTTCCAACTGTCTTCAAAGCTGGGTCCTTTTTCCAAGACTCTGCATTCCTCTCAAATATTCGACGAAGAGCATTCTATCACATCTCCTTAAGTATGTCTATCCTAGACGATATCTCTATCATGACGTTTTCCAGGTAGCCGTGTACGAAGTTCCAACCAGATCGTAGAGGAATACGCCTTTGGTTCTCGAACAAGAAGGTAGAAAAATGACGCGAAGAACCTGAGAATTCCACTCAACATCAGCATTATGAAGACTGTAAAATAGGGGTCTCCAAGAGTCTGAAGGATGATCTGTCCAAGAATTCCAGCAATCAATGAGCCAACCAGATAGACTATACCTGTGAAAGTGTTGTAAACTGCAAGATGTGAGCCTCTCTCTTCTTCTGGTGCGATGTCATAGATATAGGCGGTAATTGCGTTCATACCAGATGCTGTACAGAATCCTGCCAGAATGTTAGCAGCATACACATAGTACACATTCTGGGCAACTGCATACAAAATTGGTACAAGGAAAAGGAGTCCTCTTCCTAGGAGTATCAATGGTTTTCTCCCTACTCTATCACTGAGTTTCCCAAAGGGAACTGTGAAGATAATTATGGACAATGTCATGACTGCTGAGGCAATGGCAATCTCCAGGTTTGAATTTTTCAACCATGTCTTTTGCACAATTATGAAGTACGGCCAAGCGAGTGACATTGCAAATGAGAAGAACACAGCGATAAAGCAGAATCTTCGAAAGTCATTTGGTTGAGATAGCAATCGATGGATTGGCGGGAATCTCCTCGGTCCATCTCCCTGTTTCTGATGTTGCTTAATTGTAATAGACAAAAGGGAAGCGACAATTCCAACGATTGCAGTGAAGAAGAACGGACCATAGTAAGCTACCCTAAACGCTTGTTCGTCAAGATGAACAGGGAAAAACAAAGGACCAAGACCTCCTAAGAGCCCTCTTAGAAAAGGTACCAGTGAGGGCAAGACAGCAATGAATCCAGAGATTAAGGTGGCTAATAGAGAAGCAATATTTGTTGCAAGTCCGAGTTTTCCCAACTCATTCCCTCTATTCGTTTCATCCATCAAGCCGCCAACCAGTGATAGCCATGTTGGAATTTGAATGCTAAAGAGAATGGACTGGATTGCATAGAGGATGATCATCTCAAGTGGTGTTGCAGCCCAGAGGAACATATAGACGACTAAAAGTCCAGTCATTGTACCAAACGCGACAAATGCCTTTGTGTTTCTCACCCTATCAGATGTTGCTCCCCATATAGGTTGAAGGACGGTAGGTGCAAAGTTCCCTACACTTCTAAATGCCCCCTGCTCTATATAATTCTGCACTCCTCTTAGGGCTTCTTGCATATCAATGAGATATGCTTGAAGAAATGGTGCATGGAGACCGACTGCAAACTGAGTCAGTGCTCCAACAAGAAATGCACGTTTTGGCAGTCTTTTAAGATCAGCTTTCTCAGTTTGAGATTCAGTTATCGTCATATTTGGAAAATGAGGCTTTTGGACCTCTTATTAACTCTAGTTCTTGCATAGCCTTGTTATGTGACCGTCATTGTTATGTAGAGCAGATTGCATACCATCTATGGTTGTGGTATCAAATCTATGCTCGACGAGTCTGTTTATCGGAAGAGAATTGAGCAAGTAAGGAACCATCTTGTTTCGGCCAATGCAGATTTTGCTTTTCTAACACCTGCACCAAACTTCCAGTATCTGACTGGATTCAATTACGAAATGCGTGAGAGGTTGATTGCGCTCATCATATCAAAGGATTCTGAGCCACATCTAATCGCGCCCGCATTTGAAGTAACAGCTCATGCATCGAAAACATGGATTAAAGATTTCATTCCTTGGGCTGAGGATGAGGATCCCTTCTCATTGATTGCGGATTATATTGGAGAAAAAAACATGGGTTATTCAGTCCTGTTTGATACTCATATGCCGCTCAGCGTGTATTGGGCTTTGGAGGCTGCCTTAGGAGGATTTCAAAAGTCAGCATCTGTGAGTCATGTGATTGATGCAATGCGACTAACCAAATCCGACAAAGAGATAGAGTTGATGAAGAACGCTGGTCGGATCATTAACGATGCAGTCCTCAAGGCTTTCACTGATGTTAGAATTGGTATGTCTGAGCTCCAGGTGCAGCAACTCGTTCACAAAGAAATCCGTCGTCACGGTGCATCCCCGACATTCGCGGCTATTCAATTTGGCGAGAACAGCGCGCTCCCGCACGCAGAAGCGGGCAATCGGATTTTAAAAAGAGGAGATCTCATCCTCATGGACTGCGGTTGTTCTATTGATGGCTATAACACAGATATGACCAGAGTGGGTGTTGTAGGACCCCCTAGTGAGGAGATTGACAAGATATATCGAACTGTCCTTCAGGCCTTAGAAACAGCTATTGAGAAGATCACTTCAGGAATGGCATGTGGGACTGCTGATGGTATCGCTCGGAAGGTTATTGATGATGCAGGGTATGGTGAGTATTTCACGCATCGTCTTGGTCACGGTATCGGTCTTGAAGTTCATGAGCCTCCCTACATTGTCCGAGGCAACCCTCAAGAATTGAAACCAGGTATGTGTCATAGCATTGAGCCAGGTATCTATATTGAGGGCAAATTTGGTATTAGGATTGAGGAATTGGTCTGTATTTGCGAAACTGGGCTAGAACTTCTTACATTTATGTCGCGTGACCTTATTCAGGTTGACCAGTAGAAGTATCTTCTTCAGTGGGTGTTTCCGTACGAGACTTTGTAAGGATTTCATCCATCTTCTCTCGATCTTCTTCAGAGAGATGTTGCATTGCTTTGGCTGATTGTCGTATCATCTGATTCATCAATATCGAGTAGACTGCAGGTAATGCCGCTACAGTTTCCATACGCTCGTCGTACTCCTGCTCTGCAAGTCTTCTAGCCTCCTGAAGAGCCTCCTTGCTCACGTCGCCCTTGCCGACACCTGGACAGTCCTTCCTACTCAGGACATATTTCTCACCATTATATTCAAGTGGAAAACTCTGGCATGAGATTGGTCTGCCATATCTTATCTCACAGGCATTTGCTCGTTGGTTATAGAAAACGCATGCTGTGCCTTCTTTTTCATCCTTCAAAGGTTTCCGGGCAGTTTCGAGGTAGAAGGTATCTTGTTCATCTTCAGGTAAATGGATGGTGATGCCCGGTAGAATGTTCATAATGTATCCCTGGTTCATCCAACGTGCCAGATCACTAAGTGTGACCAGAACCTTTGGTCGAATGTGACATGCTTTAGTTTCACATTTTTGTTCCAAACATTTGAAACTATACTTTGATTTCTCAGACATTCTCCTCACCTAGGAGCGTGAATGAGTGTGTCCTTCCATCCATGTCTTTATTTTTTTCGAAACAGGTTTTTCCGTAGCCGATAGGTTTTTGTTCAACTCCCAGGGCTCAATATCAACCTCAGAAAGAGTTCTCTTAGCACTCGGAGTATTAAAAATGACTGAGTGGTATAGTAACGACATCGAGCACGTCATAGAACACCTTGAAACGTCTCCTGAAGGTCTATCATCTGAAGAAGCAAAGGCAAGATTTGCTGAATATGGTCCCAACGAGCTTGTGGAGAGCGGTCGTATCAGCCCATTACGGATGTTTCTTCAGCAGTTCATGGATCCGATGGTAATCATTCTGCTAATTGCCATTGCCATCTCATTACTCACCTCTGTCATCTCAGCTGCTGATTCAGAACATGAGAGTGGCGTAATAGATGCCATTGTAATCTCTGCCATTGTCATTTTCAATGCAATCTTTGGGTTTGTCCAGGAGTACAAGTCAGAGAAAGCTTTGGAGGCACTCAAGGAAATGGCTGCACCAAAGGCCCGTGTCAAGAGAGATGGTTTCTGGACTGAGATTGAGTCGAGGAATGTTGTGCCCGGCGACTTGGTCGGGTTTGAGGCAGGAGATTTGATCCCTGCAGATGCAAGAGTGTCGTATGCTGTAGGACTCTCTGCTGATGAAGCCCCACTTACCGGAGAGTCGGTGTCCGTTCGAAAGATGATTGAGCCAATTCATCTCCGTAGACCTGTTGTTGGTGACATGAAGAATATGGTCTTCCAGGGTACAACCATTACTGCTGGAAAGGGTCAGGCAATCGTAACTGCAACAGGTATGAGAACTCAATTTGGCAAGATTGCTGAGCTCGTCCAAGAGAGCGATAAAACAATGACGCCTCTTCAGCTCGACTTGGAAGATCTAGGGAAGAAGCTTGGATTACTAATCATCATTCTCTGCATAATCGTGTTTGGTGCTGAGGTTATTAACCATGCTGCAGCCACTATTATGGAGGCACTGCTTGCTGCGATTGCCCTCGCAGTGTCTGCAATCCCCGAGGGACTGCCTGCAGTTGTCACCATCACACTTGCGATAGGTGTGCAACGAATGGTGGCTCGAAATGCCATAGTGCGTAGATTGCCTTCAGTAGAAACACTGGGCTCAACAACTATCATCTGTTCTGACAAGACTGGTACAATAACAAAGAACGAGATGACGGCAACAAATCTATTTGTCAATGGCATGACGATATATGTTAGTGGCGTTGGATATAACAAAGAAGGGAAATTCACAAGGGCTAGTGGGGACTATGATGTTCTTCAGGACCAACATGTTGTGAAACTGCTAGAAATTGGACAACTGTGTACGAATTCGCTTATACAACCTGATCCCTCTGGAAGGGCTGACTGGAGCGTGATTGGTGATCCTACTGAAGGCGCATTGCTTGTTCTTGCTGAGAAGGCTGGCATCTCTAGAGAGGATACACTTACTCGTAACGAAGAGATAACAGAGATTTCATTTGATTCAGGCCGGAAACGAATGACCTCGATAACTCGAGATGAGGCTGGTAATCTATGTGCCAATTCAAAGGGTGCTCCTGAGGTTCTATTGCCTCTCTGTACACACATCTATGAGGACAATCAAGTCAAAGAACTATCTGATGACGATAAGAAGTCCATCATTGAAATCAGTGCTGGTTTTGCAGAGAGTGCATTACGGGTTCTTGCATTTGCATATCGTCCCTTGGAAGGGGAGATACCCGATTGGGAGCCTGAAAAGGTGGAACGAAACCTAATCTTTGTCGGACTCATTGGAATGATTGATCCACCTCGTGATGAAGTCAGAGATGCGATCAAGCTGTGTAGGATAGCTGGAATTCGTCCAATCATGATAACCGGCGACCATAAGCTCACTGCACGTGCAATCTCACGTGATGTAGGATTGATTGACATTGATGGCGAAGTTCTCAGTGGCGTTGAGCTGGACGACCTATCTCCCAGAGAGTATCGTGAAGCAGTCAAGCGGTGTAATGTGTTCGCTCGAGTCGCTCCGGAACATAAACTGAAGATCATAAAGGCACTCAAGTCATCGAAAGAAGTTGTTGCAATGACCGGTGATGGAGTGAATGATGCTCCTGCAATCAAAAATGCTGACGTAGGCATCGCAATGGGGATTCGAGGAGCTGATGTCACCAAGGAGGCATCAGACGTAATCCTCACTGATGATAACTTTGCCACCATAGTTTCTGCGGTGGAGAAAGGCCGTGAGATATATGCAAACATACGAAAGTTCGTGAGATTCCTACTAGCCGCTAATTTCGATGAAGTCTTTCTCATTTTTACGGTCATTATGCTCGGATTGCCACTCCCCATTACTGCAATACAGATACTATGGCTTAATCTTGCGACTGATGGATTTCCAGCCCTCGCTCTTGGCGTAGATCCCTCTGAGAAAGGTGTGATGGAACGACCTCCTCGAAGACCTGGAGCAAAGATGATGGACAGGGGAATGATTACTTTCATTATCATTGCTGGTTTCACAGCATTTCTTGCGTCCTTGACAATGTTCATGTGGTCGCTTTGGGCTTATGGCGGTTGGGTCCCCGGTCTTACAGGACCAGTAGTCGACTGGAGCACAAGTGTCTCGCCCGTTACTGGAATGACATGGGAATACGTCCTGGCACATGGAAGGACTGCTGTATTCGCCAGTGTCGTGTGTTTTGAGCTCCTGTTTGTCTGGAACTGCCGAGATGAGTATCACCCAGTTTGGAGGACTGATATCAGAGAATCAAAGGTCTTGATGGGGGCAGTAGCCTTGTCTTTGATCCTGACACTGCTTACAGTCTATTTCCCACCAATGGCTGTCCTATTCGAAACAGTTCCCCTTAATCCACTCGATTGGGGTGTCATTCTTCTGACCTGTCTGCCAGCCTTGATTATCCCACCACATATCATCTTTGGACATACTAATAAATCGCGGAATGACTAGGCTGGGAGACGTTTGTCCAACCACGCATAGAGGTCTCCAAGAACCTGTTCTCTCTCAGGCTCCTCATGTAGCTGGTGGTAAAGACTGTCATATAGGTACCAAGTCTTATCCTTTGAACCCAGATTTTCATAGAACTCTCGGCTCTTTTCAGGATTCACGAGCTTATCAGCACCAGCCTGTTGAAGTAAGACTGGCATGACAATCATGGAGGCTGATCGGAGAGCATCTTTTGAGGCTTTGAGCCCCTCGATACCAAATCGCGGTGTAACCACATCTACTCTAAGAGGGTCATGCTCCATACGTTCGATGTTCTCAGGATTTCTAGAGGCATCCGAATAGTCTATTCCTGTTTCGAAATATCTCTTGACATTCAGCAAAGAAAGAAAACTTCCAGCGATACGTTTTCCAGCACCAATATCCAGAGTTTGACTCACAGCGGGACAATTTAAAATAAGTCCATCTAGAGTTCTTGGATATTTTACAACATATCGGATCGCATTCAATCCACCTAACGATGCTCCAAGTAGAAATGTAATTTTGTTCAGATATGTATCCTTAACCTGCATGACCAAATTCTGGATGTCCTCGACATATTCCTCGAAACTCATCACATGTCCCTTCGTTCCAGAATAATGTCCAAACCCCCTCAAATCGGGTGCAAAGACCGCAATCCCTCGATTAGCAAGATACTCTCCTATGTTTGTCATGTCCCCAGCATGACCTCCAAGACCATGGAGAGCTATCACTAGGGCTCGCGGTTTGTCATCATCAGGACGCCAGAGTGCCATGAACATTCTGGTCCCATCAAATCCTATGTACTTGCTCTCCTTGAATTTCATGAAGGACACCGCCTTTTTAGTTATGCACAACTTCTGCTATTTATCTTGTTCAGGCAAAAGAAGAATTTGACTGGTCCTTCTCGGACCAGTCTAAAAATTATAACTAGAATCTGTTTGGTTTCGGTTCATCGCCTGAATAATCATAGAATCCCATACCCGCCTTGCGTCCAACCCATCCTGCTCTTACCATCTTTCTCAGAAGGGCTGGTGCTCGATACTTGCTGTCTTTGAACTCATCTACAAAATAGTCACTGATGTATAACATGGTGTCAAGTCCGACAAAGTCTGCCAGTGTCAATGGTCCCATTGGCCAATTGAGACCCAGCTTAATAGCCAGATCCATATCTTCTACAGTTGCAATGCCTTCTTGAATGGCAAAGACAGCTTCGTTAAGTGCAGGTACCAATAGACGATTCACCGCAAAGCCCGGTGCTTCATTGACCAGCACAGTCTTCTTGCCTACCTTATGAGAAACATCCTCAATCACTTTCACAGTATCATCATGGGTTGCTTGCCCCTTGATAATCTCCACAAGTCCCATTACGGGAACCGGGTTGAAGAAGTGCATTCCTATGAACTTCTCAGGTCTCTTTGTGACAGCAGCCATCTGGGTAATGCTGATACTTGATGTATTCGAGGCCAGAATTGCGTGTTTTGGTGCAGCCCCATCAACCTCTTTCCAGGTATCGAGTTTCAGACTGACTATCTCAGGAATTGCTTCAATGACAAGGTCTGCATCCTTCACTGCCTCCTTGAGATCTAAGACTCCCCTGATTCTTCCAAGAATAGAGTCCACCTCATCTTGGGTGATTTTCCCCTTTGCTACCCCTCTCTCAAGGTTCTTCCTGATGGTTGCGATTCCATTGTCTATGAACTTCTGGTCAATGTCACGCATCTTGACTTCATACCCTGCCTGAGCGCAAACATGGGCAATTCCATTTCCCATCTGTCCTGCACCCAGAACAGCTATCTTTTTGATCTCCAATATAATCCACCTCTAATTACTCAGTTGAGTATGTCCTTGGCTCGTTACTGCCTCTAAATATGTTTGACTATCCCACTAGAAATTGCACGATATGATTGATTTCATGCAACTATTTCCTGCAGTATCTGAAGGTGCAGCGTTTATCTCCAGTTGCGATTGTTTCATGACGTGTAAAATCAATCCAGTCCTCAATAGAATCAGCGAAAAGGCTGTCATAGTCACAAAGTATCGGTCCCAGCTCAGGTTTTCCAGCCTCGCGAAGAATGTCAAAATAGAAACATCTGTGCATGTCAAAAGCAAAGCACCCCTCCTCTTTTTCAACTTCTTCTAGCTGGAAGTACTCGTTGTTATAATTGACCTCATTCCCCTTCCTTGCCCATTCAATAAAAGCATGCCAAGAATTATCTTCGTGCCTAAGTTTCGTGACCTCGTCCTTTAAGTATCCTTCAAGCATGGTTCTGTAAATTGACATCACTGTTTCCTTTAGTTCTGTAAAGGAGGCTCTTACCTCACACATGACATCATCAAGTGCCATCACAAAGAGGGAGTTAACACCGTGACGCTTGGAAAGGGCATCTGGCATCATGTGTTCATAGTTATTGAAATGAATCTTGAACTGTCTCGAGAATAGTGTATGCATGGATGGACCTTTATCTCCAAATTGCCTAGTCAATTCATCACGTGTGCACTCTGAGAAATAATCGATTAGTTGTTGTGTCTGCTCATCTGGAGCCATTACCAAATCACGTTTGCATTCTTTTAGTACATGTGAGCTTTTGGTCATCCTTGATATGCTTGTCTGGGTTGTACATTGCTCCAATTCAGTAGTAACATATTGTGACTCCTTTCCGTGACCCTCACAAGTGGCTTCGCTATATATACTAAATCTGAGCAGTATTCATTGTGAAATATCATGGCTCTAGCAACTAACTCACGAAGAACATCTGCGCTGACAGATAAGAGAGGTCCAAGTATCTCAACTCAGGCTTTGACCTATGCATACATGACAGTCACAAGGTGATTAAAGTGATAGATTCCGAACAACAGATCTGTTGGATCTCTGCTGACATTAGTATGACCGGTGGTTGGTCACAAGGTGGTCACAGAACTGGTCAGTTGGTCTCAGAAACAACATATCATGTGACCAGACCATAAAGGCGTGTGAAATATCATGGCTCTAACAAAGAACGACAACAAATCTGTGCGATCGAAATACCACGATTTTCAAACTCGGGCTATCACTCATGCCTATACCTACAGGAGATGAGGCACTTGGCACAGAAGAATATCTCTCGATACATCTCCACTCGTGCAATCGCTGAAGTCTACTTCAGGAGATGAACTCATTGATAATTAGTAAATTTGGTTTAAAATATCAACAAATTTACTATTATAAGTACATAGAACAAAGTAATGCTTTTAGAATAATGTTTATAACAAAACCATTCATTGATAATGGTGTGGCTAACAAACTATTTGGAGGCTAATGATACAACGTGGTGATGACAATGACACTGCTGGCAATCCTCTCACAGGAACGAGTAAACTTGACCAGAGGAGACAAGTCAATCTGTGTCCAGTCATCCGGGGCATTGCGTGACGCAGGTCTTGGTGTGTCGGAATAGAGCAATGCGATTTCACATTAGACTTACACCGGACAAATCTCCTATCTCCGAATCTCCTAAGGTGGAGATTCAGCAGCGGCCCTCGTTTGTGTGATCCGGGGGCCGTTGCAATTCATGGGAAGTTGACAGACATGAAACGTGAAACGGATCTTGAAAACAATGCTCCTAGATACGCATTCTTAGGCAAAGAATCAACTTCGAACTCCTTCAAAGATCACAACCAAAAGATAGGGGTTGAACAGTCATGACTAGCATGAGATCCTTCCTGGGCCTGCCAGACGCCACTGACAAAGTCTTAAGACTGGCAAAAATCATGGGCATCTTGGGACCACTTGCCAATGTCGTCTTCACATTGTCTACTACTTTCTGGGTGATATTTGTAGCAGAGGCACTTGGTGGAGGTCCTGGAATGTATCTCCAAGGAATGGGTCTTGTTGGGACCCTTGTTGTTGTGCAGATGGTCGTTCAGATACTTCTAGACTATCCAACAGGGGCTGTGGGTGACTGGATAGGTCAACGATATATCATCGCAGGTTCTAACATCTCATTTGGTATTGCCTTTCTTCTGATCTCCTTCGTCACGGTTGACACTCCGTTCATCTATCTGATGGGGGTATATGCACTGATGGGCTTTGCTGAATCGCAATCAAGTGGTGCGTGGGGCGCTTGGTTCGATAACAATTATCGTGTTGCGATGCCCGGAGATACAGACAGGAAGCAGTATGGAGTATTCTGGGGGCGGATGGGTATGGTGATGCAGATTGTGTCAACTGCTTCATTGATTCCAGGAAGTATCTTAGCTGTTATCTTCTCAAGGTCCTGGGTATTTCAACTCCAAGGGATTCTCGCCTTTGTGTTTGCTATGCTTACTTTTAGGCTTGTGCGTGATTTTCCTGAAGTTGAAGAAGAACGAGACCAAAGGGGCGGCCGCCCCGAGATGGGTGAGTATCTCTCAATCCTCAAGGGTGGTGTCAGCTATCTGTTCAGACATGCTTTCGTTCGCTACATTGCTGTAGGAACCATGTTGGCTGTGAGCTCAATCATGGTGTGGGGCAACCTCATTCTCTTCCCAATGTACTACCTCTATCTCATCACGGATGTGGGTGTTGCAAGCTTCAGAACTTTACTCTTCATTCCTGGCATCTTTTCTCAAGAGCGTTCAGGAGTCTGGTCCCGAAGGTTTGAGCCAAAGAAGTGGATTCCCCGTTTCCGACTGATGCAGACGTGTGGTTTCATCTTCTTCTGGGTGTTTGCTGCCATCATGTTGATATTTCCACCTGCAGCTTCCAGTGTGAACATTCTGACTCTATATTGGCCCTTTACCAGTATAGAACTGCTCACACTCCCAGTGGAGAATGTAGTTCCTATTGCTCTCATATTCACCACATTTGTGTCCACATCCTTCTTTGGTGGATTTGCTGAGATTCTAACACAGCGAGTGTTAATCGATGTGATTCCAAACCGGATCCGGAACTCTATGTACTCGTTGTTCCCAACGCTAGCAACATTGTTTGCGATTCCTCAAATTGCTCTATTCGGGTGGCTGATCACCATCATTGGTTTCCCCTTGACTCTTGCAGCCTGTGGCATCACATCTCTGACCGGAGTATTGCTGATTATCTATGGGTTCAGACATGAACCTCCAGTAGTTGATGGTGAAACTTGGGCTAATGGAGATGCACTCAAGGCTCTTGAAACACCAGAGTCTCCAATTACAGAAGAGATTGCCTTAGAGATCATTAAGGAGTCAGAATCTGGTGGAATGGACGAGATCACGAAAGGATTACTCTTGGACGATTAGGTTTGGTTTATAGGCTGCTAATCTTTGCAGCCTCTTTCCCTTTTTATCTACCAACACAAAGTTAATACTCACTCTTGTGGATTTGACTTCGGTGTTTACAATTGTCGGATAGACCACAGTTTTTGACCGTGTCTTATTCTGACTCAGGTCTTAGTACCATGAGTTATGAGCGTAAGATGGTCCGAGAGAAAGATGTGAAATTTGATGGGGAGGATGGGGACCTCGAGCTCACCGATGTTCGTCTTGTCTGGTACAAGAAGCCCTCCAAGAAGAGTGGACTTAAGAAATGGGGTGCCCTTGCTGGAGCAATTGCGGGTGCTGCACTACTCGAAGGTGCAGGACATAGGATGGGCGGTATTGGTGGCCATGTCACGCGATCCCTGGCACGAGGAATAACCTATGCAGCAGTTGGAACTGCAATATCTTCGTGGACAGCTGAGTCATATTACAACAAAGATCAGAATGGTAACACTGAGAGTCTCGCCTTGCCTCTACTTGCCATCAACAACATAGCACAGAGTGGTGAACGCCTGGTTGTTGAATTGAAATCTGGCGGAGCAATGGAGTTCCATTTCAAGCAGAAGAAGGTCATTCCATCCATCATTGCGAATGTATCAGCAGCACAGACGCAAGGAAAGTGTCCCTATTGCGGGACCAATGCTGGAAATGTCCCAACATGTCCCAATTGTGGAGGCGTCATAGAAGGTGGAACCGGTGGAGCTCATGCACATGACACAAGAAGTGCTGGGGGAGCAGGCTCAATGACCATTCACTATACTGACCGAGATGGTGATGGGCAGCCAGATTCAGTGACTGTAACAGGTGCCGGAGTACCAGGGGGTGCTCAGGGTGGATTCTGCATGAATTGCGGAACTCCCTATCCACAAGGTGCAAGATTCTGTAATAATTGTGGACAGAAGGTTGGATAGCTACTCTCATTCTTGGGCTCAGGATTGAGCCCATTCCCCTCTTTTTTCGGTTTGTTGACGGAAAAGGTCCTCCTCCTTAGGCCGATTCACATCACCAGCATTTTCAGAGCCATCTGCAAACTCATAGCCACGAATGATTACAACTGGAACTCCCTCGCCCGCCTGCCCCATCAAGGGCTCTGCAAAAGCAGCAAGTTCATCTATCTGACAGACAGTCGATCTTTTGAGAATCCTTCCATGCAGGTCTGGTTTTCCCTTATTGTATTTGAAGGCATTAATCCCTGCGCAACCTATGGCAACATTGACCAATCCTTTTCTCCATGGTCTGCCTTGACTGTCTACTAGAATCACACCAAGGTTCAGGTCTGTTTCTTTTCTAAGATCTCTAAGAATTCTCTCTGCTGATTGATCTGGATTCTTTGGTAGCAATACATATTCTCCATCAGGGGCATTCGACCTGTCCACTCCACTGAAATTGCAGATTAGACCTGAGTGGGTTTCTGTGATCAACACACCTTTACTAGAAATGACCTCAACGGACTCCCTAAGGGCAAGTTCGACATGCGTAGGATCAAACCCATTTCTCTCAGCAATACCCTTGGCTTCCCTAGAAGGAATAATACTGCATGCCTTCACAATCCTGCCTTCTGATTTGGAAACTATCTTTGAAGAAATTACGAATATATCTCCCTCATTCAGATTGAATCCACTCTCTTCGACTGCTTCAAGGATTATGCTTACGAGAGGGTCACCTGGTTTAATGATTGGTATTGAATCCAGAGCAACTGCAACGACAGTTATGGGTGTCATTATTCCTTTCCTGATTTTTATTGTTGCATTTTCAGAAAAAGTTGTGTGTCCAAATTAATGCTACTTAGAACACATGTTCCAAGAATAATCAGTTCAGTTAATATATAACTTCAAAAGCGTCTTGAATTGTACAAACTCACAGAATGAGGCGTTTTGAGGGGATTAGTGACAGAAATGATTAATATACGATTAAAAGAATCCGACTATTCAGCGCAGAATGTCGTTTCGTTGGAAATCCATCCTTGTGAACTTACATAGTAAGCACAAGAAAATTCCATCATTTGGAGCCGGTCACATTGTCTGAGAAGAAATCCAATTCAAATCCAACTCCCGCACCAGCCAAGGTTGAAACAGGAGATATCAAGCAAGGTACAATTGCTAAATTCATGCGAAAGCGTACTCAGTTAGTGGGTTTTGAAACTGGACTTAACAAACATACCCAATATGCTATTGAGTTCTTGGACAATGCAATCGACGCTCTCGAGAGTTGGTGGTGGAAGACTAAGAGACGTCCAAGACTCCAAGATCAATTAGACCCAGCAGTTATAGCTGAAGTTCGTGCTAAACTCGAAGAAGGTCAGATAGATACCATTGCTCTAAGTAAGCAATTGGAACGAGATGTGAGAGCTGGCAAAGAAGTAGAGATTCCACCAAGACGTAAGGAAACCATAGATGAGAGAATAACGGAGTTTCGGAAATTCGTAATGCCTTTGCGCTCTTTGATATCAAAGAGAGAGCCATTGGTAGTCATAGAGCTCAAAGAAGTACAGATGCCTGATCTTGTCGCAATTGATGATGAAGAGGGATTCAAGGTATACGAATTCACCTGTTTCGATACAGGTGTAGGAATGGTTCCCAATGACTTGGAGAAATTTGGTATCTACCTTGCATCAAGTAAATCGGAGAAGCTCAGACAGACGCGCGGAAGTCAAGGATTTGGAGCTCCTTCAGCTTTCAGTGATGCGCAAAACACCACTGGAAAGCCTATTTTCACAATTACAAAAAGGTTCAACTCTGATGCAGGAACAGTTGCTAACTTTTACACAACGACCGCAAACACAAAGGAACATGTTGGCGGACCTATTGATATGGAACTCCCCTTCAATCATGGAACTTTCATCAAATTGTTCTATTTGAATATTCAATACCGACGAGGGTATGCTGATATCTATGCTGAGATGGCCTCACTTCTCAATTCTCATGTGACCATTATTTTCATTGATCCCTATGGTGTGGTTCACATTCATCCACGTAGAGTGAGTACATTTCCTGAGGAACCAAAGTATGCTCAACCACATCCTGCAAGTATCAGAATTGGTGAGTTCCAAGATCTCTTACGAGAAACTAGAGAACCTGATCTAAGAGGATTTCTGACAAAGGCATTCTGTCGACTCAGCATGAATAAGGCAAAGACGATTGTTTCCAATGCTAGCAAGGATCTCCGAAGAAGGCATCTTGATGACCTCAAAATGACAACACCTACCGACTCCCTCTCGAAAACTGAGGTCGAGTTGCTTTATCGGGCGTTTTCAAGTGAGGACTACATCGCTCCCCCCACTGACACAGTGGTTCCAGTTGGTGAAGAGATATTTGAACAGACAATAAAGATGGCATACAAGCCTGATTTCGTTGCCGCTGTGACACGAAAACCCACATCCGGCAAGGGACTCTCTTTTGCTATTGAAGTATGCATTGCATATGGTGGTGAAATAAAACCTGCTTCATCAGCACCCATGGTTCTGTGGAGGTTTGTGAATCGAGTACCTAAACTTCGAGACAATAGCGACTGTGCCACTTGGAAGGCAACTGCTTCAGTGAACTGGAAGAATTACAAGCTACAGACCTTTGACAATGGAATTCCTAGGGGTCCAGTGATGGTTTTCATTCACGTTGCTGGAGCATATGTACATGTCATGTTCAAAGGACAGAGTAAACAGGCTTTGGCTGAGGATGAAGTGCTTCTAAGAGAGATCAAACTCGCCCTAGAGGATGCAGGTCGAAAGTTCAGGAGGTTCATAACACGCCGCGAGACTGCACGCCGCAAAGCAAAACGTGCTGGCATTCTCGCAATGTATGCTGACCAGTTTGCCCAAAGTCTAGTGACCATCGCTAATGATGGTAGGAAGAAACCCCTTTTTGATGCAGAAACAATTGCTAGCAAAATAAGAGATTCGATTACGGGATTTGAAACTGTTGAAGATCAAGAGGAAACCGAAACTGATGCCTTTGGCACGGATCTTATTGCTGATATTCCTCTTGATGATGACGAAGAAGTGGTTGAAGAGGGTGAGCTTGAATGAGTCGTAAGAAAACTAAGGATAAAGAAGACACTGTTCAATCAACTCTTAATGAGGTTGTTGAAGAACCAAAATCAAAGAAGCCCTCAAAAACCAAATCTGCGAAAGCAGGTTCGAAAAGACCTTCTAAAAAGACCTCAAAGAAGGTCACCAGTACAAAAAAGACCGAAAAGAAACCAACAAAAGTCACTCAGAAAAAGGAACTCCCAAAGAAGAAAACACCTTCAAAGAAGAAGAAAAAACAAGTAACGAAAGAAACTCCAACTGAATTACCAGCGAGTGCATTCAAACTTACAGACCTTCCTGGTGTTGGACCAAAGCTGCAAGAACGACTCATCAAAGCAAAATACGAAACAGTTGAGAAGATTTCTCGTGCCAGACCACCCTCGATTGCTAAGAAAGTGGAAGGTCTAAGCAAAGATGGAGCAAAGAAATTGACAGATGCGGCAAAAGATTTGGTTAAGAGAGGTTTGGCGAAGACAGTCACACCAGATGAGCCTTCTGAAGCTCCAGCAGAGGTCACTGAAGAAGAAATCAGAGCTCCAAGGATGTCCCTGACAGATGTTCCTGGTTTAGGGTCTAAACTTGCACTCTCTATGGAACGTGCTGGCTATGACTCAGTGGCTCGGCTTGCTCGTGCATCGCCAGAAAATGTCGCAAAGAAAGTTGGTGGTCTGAGTGTTGCAAAAGCTACTTCATTTGTGAATTCAGCTAAAGGTCTAATTCGTGATCAGGAAATAGCAGAGTTGACAGGGGAACCTGAGATAATTGTCGCCACAAAGACAAAGAAAGAAGCAGAAACACCATCAGAGAAGGAAGAACCTGTGAAAGATAAGATGGAGGAGAAAGCTCCTAAGAAGGAAAGGGTGCCAAAGAAAAGAGAGCCAAAGAAAAAAGAGGTCCCTGTCAAGAAACCAACAAAAACACCGAAGGCACCTCTTAAGAAGAAACCCAAGCCTCTTCGAAAGGAATCCGGCTTACCAGTTCCTAAAGCTGTAAGTCAGCTCGCTGTCGAACTGAAGGATAATTGGACAGCTGCAGAACAGAGAGTTCAAGCTTCTCACGAGGATGGTGAGGAAGGAGAACCCCTCATCGAAACAGTTGAAGTCGTTAGCTTGTCTGCAGATGATACAACTGAAAGAATCGTTGATACAGCACTGGATATTCTCAATGAAACAATGTTGAGTGGTAGACCAGCATTTGATATACCGAGTAGGTCTGGTGACAATATAGTTTGGGATGAGGTTCGTGATTTACTTCTGCTCGGAATGCGTACAATCTCCCGTCCCTATCATTCGCTTGCTTCAGTGGTCGATGCCACAAGGACTGCCCGTGTTATGGAGATTGTGTTCAACTTACTCAAGTCTAATTTGCATGCAACCAAAAGAGAAGTGTACTACAGTGATGTTAACTTATTCAGAGAACAGAAGTATAGTGATAAAATAATCGAAGACGTTGCATCAATGATTCAAACCACACGTGACAGCATTCACGTAGTGGCTTCCGCCAGAGGATCAGCAATGGGTCGTGTTACCATTCGCGATGGTGGCGACTTGATTGATCTCACAAAGATGGGGACTGGTGGCTGGGCGGTTACTCCATTTTTGGACCAGCTTGAGATTGTAGAGAGTGATGCCGAGTTCATAATCCTGTCCGAGAAGGATGCTGCAGTCATGCGGCTTGCAGAAGCAAAATATTGGAATCGCCAACCATGCATAGTGATTACAGGCAAAGGTTCTGGAGACATTGCCACAAGGGCATTCCTCAAGATGCTTGTCAAAGAACTGGAGATTCCGGCCTTCGCCCTGGTAGATTCTGACCCCTATGGACATTACATCTATTCCGTGTTCCTAAGAGGTAGCAAGAGATTGAGCTATGAGTCACCATTCATCGCGACTCCAGAGCTGAAGCTATTGGGTGTATTGAGTCGAGACTTGGATGAGTATAATATCCCAAAGGCTGTTCGTATACCTATGCAACCCACTGACATCAAGCGAGTCAAAGATATGCTGAAGGAACCATTCGTAAAGCGGAACAAACCCTGGGTAGAAGACCTGGAGTTGATGCTTAGGCTCAAAGAGAAGGCTGAGATACAAGCTTTTGCATCTCATAGCTTTGAATATCTCACTGATGAATACCTTCCTCGAAAGCTTGAAACTGGAGATTGGATATAGTCAAGCATTAGCTCCATGCCACAAGTGAGTCCTTATTACTAACTTGGGATAAGTAACACTAGCTCGAGAGGATTAAGGAGACTCATCATTGGTGATTTCAAAAGTTGGAACTGAAGTGATTGACAGCCACGCACACTTCTTCACCTACGATACAATCAAACGATGGCTTGATAGTGGCGCTTCAATGGAACGGTTGCAGAACAGAGTTACATTTCAGACTGACATGCCAAAATTGGCAATTCCCGATGAAAATTGGGATGCTGGCCAGATGTGGGCGGATGAATTGGACAAATATGGTATAACTGCTATTGGTATGATGATTGGTGAAGAAGTATGGGATGAATTCAACGAAACAAGGAAGCGATTCCCTGGTAGATTCTTGGGGTATGCGAATATTGATCCAGCCCTAGAAAATGCTGTTGACTTGGTCAAAAGAGCTGGGAAGGATGATTTTCAAGGCATCAAATTATATCCAAGCTCTTGGAACATGCATGTCTATGATGAAAGTGTGTATCCTATTTATGAAGAAGCAAAGAAGCAAAATCTGCTTGTGATCTTACACTTTGGTATCACCATTGGAGACCGAGCAAATCTTAGATTTGGCAATCCTCTTGATATTCAAAGACCAGCGCAAGACTTTCCTGATCTGAATTTTATGATTGCTCATTTTGGAGCAGGGTTTTTCCGTGAAGTCTTGATGCTCATGTATCAGACTCATAATGTTGTGATGGACACAAGTGGAAGCAACATGTGGATGAACTATCAAGATGTAGATTTGACAATTACAAAAGTGTTTGAACGTGCATTGAAAGCTGGAGCATCATGTAGAGTTGTGTTTGGAACAGATTCATCATTCTTCCCACGTGGGTTTAGATACAACATTCTTGAAGAGCAATATAACGCTGTCAAGTCTTTGTTGCCGCAGTTCAATTACACTCAAGAGGATGTTGATTTAATCTTTCGAGATAACATCATTCGACTGACAGGATTCAAACCAACGAATGATTAGACTTTAGGCTTTCCTGATTTTCTTTTCGAGTCCCTTGAGTCTTTTACTATCATCGCCCTCACGGAATTTTCCTGCAGCTTCTTGATATTTTGCTAACGCATCACGAGAACCACCCTGTTTAGCTAGTTGGTCACCTTGTGCTTCAAGGTCCTTGCCCCACTCTATATACGCCTCTCTGACCTTTTCGGCGCATCGGGCTCGCTTTTTAGCATCAGTACTAAACATGTAGAGCTCTCGTGCTTTCCTAAACTGCACAATAGCCCATTCAAATTCATTTGCCTTCATATGGCTCTCGCCCTGATCGAAATGATACTTTGCCATTGAATCGTATCCGATGTCAACCCTCTTCGTGCTCTCAGCAACACCTTTCTCATTTCCTGCCTTTTCAAAAAGCATCTTCGCAATCTCAAAAGCTTCAATCGCTCGTTCGTGTTCATTCTCCTGCAGGAACTTCTCTCCTTGCTCAATTCTTGCTTTTCCCATTGCTTCAAAGACATAATCAGGATATTCAAACTCATCTGCTGTAAGTGAAACACCACAATTCGGACAAGCAGGAGACTCAAGCTCTCTGGGCGGCACCTTCAGTCCGACCTTTGATGGTTTTCCAACAACCACGTCAATGAAAGTCGTAGTTGTGCTTCCTCTTCCCTCAGGGAACAAGTGTTCAACAGCTTTTCTGGCTTCCTCTCGAAGTTCTTCGGGCGCGCCTTCAGGGAATAGATGCTGAAGTGCCTCTTCAGTTGTTACAGGTATCTCTTCATCATAGACTCTTGGGGGTTCAATCTCTTTGAAAGGCATTCCCACCTTGATACCTTCAACACCCTCCTCCCATGACAAATCCGTGCTTTTTCCTTCAGGTGCATCCATCTCCTCAGTTGGTGCGACCATCTCTATATCAGTGGAACTTTCAGCTATCTGTTCTTCCACTAATGTCAGGTCTTCCTCTACTGGTTGGACGACCAATGAATCTGACTCCTCCCAACTAATCTCCTCTTCCACAGGAGGTAAGAAAGCCGGCTCAGTGGCAGTTGATGGTTCAGGGGGACTTTCATCGAAAGCCGAGTCATCTAAACTCGGAACATCTTCAACTTCATCCAAGATTTCCGATTCTTCAAGTGTTGGTTCTGGAGGTGCTGTTGGTAGATTCTCAGGCACTTTGTTTCCACAACCTATACAGAATGTCGATCCTCTCCTAATGCGTTTTTGACATGTTGGACAAATGACCTGTTCCTGCATCTTTGAATGACATTCCTATAGTTTGACAGTTGCGTAACTGCGTTTATGAAATTCGACTGTTCACATATGAACTGTTTTCGTACTTAATAATCGAATGTGCAATTTCGTCCTTATGGAAGATACAGAAAGAAATAGGTGGTCCATGTAATCATTACTCCCAACATCACACCAGCCACTGCTTGTCCAAGAGTGTGTTGCTTCAGCGCAATCCTAGAATAGATTACAAGAATCCAGACAATGATGACAATAAGTGCGATGGATCCATAGGTATAGATTAGTGCTTCTCCTGGACCACCCACCCCTGCTCCATGTACGGATATCTTGTATTTCAGACTGACTAACAAGACACCAGAAGCCACGGTAAAGTACGCGGCTGAAAGGGAACTCATTATGAGACAATCAAAAAACCAGTAGATTATGAAAGCAATGACATAACAGAGCATTGAGAAAAGAAGGAACTTCTTTCTGCGCTCTCTATCAGAAACATCAAGATCTACTTTTCCCTTCCATGCTTCGTATAGAATGGGTACGATAGGGAGTATAACCATCACAATCAAGCAGATTAGAATTGAGGACAAAGAATCAAGGACTGGACCAAGACCAATGGGTGAGGTTAGTGAAAAGATGATTCCCACATAAAGATTAATCAGGGGGGCGGGAGTGAGTCTTGAAACGATTCGAGAAACCATCACACCCTTTCCATCCAACACAAGTAGCTCGTCGTGGTACTTCAAGGAACTCACCATTTTGAAATGCAGTTTTAGTATCCAATCTTCAGTCTTTTTCCACCAATTGAAGGAAGAATCCTTCCTATTGGTTTTTGGTAGCTATGCCCACAAGCTTTTTCTTTGTCCACTTAACACCTTTCAGATACAAGAACCCCTAGAAACTGCTATGGATGTGTACAAAAACATGCCAGCAA
>Ga0180438_10003662_pt1 | contig 22983 bp, 23 predicted proteins | sample SS_ome_12_FD_132455 | JGI IMG/M metagenome (GOLD analysis project Ga0180438, IMG submission 132455) | Hypersaline lake sediment archaeal communities from the Salton Sea, California, USA - SS_3_D_2 metaG | ecosystem: Environmental > Aquatic > Non-marine Saline and Alkaline > Hypersaline >...
CGCCCATCCCTGGCTCCAGACCGGCGGTGACCCCCTCTCCAGCTTGCTCACCTTCCAGCTCCCCAGCGGCGCCTTTGAATGGCAACCCGCCATGGGCGCCGATGTCAGCGCCACCGCTCAGGCTATACCAGCCTTGCTGAGCGCGACGCAGCCGCTGCGTGTAATGCCCTACCATATCTTCCTGCCGCTGATGTTCTCGCCAGCGTCAGTGCCGTAGAACCAGCAGGGCGGTGCCCCGGGCAAGAGCCTGGGGCACCGCCCACGGGATTCGTCACTTGAGCAAACGCACAGCCATCCTAATATCGATCCTCACCTTCAGCAGCCTGATCAGCGTGTTGGCCACGCTGCCAGCCAGGAGCGCAGCGCCTGTGCTCGGCATGCCATCCGCAAACCGGGCTGGTGTGGTGGTGCAGTTCGACGGGGGCGGCCACATCAGCCTCTGCGTGCCCTTTGCAGAAGAGACCATCAGCGGGCTGGAGCTCTTGCAGCGTTCCGGCCTGAACATCGCCAATGACGGGGGCGCGGTCTGCCGCATCGAATCGCAGGGATGCGACTTTCCCGTCGAGCCCTGTTTCTGCCAGTGCGATCTATCGACGCCAGGGTGCCGTTTCTGGGCCTACTCCATTCGTGTCGCCGGTAGGTGGCGATCCTCAGGAGCGGGCGCCAGTCAGCGCCGCGTCGCTGATGGCGACATCGATGGCTGGCGCTGGCCCGGCGGGCCGCCCGCTGTGGAGCCGACCATCGAAGAACTGTGCGATCCTCTGCGCCTAGCTCCGCTGTTCCCGGACATCACGACAACCTGCGACGCGCTATCCCTGTCCATGCCCTTCCAGGGTGACGACAACGCCGATGCCAGCGCCCGAGCCCGCGTTCGGCGCGTCGGCGCCGAATGGCCTGACGACTACACCGCAGCCCGCCCTGTGGAAGGACAGGTCACCGTCCAATGGGCTGGGCTGCTGGCCGGTGACTATGAAGTTGAATTGCAGCTTGCCGATCCCGACGGCGTGAACGCCAGCAGCAGCTGGCTGCTGACGACCACAGTCGGCACGGTGGCCGATCTATCCATTGAACCGGCGAGTCCCTATGTGCAGAAAGAAGTTGCCTTCGCGGACACCAGCCGCGGCATCGAACCAATCACGCGGACTTGGCGCTTTGGTGACGGCAGCGCTGTGCAGCACGGCGAGCGCGTGGTACATGCCTACAGCACCAGCGGTCCGTACACAGTCACGCTTACGGTAGCGAGTTCGTGCGGCGAAGCCGTTGCGCGCCGGCCGGTCGCAGTGCGCTCCTTCCGTCTGATCTTCCCGCGGCTCTACAGTCTGGTGACGCTTCCCTATCCCTTTGAGGTGGACGATTGAGGAAGGCGTTCTTGCGGCTAGCAACAGCATTGGCGCTTGCCGTCTGCGGTCTACTACCCCACCCGGCAGAGGCTGAGGGCCCCAACCGCGCGGCGCTGCTCGTTGTGCACGGTGACGGGCGCACAGTGGGCCAATGCATCGCCTTTGAAGAAGCAGAGATCAGCAGTCATGAGGTCCTGCAGCGGTCCGGGCTCGCGGTTCGCTTCTCGGGGTACGGCAGCCTGGGCGCTGCCGTGTGTGCCATCGAGGGAGAGGGCTGCCCACGGGAGGACCAGCAGTGCTTCTGCCAGTGTCTGGGCACACGGTGCCTGTTCTGGACCTTTTGGCTGTGGCGTGACGGCCAGTGGGCCTACTCTCAGAGAGGAGCTTCGAACGTGCCGGTGCACGACGGTGATGTGCAGGCCTGGTTCTGGTCAGACGGGCAGACCGCACCTCCAGAGGTGACGTTTGGCGGGGTTTGCCCCCCGCCGCCGACGGAGACGCCGCAGCCCACCGACACACCATTACCTACCCCAGTGCCGACTAACACGCCCGTGCCAACCCCGGCGCCCACGGCTACGCCGCCACCTACCGCAGCACCAACTGACACAGCGCTGCCAACCGTGGCGCCCACGGACGCGCTGCTGCCAACCGCAGCGCCAACTGACACAGCGCTACCAATCGTCATGCCCACAGACACGGTTGTGCCAACCCGAGCGCCCTCCCCGACACCCACCGCAACGGCCACGCTGCAGCAGCCATCGCCGACAGTGGCGACGGCCTCTCCACCGATTGTGGCTCAGACCTTGACGCGCGCACCGACGGCTTCTCCGCCCCTGCCGCCGACACCGCCCGCTGTACCAGCGCCACCTCCGTCTGGCAACAACACTCCCGCAGCGCAGTACGTCTCCTTTGCAGTCCTGGCTGCCGCGCTCCTCGGCGGCTTCTGGCTGCTGCGCCGCAGGCAGGGAGCGTCGTAGGCGATGGTCTATCACACCCTCACTTGGCTCATCTGGCTCGCCTGCGCTGCGTCCATTGCCCTGACGAACACACAGCCTTTGCACTCGGCGGTCTTGATCATCGCTGCAGGACTGTGCTTCACACAGGCTGGACGTGGCAAGCCCGAGGCGCAGGGCTGGGGCACCCTTCTCAGGCTAGGCCTGTCAGTGTGGCTGATCAGCCTGGCCTTTAACACGCTTTCAGTTCACATCGGTGTGCGCGTGCTGTTCACCCTGCCCAGCAGCTGGCCCTTGATCGGGGGACCGATCACGCTCGAGGCGCTGCTCTACGGACTGGCCAACGGCGCCAGTCTGTTCGCGGTCCTGCTGGTCTTTGCCACCTTCAACCTTGGCGTTGAGATGAACCGCATGCTGCGCTGGGCGCCGTCCGGTCTGTACCAGGCAGGGCTCGTGGCCTCCATTGCGCTCGCTTTCGTCCCGCAGATGGTGACCAGTCTGGGTGACATTCGCGAGGCACAGCGTGTGCGCGGGCATCAGTTCCGCGGGCTGAGGGACCTGGTGCCACTGGTGATCCCGCTGATCACCACAGCGCTGGAACGCTCGCTGACGCTGGCCGAGTCCATGGAGGCGCGGGGCTTTGGCGGCATCTTGTGCGACATCGACCCCGGAAAGCGAGCCGCGCTGCGCTTCACCACCCTGCTCGGTCTGATGAGCCTCTTGGCGGGGCTCGTTCTGAGCGCGGTGGCCCCTCACTTGGCGCAGCTCAGCTGGGGGCTGGCAGGTGTGGGGTTGATCCTTGCTTTGGGCACGCTGGCGGTCCAGGGTCGCGCCGTGAAGCGGACCCATTTCCGCCGCGAATCGTGGCGCGCCAGCGATACCTGGATCACGGCGGCCTCGATTGTCTCTCTTGCCGTGTTTGCCTGGATTCGCCAGATGGATCTCGACACAACATGGTACTATCCCTATCCACCCTATTCGCCGTGGCCAGTCTTCCGGCCCCTGTTGGGCATCGCCATCGCCGCATTGGCCGCACCCGCGTTCCTGTGGCCCACCTCGGCACCGCTCCGACACCTAGGGCACGACGACACGGAATCCCAGCCTGGCGCAGCGGAGAAGCATGACAAGCACTAGCGTCGTGGAATGGCACAATGTGACGTTTCGCTACCCCAAGAGCGACGTTGCGGTGCTCCAGGGTCTTGATCTGCAAATCCAAGAGGGCGAGCTCATCCTGGTGGCGGGGCGGTCGGGCTCGGGCAAGTCCACGCTGCTGCGCACCATCAATGGCTTGGTACCGCATTTCTCCGGGGGACGCATCGCAGGAGAAACATGGGTCGCCGGTCACAAGCCAGTGCGTGAGGGACCGCATGCTCTGAGCCCTGTAGTGGGTTTCGTGCAGCAGGATCCCGAATCACAGTTTGTGGTCAACATCGTCGAGGACGAGATCGCATTTGCGCTGGAGAACCAGGGTTTGCCATTGACGGTGATGCGCGCGCGGATAGAAAAGGTGCTGGAGCAGATGAACATCGCCGAGCTGCGCCACCGCCGCATCAATACCTTGTCTGCCGGTCAGAAGCAGCGCGTCGCCATCGCCTCAGTGCTAGGTCTGCAGCCGCAGATCCTGGTGCTGGATGAACCGACATCGCAGCTCGATCCGCAGTCGGCGCAAGGGGTGCTCACCACCCTGCAGCAGCTCAACCAGGAGCTGGGCCTGACCATTGTGCTGTCCGAGCACCGCCTCGAACGTGTGGTCCAGTACGCCGACCGCGTGATCTATCTCCCCGGGCCTGGCGAGGCACCCATCGCTGGCCAGCCTGCAGAGGTGCTGCTGCAGATGCCCTTTGCACCGCCGCTGGTAGCGTTGGCCAAGGCCCTGGGATGGCACCCTGTGCCCCTCACCATTGAGGACGGGCGCCGCTTCGCTGCCCAGGCCCACCTACAACCAGCCGATGTGCCCACCGCGGGAAGCGGAGGCAGCCCGTGCGTTGAGGCGCGCGATGTCTGGTACCACTACAATGGCACGGCGGCCCTGCGCGGCGTCAGCCTGCAAGTGAACGAAGGTCAAGTCGTGGCGCTGATGGGCCGCAATGGCGCAGGCAAGACCACTCTGCTCAAGAACCTGGTGGGGCTGTTGCACCCCAGCCGGGGCGAGGTGGTGGTGGAAGGCCTCGAGACCAGCACGGTGCCTCTGGAGCGCGTCATCGAGCGCGTGGGCTATGTGCCACAGGATCCCAGCAGCTTGCTCTTTGCCGACACCGTCGCTCAGGAGCTCGGCTTTACCAGGCGCGCGCACCGGCAACCCCCTGTCGCTCACGAGCCCTGGCTGCAGCGAGTGGGGTTGTCCGGCTTTGGCAAGCGCTACCCGCGCGATCTCAGCGTCGGGGAGCGCCAGCGGGTTGCTCTGGCTTCGATTCTGGTGGCAGAGCCGAACTTGCTGCTCCTTGACGAACCGACGCGCGGCCTGGATCCCATCGAGAAGCGCAACCTCGGCAACTTGATCCATGAGCAGGCGGGGCAGGGACGCACGGTGATACTGGCCACGCATGACGTAGAGTTGGCCGCGCGAACAGCGCAGCGCGTCGTCATCATGAACGAGGGCCGGATTGTGGCGGACGGTCCGGCTCGCGAAGTGATGACCGCTTCGACAATGTTCAGGCCGCAGGTCAATAGGCTGTTCCGCGATCCGCGGTTGATGACCGTCGAAGATGTGCTTGAGGCACGCGCCCATGCGGGCTGAGCGCTGGTTGTCCGCTGCGATCCTCACCTTGGCCACCCTTGTCGGTTTGGTGGCCTTTGGCTATCCCTTTCTGACCGCACGGACGGTGACGCCGGGTGCACAGGGCCTGGCCCATGCCCAGGATGCGCCGCTGGTCACTCTGATTCTGACCCTGTTCTGCGTGGTGATCGTGGTGGCCAACCTGACCAGCCAGCAGATGAGCGCGCGCACCGTCGCCGTGCTGGGCGTGCTGACCGCAGTGAACGCCGCTCTGCGCGCTGTCCCTGGACCAGCAGGCTTTTCGGCCATCTTCTTCCTGATCGGGTTGTGCGGCTATGTCTATGGCGCCACCTTTGGTTTCTTGCTAGGCGTGCTATCGCTGCTGGTATCTGCACTCATGGGTGGCGGTGTCGGACCCTGGCTGCCCTACCAGATGTTTGCCACCGGTTGGATGGGCCTGACCTCGGGCTGGCTACCGGACCTCAGGCGACACCAGCGCACCGAGATATGGATGCTGGTGACCTGGACCGCCATCTGGGGCCTGCTGTTCGGCGCGATCATGAATCTGTGGTTCTGGCCCTATCTGTCCACCATCGGGGCCGGCAACGATCAGTTTCTGGCACTTGGCCTGCGGCTCAGCGAGCTGCTGAGCCGCTATCTCGCCTTTTACCTCGCCACATCTCTTTGGTGGGACATGGGCCGCGCGCTGGGCAATGCTGGGTTGGTACTGTTTCTGGGAGCACCGCTGCTCAAGGTGCTGCGCCGGTTCGAGCACGTGCTGGGCTTTGAGGTCGAATCCTGAACCGCCCACCATTTCCACTGCTTGACCGGCACCCCTTGACGAGTGTACAATAAGCCAAGGCTGCGCTGAGGGTTCCAGAACCGGTAGCACACAGCGGGCCGCATTGGAACTGTGATTCCCCAACCACAAAGGAGGTAAGCATGGGAACAAAAGCAGTTGAGATACTGGGCGTAGACGCGAACAAGCTGATCGAGATGCTGAACAAGGCCCTGGCGGACGAGTGGCTGGCCTACTACCAGTACTGGATCGGCGCGGCAGTCGTACAGGGCCCGATGCGCGGCGCGGTCGCGGGCGAACTGATGGAGCACGCCGAAGAGGAGCTGGGGCATGCCGAGATGCTGGTTGAGCGCATCATCCAGCTTGGTGGGACACCGCTGCTCACGCCGCAGGAGTGGTACAAGATGACCAACTGCGGCTACGAGGCACCGACAGACTCCTTTGTTGCCGTGATCCTGGACCAGAACGTCAAGGGGGAGCAGTGCGCCATCGAGGTCTACAGGGAGTTGATGGCCTTTACCAAGGACGGGGACCCCGTGACCTACAACCTGGCGTTGGAGATCATGGAGGACGAGATCGAGCACGAAGAGGATCTGCAAGCCTTTGTGGACGATCTGGAAACTCTGAAGAGGAGAGGCTAGCCAAACAGCCACCGCCCTGAGCACATGCTCAGGGCGGTGGCATTTGTGGCGACCAACGAACAGCTTACAAGGAGCATGCCATGACCGAGCAGCCCTTGACTTTGCCTCCTGGCTCGGCTTTCCGCCTGGAAGACTTTGATCCCAACTACAGCGCTGGCTACGCGATCAAGGCCGAGGCCAAGCCCAAGTTGAAAGAGAACCGCAAGCGGCTGAGAGATCTGCAGGAGATGCTCTACGCCCAGGGCAAGCACGCTCTGCTGATCGTCTTGCAGGGCATGGACACCGCGGGCAAGGACGGCCTGATCAAGCACGTGATGGGCGCCTACAACCCGCAGGGGGTGCAGGTCTGGCCGTTCAAGGTGCCCTCCAAGATCGAGTTGGCGCACGACTACCTGTGGCGGGTGCACAAGGTCACACCACCGCGCAGTCTCATCGGCATCTTCAACCGCTCACATTATGAGGACGTCCTGGTGGTTCGCGTGCTTGGCCTGGTCCCAGAGCATGTTTGGAGCAAACGCTACGACCACATCAACGACTTTGAGCGCATGCTGGCGGACAATGGCGTGACCATCGTCAAGCTGTTTCTGCACATCAGCCGTGCCGAGCAGGGGGAGCGTCTACGCAAACGGCAAGCCGACACGTCAAAGCAATGGAAGTTCTCGCCGGGCGATCTGGAGCACCGCCAGCTGTGGGATGACTACACGCGGGCGTACGAAGAGGCGCTCACGCGCTGCAACACGCCCTATGCGCCTTGGTACGTAGTCCCCGCCAACAGGAAGTGGTACCGCAACCTGGCCGTCTCCGAAATCCTGATACATACGATGGAGGGCATGGGCCTGCGCTACCCCGATCCGATACCGGACATAGAATCCTATGTGGTACCGGAATGACGACGGCATCCCGCGCTAGTCGCCCGGCGCAGACCGTTGAGACCGCGGCCGTTGGCAAGGGGAGATCCGTGAATGCCAGACAATGCCTTTGAGGTGCTGATTCTCATCGGCCGGCCCGCCTCCGGCAAGAGCGAAATCATCGACATGCTGCAGCACACACCCCTTGATGCCCGTCGCCGGCTGTACCACGTGGCCGGCTTGGACGTGCTAGATGACTTTCCGATGCTCTGGGCCTGGTTCGAGGAGGATCACATCCTGGAGCAGCGTCTAGGACAGCCACGTTTGCACACCGACAGCGAGGGCTACTTCAAGCAGGCGTACCTGTGGCACTTGCTGATTGAGCGCATCAGCCTGGAGTACCACAAGCGATTGCGTGACGCCCCCCAGTACCACGCCAAGACCACGACGGTGGTGGAGTTCTCACGCGGCAGCGAGCACGGCGGCTATGCGGCTGCACTGCCCCATCTCGCAGATGACCTTCTGCAACGTGCGGCGATGCTGTACGTGAACGTGTCCTTCGCCGAGTCCTTGCGCAAGAATCGGAGACGGTTCAACCCCGAGAAGCCGGACAGCATACTGGAGCATTCGCTGCCGGATGACAAACTGAAACGCCTCTACGAGGACGACGACTGGGACGCGCTCACCGCCAGTGACCCCGATTTCGTGAGCGTGGGCGCGGTCCAGGTCCCGTACGTGGTCTTTGAGAACGACGATGACGTCACCACAGACACGCCTGAGCTGCTGGCGGCGCGGCTCGAGGCGACCCTGGGACGGCTGTGGGGGTTGTGGCGGGCTCGCTAAAGCGCGCCTGGGAATCCCATCGCCGGCGGGCCACAATCTGCGGCTAGGGATCCAGGCTGCGGACGGCTTTTCGCAAGGCGGTCTGAACTGCATCAATGTCCCCGCTGCCATCGACTTCTAGCAGCAAGCCCTCTTCGCGGTAGTACTCTATGAGCGGCGCCGTCAGCTTTCGATAGACATCCAGCCGAGCGCGGACAGTCTCCGGCTTGTCGTCCTCCCGCTGATACAGTTCCCCACCGCAGGCGTCGCAGACCCCCTCTTTTCTGGGGGGGCTGAAGACAGAGTGATAGGCGGTCTGGCACTGGCGGCACAGCCAGCGACCGGAGAGCCGGCGTACCAACTCCTCGTCTGGGACCGCAATGTAGAGCACCCCGTCCAACTGGCGGCCCATCTGCGCCAGCATGTCATCCAGGGCCACTGCCTGTGGCTGCGTGCGCGGGAAGCCGTCCAGGATGGCGCCACGGTCGCAGTCTGGCTGCGACAGCCGTTCGCGAATCATGCCGATGGTCACATCATCGGGCACAAGGTCGCCGCGGTCGATGTACCGCTTGGCCAGGAGGCCCAGTTCTGTTTCGTTCTGGATATTCTCGCGGAACAGCTCGCCACTGGACACGTGAGGCAGGCTCAGCGTTGCCTCCAGACGTTCAGCCTGCGTGCCCTTGCCTGCGCCTGGTGGACCCAGCAGAACCAAATACATCTTGCTTCTCCTCTTTGGTGGAATCGCCCCGCAACAAGGATCCGGGCGCCGACCCGCGCGGTCAAGACAGCACCGCAACCGGCCAGCGCAAGGGGATCAGGACGTGATGTGAAGCAAGGCAGCCAACTTGCGCTCGCCGCGCAGCTGCCGGTAGGCCGAGCAAGCCTTGTGCGTGCGGTAGGATAGGACCTCACAGCCGGCTTCCTCCAGACATCTTGCTGCCTTGGGATGCAGGCTCAGATTCCCGACCGTGCCCGTACCGATCAGGACCGCCTCGGGAGCAGCTTTCAGCACCAATCTGACCAGTTTGGCAGCCAGCACCTGCCCATCCTTGGGCTGCCAGGTCTTGACAGTGCCATCGGGCAGGATCAAGACGTCGGACTCGTAGGAGCGACCGCCGACCACAATAGTGCCATAGTCAAAACGATCGATCATCGGCAACGACACTGCCGACTCTTCAGTTTCGTTGTGAGGCTCCTTTTTGTCTTTCTTCTTCTTGTCCGCTGGCGGCGTCTCAGCGAAAGGATCTAGGCCAAGCGCTTGGCTCAGACCGCCAACAATGGTCTGTAGCACCTTGACCCGCGCAAACCATTTGCTGTTGCCCTCTACCACCGTCCACGGGGCAGTCAGAGTACTCGTGCGGCGGAGCATTTCGTTCACCGCGGCCTCGTAATTGTCCCACTTCTCGCGGTTGCGCCAGTCCTCGTCCGTCAGCTTCCAGGCCTTGTAGGCCGTATCCTTGCGTGCCTCAAAGCGACGCAGTTGCTCCTCGCGGCTGATGTGTATCCAGAACTTGAACAGGACAGTGCCGAAATCGACCAGCTGCCGCTCAAAGTGATTGATCTCGCGATAGGCTCGCCGCCACTCTGCCTCAGTGGCAAAGCCCTCGATGCGTTCCACCATGACCCGCCCGTACCAGCTGCGGTCAAAGATGGCGATCTGTCCACGCTCGGGCAGGCGCCGCCAGAAGCGCCACAGATAGTGATGGGTCTTGTCCTCTCCACTGGGCGCGGCGATGGGATGCACCACATAACCACGGGGGTCGAGCTTCTCTGTCACACGCTTGATGGCACCGCCCTTGCCTCCGGCATCCCAGCCCTCAAAGACCATGATCACCGGACGCTGCTGCACATAGACCTGATAGCCCAGCTGACTGAGCGCCACCTGATAGCGGATCAGGTCACGTACATAGTCATCCTTGCTGAGGGATTGGGTCAAATCCATGGTGTCCAGCATGGCAGCACCACCTCTCCTCTACGCTTCTTCGGCCACAGGCTCGGGCACCGCGTCGAGCGCGCCAGCTTCCTGCAGGCGCCCCTCCAGAGCGTTGGTGATCGTGGAGAAAACCTTCACCCGCGCCCACCAGCGGTCGGTGGCCTCGACAATGGTCCACGGCCCCCACTCAGTCTCGGTGCGTTCTAACATCTCCTCTACCGCCTGCAGGTAATCATCGTATTTGCGATGGTGTTCCCAATCCTCGTCAGTGACCTGCCAGGATTTGAGCGGGTCCTTTTCGAGCATTCGGAAGCGGCGGCGCTGCTCCTTCTTGCTGATATGCAACCAGAACTTGACCAACACATAGCCATCATCGGCGATGCTGCGTTCAAAATCGACGATGTCACGATAAGCCTTCTGCCACTCCCTCTGCGGCGTCAGGGCCTCCACCCTCTCAACCAGCACACGGCCGTACCAACTGCGGTCAAAGATAGCCATCTCGCCGTAGTTGGGCAGCTTGAGCCAGAACCGCCATAGCCAGGGGCGGCGGCTTTCGTAGGTGCGCGCGGCACGGATGGGATACAGCTTGAAGCCACGCGGGTCAAGCCGCTCGGTCAGTGTGGAGATGGCGGTGCCCTTGCCGGCCGCATCCCAGCCCTCAAAGAGGATGACGCTGGGAATCCCCGCCTTCCAGGCGGCCGTCTCCAGGTCATACAGCCTGCGCTGCAGCTTGGGCAGCTGCGCCTTGTACTGCTTCTTGCTCAGCTTCTTGGTAAGGTCCACCTTCTCAAGCATGGCAAGCTACCTCCCGACAAGAGGTGGCTACAGGGCAGCCACCGCCAGCGCCAAACCGCGTCGCACCTCGGCCCGGTCAAAGTGCCGCCACACGTCAGGGAATGCATCCACCAAGGTGCGCAGCTCGTCCTGCTTGGCCACCAGATAACGTGTGACGCCAACCACATTGGTGCGCTCGCGCCCCGCGGAACGTACCCACTCGTCTAGAAAGCCCACCAGAAGGCCACACGCCACGTCGGCGTCGTGCAGGTTGCCGAGGTGATCCTGCAACACCACCACCTCGTCGATGACATCGTCTACCTCGGCGCCCAGCACCTCTCGGAAGAACTCCAGTGAGTAGCGCAAGCGCTTGCAGTCGATGCGCAAGGCGTGCAGCGTCTCAATAGAAGCCTTTTCGATGACCGCCTCATAGCCACGGACAACTTCATAGCGATCGTAGATCAGTGCAGGCACGACATGCCGCACCTGGTACGGCACGGGCTTGGCCGGGGGAACGGGCAAGGCACCCATACCTTCGTTCAGGACAAAGGCGCCCAGGTCGTGCACAAACTGCCGGTAGCGCTTGCCGTCCAGATACGCGAGCATGTCCGCGCGCGCGCTTTCACGCTTCTCCTGCCAACTGGTCAGCAAGGGAGTGAGGTCGCCGCGGGCGTCTTCTGCGAGGCCGTCCAGATATTGCTCAGCCTTGTCCATGAAGACGTCTAGATCGCGCACCGCACCAAGGCTGCGCCCCGTTCGTTTTAGACCTCTGAGCACTGGTTTGATGACGTCAGGCTCATAGTGCTCAGCAAAAACCCGAAATGCCGCACGCATGCGGCGGGTAGCCACGCGCATGTCGTGCAATTCCTCAATGTCCTCTCCCGCACGGGTGCCGGACTCGTGCTCCAACATGCGCTGGAAGTGGAAGCGAAGGACCTTGCGCCCGGCCTCACTCATCGCATCGTCAGGCAAGACGCCAGGAGCCTTGAGCTTCTCGCCACGCAGCGCCAGGCTGGCCGCAACTGCCTCGGGGCTCTCCCAGACAGCGGGCTCCCCTTGGACGGCGAATCGCAGCGGGGTGCTGAAGAGATAATCCCACAGATCGGCTCTGTGCCGCGCACGTGCTGCGTCTTCCTGGGCCGTCGGTCCCTGCACCGGGAACACAATGCCATAGTCCGTCACCTCGGCCTCACCCAGCAAGGTGCTCTGCGTCATGCTGCTGTCCAGGCCTTCAGCCATTCTGACGAGCGCAGCCAGGACAAGGGTATCGTGCCGAGCGTGCTCCGGCAACGCCCCGAAGGGCCTCTCCTTCTGCAGCCGCTGGGCTCTGAAGCGCTTGCGGTGCAGCGCGGTGCAGCATGCCACCATCTGCTGCTCGAGCCAGCCGAGTCCGGACAGGTTGTGCTCGAGAAGGATGTCGCGCCCGACGGTGTGATGCTTGGCCGGATCAAGGCGAAAACCGACATTGTGCAAGAGGGCGGCAGTCTCCAGGAGTGGGCGACGCTCGGATGGCAACGCGTGGACGTCGGCGCTGAAATCGAAGAGGGCCAGTGACAGTTCTGCCACCTGCCGCGCATGGAGCATGTCCACCTGATAGCGCGTGCAGAGCTCATCCACGCTGATCTCTGGCAGCTGCCTCGCCAACGGCTGTGCTGGCTCCTTCTCCTCGGACACAGTGGCCGGCGCCGCCAGTGCTTGCCCGGAAGCAACCAGCAACTCGGGCGGGAAAATGTGCATGCGGCGCTCGCGAAAGGCGCTCAGCCAATGATAGACGCGCCGAACAGAGAGGTGCACCTCGGGGCTGATCTCGCTGGGATGACGCCCCTGATCATCTAGCAATAGCAATCGAGCGCGTCGACTATAGAGTGGCTGAGCCTCTTTGGCAATCCACTCGAGCCTGCCGCGCTCATCCAGCGTTAGCTCATTCTTCATAGCTGTCCTCTATTCAGACTCACATCAGGGCAGCAGATGGGTATCCCACTCTTCTGCGTACGCTGTCTCTCCTCCAGCGAGAATGGTCGCAAAGGCAACGAGCGCCCGTCGCGCATCGCCAATGGGATAGTAGAAGGCGTCCCAGTTCTCACTGTCCTCGCCATCGTGGTTGGGGATCACATAGTCGAAATGCCAGGCCAGCTGCACCTCGCGGTAGGCGCTGCCGGCGCGGCGCTCCACGTTCTCCAGATCCTTGAGCGACAGGGTGCCCTTCTGCTTCTGGGTCCGCCGCAGCAGCTTGCGCCGCATCACGTCGGTGACGAAATCGGGCAGCACAACGCCGCGCGCTGGATCGCGGAGATACTCGATCTCGGCGCGCGACAGCGGCGACAGGAAGACGCTCAGCTTGGGAACGTCGGAAAGCAGAGACGATTTGAGCAGCTCCAAGGGCACAAAAGGATTGCCCTCAAAAAAGGCGTCACGGTGGCCCCCGAGGATCTGTCGCAGGGCGGCGATGTCCAGGCCTTGCAGATCCCCACGGACATCCAGCACCACATAGCCTTCTTGCTCACGCAAAGCCTCGATCTCCGCGCGCTTGCGAAAGTGGTAGTCCACACCGTCTTGCTCACCTGGGCGCGGAGAGCGGCTGTTGTAGAGCACCAGTTTCTGGAGCCTGCGCTCCAAGTCCGGGTGGAAACGTCTCAGCGCTGTGTGCAGCGGCCCCTTGCCAACACAAGATGGCCCCGTGAGCATCACCAGCCGACCCATGTCCTCTCCTGTCTTGTGGTCCGGCTCGCAAGCATGCCAGTGGTGGACAATCTGCGCCGCAGCACGTCGTAGCCGGAGGTGGTTCCCCTACTGTGAGCCTAGTCCTTATCCTTGCCTTTCGGCTTGGCAGACTTCATGTCCTTCACGACCTCGCGGATCTGAGCCTGCAGCGTCTCAAACACGTCGCGGATGCTGCCATTGGCATCCACGGGGACAAAACCGAACTCATCAGCCATGGCATCAAACTGGGCCAGGAGCCGCGTCTGGTACTCGACAAAGCTCTCATAGCGGTCGGGGGCGCGCAGGAAATCCACACCCGATTCCCAATAGTCAAAGCCTCGCGCATTGAGGACGCGAGGAATCAGGTGCGCCAGGTCGGCGTGCAGATAGAAAACGGCATCAGGGATGAGGGCAAATCCAAAGACATCGCGCAACCAGGCTGGATCCACGCCGCGCACCTGGGCACGCGCCATGATGGAGTAGATGTAGCGGTCCGTAAGGACCACGAAACTAGCCCGCAAAGCCGGGATGATAAGGCGTTCCAAGCGGTCGACAAAGTCGGTGGCGTAAAGCAAGTTCAGTGTGATGTTGCCCAGCGTATGGCCGCTCATCGCCGTCTTGATGCCCCTGCCGGCCAGCTTGCCGCGTTTGAGCCCCGTCGCCGCCACGGCATAGCCCTCTGCCTCCAGCCACTCTTGCAGCAGAGCGATCTGCGTCGACCGCCCTACACCGTCGGTGCCCTCCAATACAATCAGGCGACCCGGCAGTTTCTTCTTCTTGAAACCTGGCAGACCATGCCCGTAGAACTCTGCCTCCGTCACGGCTGACCTCCGGGGGCCGTCATTTCGTCCAGATAGCGGCCCTCCAGTCCCTCAGCGGCCAGGACCTCGCGCCAGCCGTGCCGCTCGGCGCGCAGCGCATCGGCCAGGTGAGGCTCGACCGTCGTTCGCACCCGTTCGTGCTGCTCCAGCAGCGGGAGGGTGGCATCGACGACGACCAAGCCAAACTCGTCAACCATGTCCTCGTACTGGCGCACGATGCAGCCCTGGAACTGCTCAAAGCTGGCGTAGGGGTCGTCGCTCAGTCCCAGATCCAGCCCCGCCTCGTAGTGCTTGAGACGCGGACGGCCATCGAGGATCCGCTTGAGCGACTCCTCCAACGGCACACGAAAGTAAAAGGCCACCGTCGGTTGGATGGCAAAGCCGTACACCTGGCGCACCCAATCAGGGTGAACACCGCGCGCCGCGTCACGGGCGAAGGCAGTGTAGACGTAGCGATCCGCCAGTACGATGGCACCTGCCTTGAGTGCCGGGAGCATCTGTCGCTCCATACGGTCGGCAAAGTCAGCAGCGTGGATGAGGCAGAAAGAGGTGGGGGTCAGGAGCTGCTTCTTCTTACCCTGTTTGGTGGTATCGCGCACGATTGGGGAAGAGTTCCATTCGCTAAAGGCCACGCAATACCCCTGCCCGATGAGCCACTTGCGCAACATGTCGAGTTGGGTGCTCTTGCCAGAACCGTCAATGCCCTCAACGATGAAGAGCTTGCCAGGCAAGGCACGTCCATCCGCCAACTTGGCCATGCTACAACCTCCCTGGGGGAACCGCACACCGAACACTGGTCTCGAGGGGCCAACAGCGAACCGATGCCCATTATAGCACACCCTACCCAGGTGCAAAAGCACCGCAAGCCGGCCAAAGCATACCGGAACCAACCTATCTGGGCCAACGTCATGACTAACGGTGATCTGCAGGATGAAAGGAGATGATCAAAGTGCAGAATCGGGGACTCGTTATGGCCATCTCGCTGGCAGTGGTGATGGCTGTCAGCTCATGTGCTGCGTGGACCGGAGAGCAGGGCAGCCCGACCCCGGCCTCGACGCAGCCCGGTGCGACACTCAACTACGAAACCATCACCATAGCCGAGGTTGGATTGAGCTTTGACGCGCCAGCCAACTGGGAGCGGCTGGATGGCATGCTGGCCTGGTCGCCTAGCGATGTGGGCCAGCCACGTGTGGGCATGCAGTGGAAGGACATCCAGCCACCGATGGAAATGGAAGCGGCCATGCTGCCGCAGAACAGCGTAACGCTCGAAGCTGAGCCGGTCGAGTTGAGCTGGGGACAGGGAAGGTGCTACACCATAGAGGTCTATGCAGCGGCAGCCCAGAGCGGTGGCAAGGAGACCACCCCGCAGATCCTGGCCGTGGAATCGCACGTGCTCATCGCCGTGACAACCAACGGTGGCAGACGCGTATTCGACCTTTATGCCAGCGCCCGCAACGCTGAGGAACTGTTGAGCCTGCAGCCGGTACTAGAGCGGATGTGGACCTCCGCAAGCCTCTCGCACTAGCGCGCGAGAAGCTTCTGGGCCTGCACCGTTCGCGCTGCGGCTTCCATGTCATAAGGGGGGAAAAGCAATGTTGAAGAGCAGATTCCAGGGGTTGCTTCTGCTGGTGATGGTGCTCAGCATGACGGGCTGCATGCCTGCACTGCAGGCGAGCAGCGGATCCGCCGAAACGCTCGAGGTGATCGAGCTGGCCAAGAGCGCCCTGGCAGCCCATCTGGGCATCGAGGCCGACACCATCACTGTTCTGGACCTGTCGGCTACCGAGTTTGCGGATAGCAGCCTCGGCGTTCGCGAGCCAGGGCAGCAGTACCTACAAGTCGTCACGCCAGGCTACCGGGTGCGCCTCTCTGCCCAGGGCGAAGTGTACGTCTACCACGGGAGTGTCAAACGCGTGGTTCGCGTCCCCACGGATCAGGATCCACCCACTCCGGCGATCACGATAGAGCATGTGCAGGTCACACCGACGCATGTGGTCATCAGTGGACGCAGCGCTTTACCCAACGGCACCCCGGTGTGCTCATGGCTGGAGATCGACGGCCAGCCTGCTGAGTGGTGGCCAGAGGACAGCGCAGTGAAGGTCAAGGACGGACTGTGGCGCTTGACCATGGCCTTGGGCAAAGACGACACGGCCCACTCCCTGGACACGGCTGCGCGCTATGCGCTACATGCGCAGCAGCAGGACGAGCCGCGCATCGCATCGCAGCCCTTCTGCTTCGACCTGGCAGGGCCGCAGACGCCAGAGCCGATTGACGTCACGCTCCTTCTGCCTGACTGTGCGCACATCCTGGACCAGGTTTCTGTCGACATCGACGGCGACCGGGGAATGGAGGTCATTGTGCTGGCCGCTTTCGGAGGTTCGCCGGACCGCTTGGGCTATGACTGGCTGCAGCTGTTTGTGATCGAGCCTGACCGCGCTGCAGAATACGCCATCGTGTTTCAGAGCGATCACTTGGCAGGTGACCGCGGTGAGAAGCTCGCTGTGCGCGACATCAATGGCGATGGCCGGCTGGAGGTGCTGTCCAAGGAGTCCATGGGTGCTGGCGGCGAGACGCTGTACGTGCTGGCCAGGCTTGACGGGTCCTTCTACTTCTTGCGTCCCCACGGCGGAGCGTTCGGGGGACTGGACCGCTTTGGTGACAACGCCGTGCGCCTGGACGATTTGGACGGAGACGGTGTGGACGAGATCCTGGCCCACTACGGCCCAGACGCCTGCCAGTTTGACATCTATCGTTGGAACGGGCAAGACTATGTGTACGTCGAGACGCGATCGGTGTCGTAGGGCTCCGATCAGTGTCCCTCGCAGCACGTCGGTACGAGCATAGGCATCTTCGCTGACTAGGGGGTATGTGATGGTGGGTAAAAGGGGGCAACGCCGGCTTCTAGGACGCCGGCTGGCCGCATTCACTCTGGCGATGATCGCTGCTTTGGGCATGGCCTGCAGCATTGGGCCGGCTCCAACGCCGCCGACACAGCAGTGGACAGTTGAGGAAGGCTTCGAGTCCGGGCTGGGCACTTGGGCGAGGGGCGCCGATGTTCCGCTGGACGGCGAGATACCCAATCAGACGGTAGAGTGGTCCATAGAGCAGAGCGACGAACAGTCCAAGAGTGGTCAGGCATCGGCGAGACTGTTCCTGGACGGCAAGCACGACGATGGAACGATCTGGTTGACGCACTCGTTTGCAGTGCCGGCCAACGGAGAGTACGCGGTGCACCTGTCACTGGACTTGTGGAGCCAATCGGAGAGCTTTAACACCTTGGGCAAGGTGGCGGTCTATGCAGGGCCGCGCCAGCCCACAGAAGAGGCCGATTTCGATACCAGCCAACCGGCGGATCAGGCTGAGGGATGGAAGCGCTACGAGTACCAGATGAAAGCGCGCAGCGACGATCAGGGCCAGCTATGGGTGGCTTTCGGCATCAGTGTGGTATGGGAGACTCAAGTCACCTACTTCATCGATGACGTCAACATCGAGATCATACCCAGCTAGCCAGCTACTGTTTTGAACGCAGTGACTCAATCGTGAGCCGTCCCCGGACCCGCGCGCCTGAGATGTCAGAGGCGCGCGGGTCCATCGCGTCAGAGCGCCGGCGGCCTGCATGGGACCGCGGCGGTCGCGGCAGGGCTTGCGCTCAACAGCGGCCTGCACTAATATCTGCATACCAATGGGGCAAGGCCCTTGAGGGGCATCCACTTAGCCACTACGAAGCACTTGCGTGAGCCGAACAACGGTCAAGCCGGAGTCGCGTGTGGTCACAGGACTGAGCCAGGGCGAGCTCGAACGGGTGCTGAGTCGGTATTCCCTGGGCAGGCTACAAGAGGCTCAGCGGCCCAAACACGGCTTTGTCAACGACAACTGGATCGTGGACACGACTCAAGGCCGCTTCTTCCTCAAGCACCGGCATCCTGCCCTGTCCGAACCGGCATTTGTCAGGGCACAGCATGCGTTGACGATCTGGCTGCGCAGCGGTGGTTTTCCGGTGCCCGAGCTCAAGCGCACCACTGAGGGCACAACACTCTGCATCCTGGACGGCGAATGCTATGAGATCCAAGAGTACGTCGAGGGGACACACTACGATGATGCACGTGGTGAGCAGTTGGAGGAGGTAGCCCGAACCCTAGCTCGCTACCACCACACTGTGCGCCAATTCGCCCCTGCCATTTTATGTAGACCACGCCGGCTGTACTCGCCACAGCAGATCAGCGAGAACCTGAGCGACCTGGCGCGCATGTGGCAGGTCAGGGCTGATGACAAGCTGTCGCCGCTAGTGGCGCGTATCGAGGCGCGGGCAAAGCGCCTGGCTGCTCGTTTCGCCAGGCACAGCGCGCTGCCCGGCCTGGTGATCCATGGCGACTACTATGCCGACAACCTGCTCTTTGCCGGCGATCGCATCGTCGGTGTCGTGGACTTTGACAAGGCGCGCTGGCAGGCCCGCGTGGCGGAACTGGCCGAGGCGCTGATCTTCTTTGCCTCACCGCAGCGGAGTGCCCTTGAGCACGTGGTCTACCGGAGCTACCCGGACTGGGACCTGCTGACCCGCTTCTTGCACGCCTACTGTCGCACCTTGCCACTGCGCGACGCGGAAGCCCGCGCTGTGCCGGACTATGCGCAGTGCATCTGGCTGCAGATGTCACTGTGGCGTTTGCTCGATGAATCAGGGCGCCCAGAGCATGCTGACACGGCGCTAAGTGAGGTACTGGCACTTGGATGCTGGGCGGAGGATAACCGGGCTGCGCTGGTGGATCTGTGCCGCAGCGCCAGTGGTCGGCAACAGGCAGCTCTCTCAGCAGCGGGCCACCACCCACCCAATGAGGAGCAATCATGATCAAGGCCATCCTCTTTGACTTTGGACGCGTCATCTCAGCACCCAAGCCAGCCGCCCTGTTCCGCAGCTACGAAGAAGAACTGGGGCTGGCGGCGGGACAGCTCAACCGCATCATGTTCGGCAGCAAGGTGTGGGAGGAGGTACTGGTGGGACGCAAGACGTCCGACCAGTACTGGCGGGAGATCGGCCCGCTGATCGGCCTGCACAGTCCAGAGGAAATCCACACCTTCCGCCGGCGGTACCATGAGGACGAAGCGATCAACGAGCCCGTGCTGGAGCTGATCCAGCGCTTGCACGGCACCCACAAGCTCGGTGTGGTCTCCAATTGCCCGGCCGGCCTGGCCCAGTGGTTGGCAGAGTGGCACATGCTCAAGTTCTTCGATGCGGTGGTGTGTTCGGGAGATGAAGGCATAGCCAAGCCAGACCCAGCGATCTTCGAGCTGGCATTGCAGCGACTTGGAGTGCGTCCCAAAGAAGCCATCTTCATCGACGACACCCTCGGACACGTTCAAGCCGCACGAGCGCTGGGCCTGCACGGTATTCACTTCACCACAGCTCGGAAGCTCGAGGCAGAGCTTGAACACCTGCTGGCTGCACAGGGGGGCCTCCCTCTGGCAGAGGGACCAGCAGCGACCCCATAGGTGCTCGATGACCGACTTTGACCCAAAGGACCCGCCAATGGACAACCAAACCATACCTCGCTGGCTGAGCTGGGCACGCCAGATACAGGCCCTGTCGCAGAGCGGCCTGGCCTATACCCAGAACCACTTTGACATCCAGCGCTATCACCAATTGATGCAGATCGCCGCTGAGATCGTGCAGGCCCAGAGTACAGAGGCCGCGCCCGAGCTGTTGGCCAGCTTTGTCGCGCAGGCGGGCTATGCCACACCGAAGGTAGACGTGCGCGGAGCGGTCGTGCAAGAGGGTCAGATCCTGCTCGTCCAGGAGAGCCGCGACCAGCGCTGGTGCATGCCTGGTGGCTGGGCGGACGTGGGCGAATTGCCCTCCGCATCCGTCGAGCGTGAGGTGTGGGAGGAGAGCGGCTATCAGGTGCGGGCGCGCAAGATTGTCGGCGTGTACGATGCCAATCGCGGCGGCGGACCTCTGTCGTTCTTCCATGCCTACAAGATTGTGTTTCTCTGCGACTTGCTTGGAGGCGCCGCCCAACCCAGTGACGAGACTACTGCGGTGGGTTTCTTCGCATATGATGATCTGCCACCCCTATCTAAACCACGAACAGATGAACGTCACCTGGCTGAGGTGGTGGCCCACTTGAAGGACCCCAGCCGTGAAGCAGCATTTGACTGACTCCCCTTGGGCCAAGCAGGGGTTCTCAGCGGGGCAAGGCGTGTCGCAGAGAGGATAGGACATGGAGCACAACGATGCCCGAGCCTTCTGGAACCAGCAATCCTTCGCCTATGCCGCCGGCATGGATCCAGGCCTTGGTCGCTTCCTGCAATGGTATGAGGAAGACTGCTGGCGCTACATTGAGCCACGCCTTCCCAAGCCTGGCGCAGGCCTGATTCTGGAGGCCGGGTGCGGAGCCGGCCGGTGGGCATGGCGCCTGGCGCCGCTAGGCCACCGGCTTGTACTGAGCGACCTCTCACCACGCATGATCGATCACGCTCGAGCCAAGGCCAGAGAACTCGGCCTGGAACAGCAAATCGTCTCCTACCACGTGCTCGATATCTGCGAGATGCAGGCGCTGCCAGACGCGCACTTCGATCTCGTACTGGCTCTGGGTGGGCCGTTGAGCCTGTGCCGCTCTCCCCAGATGGCGGTGCGCGAGTTGAGCCGGCTGGCCAGGCCTGGCGGCTATGTGCTTGCTGATGCCGCCAACCGCTACCGCACCGCCCTAGACGTGGTCCAAAGCGGCCAAATCGCACAGCTGCGGGCATTGCTGCAGAAAGGCGTCTTTGAGCGCACTGGCGGACTGTGCGACTGTCGCTTCGGGCCCGACGAGCTCGTCGCGCTGTTCAGGGACTTTGACCTGAGGCCAGAGAGGCTGGGAGCGGTGTGCCCGCTGTTCCCGTACCTGCCTTCGCTGGAACAGGCGCAGCTCCTGGATGACGCCGAGACGCATCAAGCGCTCCGGCAGGTGAGCGCGCGTCACGCCGAGGATCAGCACATCATCAGCGTCAGTGGGCGAATGCTGATCGCAGCTCAGCGGCATAATCCTGAATAGCCGCCCAAGGGGGAACTACCGGGAACCTTCCCAAGGCGCGCAGCGTCCTTCCAGCGGACCCATTTAAGGGGTAAAGCAAACCGTGCTTGGGAGGAGCAAGATGACAAGGAGAGAGAGTCGGCCATTGTTGGTCACACTGCGTCCCGCCGCAGTCTGGCGGGGGCTGCTGGCAGCGGTGCTGCTGCTGACGGCCATCAGCGCTTGCAGCCAGACGGGGAGCGCCACCGTCACGCTTGGCGCCTCGGACAGCGGCAAGTCCATCGCGCTCAAGGCTGGGGACACGCTGATCATCGAACTGGAGGGCAATCCAACTACCGGATTCTCCTGGGAGGTGGAATCCGTCGATGAGGCGGTACTAGAGCCCGTGGGGGAAGGGGAGTACACCGCCAGCGAGACAGGGCTGTTGGGCAGCGGCGGCGTGTTTGCGTTCACCTTCAAGGCAGGGCGCAAGGGGCAGACGCAGCTGAGGCTGGTCTACCACCGCTCCTGGGAGAAAGTTGCACCAGCCGACACCTTTGAACTGGATGTGGTAGTCAGCTAGTGCCGTGAGATCGCCCGCGCTCTACTAGCGCCGAGCGAGTGCAAGCGCCTCACCGCCCTGAAGCGGTGAGGCGTTCTTGGTGCGGCTGCGTCTCAGGCTTCAGAGGCAGTATCTCCCTATGCCCCGTTGCGGCGTCTCTCACGCGACTGCACGTCCTCAGGCGTGCTGACGACACGCTTGTCCCGCAAACGTGCGATCGTGCCATCGTCATAGCCAAGCTGCTGCAGAATCTCCACCGTATGCTCTCCCAGCAGAGGCGGCGGTTTGCCTTGTGCCGAGGCGATACCCTTCAGGGGCAGGCCAATCTGATTCAACTGTCCAGCAGTGGGATGGTCCATCGTCCAGATCATCTGTCTACCGGTGACCGCGGGATGGGACAGCGCCTCTTCTAGCGTGTTGACAGGTTCGCAGCACACGTTCTTGTCGCCGAAAAAGCCAATCCATTCCGCCTGCGTGCGCTGCGCGAACAGCTCGCGCACCTCAGCGAGCACGCTGGCGCGTTCAGACTCGGCGGGAAACTGCTTGGCGGCCAGATCGGGGCGGCCAACCGCCTGGCAGAAATCTGCCCACCAGACCGTCTCCAGGGCACCCAAGGCCATGTAGCGTCCATCTTTGGTGCGGTACACGTTGTACCCAGGCGACTCTCCTGACAGATGGGCCTGTCGCCGCTCGCGCGGCGTCTGGTCGCTCATCCACGTTGCGGCAGAGAAGGTGGTCATGGCCAGTGCCGCGTGAAAGAGACTAGCATCGACGTACGCGCCCACACCACCCTCCGTCCGCGAAAGGAGGGCAGCGAGTATGCCAATAGCCGCATACAGCGCCCCACCCACGTCCGCACTCTGCAGGCCTGAGAGGGTGGGCGGTTCATCCACGGGGCCAATCAGGTCCAGCATGCCCGCCAGCGCGACGTAGTTGACATTGTGTCCTGCGCGCTGGGCATAGGGGCCATCCTGGCCATAGCCGGATATGGAGCAGTAGACAAGCGCAGGGTTTAGAGCTTGCAGGTCGTGGTAACCGATGCCCATGCGTTCGGCCTGACCGGGAGGGAACCCTTCTATGAGCACATC